>Ga0105097_10001689_pt1 | contig 10632 bp, 7 predicted proteins | sample PPLLak12cMay2015_FD_87035 | JGI IMG/M metagenome (GOLD analysis project Ga0105097, IMG submission 87035) | Freshwater sediment microbial communities from Prairie Pothole Lake near Jamestown, North Dakota, USA - PPLs Lake P7 Core (1) Depth... | ecosystem: Environmental > Aquatic > Freshwater >... | reverse complement strand
TCGTCACCCACCAGGCGGGAGATCGCCTGGCAGGTCGCCTTCATGGATGCGGTGCCGGCGTAAGCCAGATAGCGGGGCGACCAGGTGGGGTTAAACAGCTGCTTGAAAGCCGCGCTGCCTTTGTAGCCGTAAAAGCGGCGCATATGCTCGTCAACTGTTGGCGGGATGTTCGGGTTGGGCGGCAGCTCGAGCATGATCTCGAGATCAGCCGGCCCGGCCAGCCCGAGGTTGAAGCGCTGGTATCCCTGCTGTTTGGCCCACTGCAAGAGAGAAACGAGCAGAAATTCGAGCGTACCGCCGGCGATAATGCGGTTGTGGCGCAGTAAATCGAAGGAGATTTCTTCCCCCCGGAAATCGGGGAGCAGGCTGGCGAAGGCGCTGACCGTACCAATTGGGGTGCGCACCAGGATCAGTGGGAAATTGCGCAGCACGTCTTCATCGAAGCAGCCCAGAGCGAAGCGCCGCTCTCGGCTGTGGGTCTCCGTCAGCCATTCATTGCTCACTGCCCGAGTGGTGGTAAGCGCCAGCTCAGGAATGGGCGGCAGCAGTACTTCTGCCTGGTGCCCGCCGGCCAGCAGGGTGGTGTAGGCCGCCAGCAGCTCGGGGTTGTCGGTGCCCATGTCGGGCAGCGTGGTCAGATCGACGCTGGCTTCCATCCCCATGTAGACAGACTTGAAGCCAGCAGCCTGGTATTCATCCAGGTGGTCGGGCAAGGTGAGATAAAATGCCGGCTGCCAGTCGTTGCGCACGCAGTGATCGCGAAAACCGGTGATCGCCAGGAGGATGTCCTGCGGCGGGCCAATCGGGTCGCCCAGGGCTACCGCGCTGCGGCTCTTCAAAGCAAAGGCCACCAGCGATCCGCCCGGGCTGAAATAGAAGCTTTTATCGTTGAAGAGGGTCAGCTGTGCCAGGGAAGTGCGGCTGTGGGCTGCCACGGTGGCCTGCGCCCGGTTGCATTCGACCGGGCTGGGCGGGCGGCGCAGGATGACCGGGCGCAGCACCAGCAGCGACGCCGCGCCGATGGTCAGCGCGCCGACCAGGTAGATGGAGCCGGCGAAGTAGCGGCCAAAATCGGTCATGGGCTGCAGGCCAGGGTTGGAGATAGCCGTGAACATGACCAGGGTCTGGCGCAGGGCCGCGGTGAAGGCGAACGGCATGGCAAAATCCTGCTGCAGCAGGTAAAAACCGATGGTGCCGTACAGGTAGGTGAAGGCGAAGGCGGCCGCCAGCATGGCCAGCCCGCTGCGCAGCGAGGGCGCGTCCGAACGAGCATGGAAGGAGTTGCGCATCATCAGCAGCCCTACCAGCAGCAGGCCGGCTACGATGGCTTCTTCGTAATCCAGCCCCTTCGCCAGGTTGGTGAAGATCGAGAGCCCCAGGGCAAAGACGGCCAGCAGCCAGGCGACGCGCTTGTGCCGCCATAGTCCGCCCGCCAGCAGCAGCAGGGCAAAACCGGTCAGAGCGGAAGCCAGCGTGCTGCTCTGCTGCAGGAAGAGCGGGGAGACCCTATCCAGTATATCCAGGCGATAGATGGATGGCGGCGTGAGCGCCGAGAGCAGGTTGACCAGGCCCATCGCCCCGGTCAGTATGGCTACCACGCGCACCCCCCAGTCGATGGTCAGAGAGCGCTCTGCGGGGCTGAAGCTGCGCGTGCGGCGGATGAGCACGAAGCCGAGCAGCAGCGGAATCCAGAAGGCCAGGCCGCGAAACCCGAGCGAGACGGTAGTGGCTGCGGCGCCCGGCACGCTGAGCGAGCTGAACACCAGCGGCATGACGCCTTCCACCACGCCGATGCCCTGCGGGGTGGGCGAAACCGTCTGGAAAAGGATGCCTACCGAATAGCCTGCCACCAGGACGCCGATAGAGACCGGTTTGTAAAAGGCCAGGAACAGCGTGTACAGGCTGAGCAGGCTGATGGCATGCGCCCCCATCAGGATGGCAAAGGTGGCCAGCAGGCGATTGGGGTGGCGCACGATGGCGTGCGAGGCATCGATAAAATCACTGGCGTTGCGGGCGGCCCAATCCTTACCGAAGTATGGCGGGCGCCTGAAACGGCGGGCCAATCCGTTGGCCGTGTTTTGCAGCCAGGCAAACAGGCGCTGCAAAGACAGCGGGCGCCAGGCGCCCAGCAGCAGGACGGTGCTCCACATGGCGGTAATAGCCGCCAGGATCAGGGCAGCGATCACTTCGTAGGCTTTCAGATTGCCCTGGAAGAACAGGTAAACCATGCCGCCCACCAGGATCAGGGTCAGGGCCAGGAAGTTGGCCGCCAGCTGCAGCAGTGTTCCGGCAGCGGCGCGCGAGGGCGATTCGCCGCGCCGGTTGGCATCGTCCACGAACAGGGCCACGCCGGCCATGCCGGTAACCGGCACCACCACGCTGATGAACAGCGCCGCCAGGGTCACCGGCAGCAGGTCTCTCACCCGGCTCTTGACTTCTACAGTATAAAAGGCCGCCTGGAAGGATACGGCAATCACCCAGTAGTAGATCACCTGCAGCAGGGCAGCCACCGCCACCCACTGCCAGGCGCCGGCGGCCAGGGTCTGCGCCAGGTCTTTTATTTGGGCATAGCGTGAGAAGATCACCCACACAAAGCCAATTACCAGCAGCCACAAGATCCAGCGGCGATTCATTACACCTCGGGGACGGGCCTAACTGGAACGCACCGGCACATCGGCAACTTCCTGGTGCTCGGGGGCTATGGGGGGCATGCCGGCGACCTGCCGCTGGTAGAGGGAAATCCAGGGCATGGCGCTGGCGCCGTGGGCAATTATGCTGATGAATACGGTGGCAATCACCGCCAGGACAATCAGGTCTTTGCCGGGCAGCTCGGTGGTCTCCTCCAGAAAGACCAGCGCCATGACAATCGAGGCCAGGCCGCGCGGGCCGAACCAGCCCATGAACACAACTGTGGAGCGCTGCAGCCTGGTGCCCAACAGGCTGAGCACCACCGGCAGCAGGCGGACGAGCGTCAGGCTGAGCAAGGCGTATACCAGGATTTGCCAGGTAAAGGAGGGCAGCGCCTGGGCGGTGAATATACCCAGCAGCAGGAACATCGCCAGGTTGAGCAGCTGGCCTTCCAGCTCGGTGAATTCGACCAGCTTTTCGCCGGAGCGCTTGAAAATCAAACCGGCGCACAGTCCGGCGGTGAAAGCGGCAATAAAGCCGCTGCCCCCCAGGCGGGCTGCCAGCTCGTAGGAAATCAACGCCAGCGAAATCATAGCCAGCTGCTGGAAGACTCGGTTCATCCAGCCGGCTGCGATCGACCGGCGCACCAGCCAGGCGCCCGCCAGCCCGACGAATATGCCGGCCAGCACCGCGATGCCGATTTGCTGGGCGGCAAAGCGCAGCCAGTACCCGGCATCGTAGCTGATCTCGGCCTCGGCCAATGCGATAAAGAAAAACAAAAGCGGCACGGCGATGCCGTCGTTGAGCCCCGACTCGACATTAAGCGCCTGCCGAATGCGCATAGGCACGCGCTGGTCGTTGACCACCGCCAGCCCCAGGCTGGCATCCGTAGGTGCCAGGATGACGCTCAGGATGGCCGCTTCCCATAAGCTGATGCCCCCCAGCAGCCAGAAGCCTACCGCTGCGCCCAGCACGATGGTGAGCGGCAGGCCGATGGCCAACAGGCGCGTGGGCAGCTGGGCGTTGCCGCGCAGACTGGCAAAGCTGATGCGCGAGGCGTCCGAGAACAGCACCAGCGACAGGGTGATCTCGCCGAGCAGCAGCACGGTGGTGCTTTGAATATCGAAGTGCACCATGCCGGCGCCGGCCATGTAGAGCAGCAAGCCGGCCAGAGCAAAGAACATTGGCGCCGAGAGCAGCGTGCGCTCCAGCCGGCGAGACATCAGGCCAAATACCAGGATGAGCAGGGCGTAGAAGGCGAGGAATTCCATGGCGTGTCCTCAGCAGGGCAGGATTGCAGGGTAGATTAAACTACCGCGTACTTACGGCTAAAAGTTTCAATGATCTGCCACAGCTGTGGGGGCAGCCGGCGGCGGACTTCGCTGACGATTGGCTCAGGTAGTTCCCCGTAAAAGGCCTCGGCGATGGCGCCGGTGATAGCGGCCAATGTGTCGGCGTCGCCGCCCAGCGAGATGGCTTTGCGCAGGGCGTCCTCGAAGCCGTTGGAGTCGAGGAAGGCGATCAGCGCCGGCGGGACGGTTTCCAGGCAGCGCTCGCTGTACTCGTATTTGGGGCGGATCTCATCGATCTTGTAGCCCAGATCGTAACAGAAGCGGCTTTCGATGGCGTTGCGGATCTGGTCACGCGAAGCGCCACTGCGGGCCATGAACACGGCCAGCGCTACGGCCTGGGCGCCCTGCACGGCTTCCGGATGGTTGTGGGTAGCCCCGGCGCTGGCGGCAGCTTCGCGCAGCACCGCCTCTTTGGTGTCGAAGGCCCAGCCCACGGCGCTCACTCGCATGGCCGAGCCGTTGCCCCAGCTGCCGTAAGGACGCAAGTCGTCCCCGGCAAGCCACTCGCCAAACCTGCTGCCGTAATCGGAAGGATATTGATTTCCAAAGCGATGCAGGGTTTCAGCGTAATCGCCGCCATCCAGGATAGCCTGGGCGATGGCCAGGGTCAGATAGGAATCGTCAGTGGGCCGGCTTTGGGCGCTGAACAGGGGGAAGGCAACTTTTTTCCAACAGATGTACTCATACGGCGAGCCGATCATATCGCCGGCGACAGCGCCAAGCAAGATCAGTCGGGGAGGTGTCATGGGGTAATTTTACCGCAGAACGGACGGGAGACGGAGGATCCCGCGCCTTCGGCGCGTGAGAAGCTCGATGACAGAAGACCGCCGATTAATTTACCCAACAAGGCTGTAGCTGGTTGGGAAGATTGACTAGCACCAGGAGCTCAATATCTAAATATGAATAGTTTATGTAATATGTTACCTGGCTGAAAAGATTTTTTTGCTAAATGATTTAGATACGATCGTAATTTAAGGCTGTAATTGGCATAATTTTTTTAGGTGAACCAATTGGTATCCATTTCGATTATAGACTACTTCTTGCGCACAACGTTCGATAATCGGTGACAGTTCCTGTTCTACCCCATAAAATGTCATCGTTGGCGTTATCGCTAAATATTGCTGACTTGATTTGGTTGTAGTGACCATACTATTTAAATTTCCAAATACACGATTGCTTAGAAATGCTATATCCCAATCCATAAAACCCTTCCAACCCATAATTTTCGCATTAGGGTTAAGAGTTGATATAAAATTTGAAAATTGTCGTTGGTCCAGTTTTGGGTCTGCAATTGCAGTAGGATATTTCAGCGTGTTTGATACTTCAGTCGCCACAGATTTCAGATTCTGTATGCCTCCGAATGCCAGTAAGGCCAGTATTGTTAATTTGGCAACCCAGTTTTGCCAGTTGTGATTTTTTTCAACGAGTGCTAGAGCAATAGGAATTACTCCAAATATTAACCCTGGGAAGAGATGGCGGTAGTGATTGCCTTGATTGAACAGAAACCACCATAGAATCCAAAATAATGGCAATACGTTGGTCATGACCCAAGTAATCGGTAGCAAGCGGGGTTTCCGGATGCCGGATATCAGGTTTAGAATAACGCTTACGATTATTCCGAGTGCAATCGAACCATATAATGCCGGGGAATTGTTGACGACGTTCTTAATCAAGGCAAAATTGAACTGTTCATTAATCAATGTACTCGGTATGTCATTGAATAGGAGGAACCAGGATGTGCTAATCGTCAATGTCAGAAGGATGATTGAGGCAACTTTGATGAATTCATTTCGGTGAAGGTATATATAAATCGCTGGTCCGATCATGATGAATAATACTGCCATTACCATGGATGGTTTTGCCCACACGGAAATCCCCCACAACAATGCTGCCAGTAAACCAAATATTAAGGAATTTCGTTTTTCATAATAACTCCACAGAATTAATCCCCATATTATCAAGCCAATTCCCGCCCCTTCACCAACCACTGTTCCCAAAGTATAGTTGGATAGATTGATGAAAAATAACAGAATAAAAGAAACCAGGCTTATCTTAATATCACCAAGACACTTACTTAATTGAAATATTCCGATGAGTAAAATAATGGCAAACATGGCAGAGACTATCCTGGCTTGAAGCACTCCGATGCCTGCAATCGCAAATGACGCTGTTACCGGAAGTAATAATACAGGACCTGTCGAAATCCGGGAATCAAAATGATTAAACCCTCCATCTAAGGTGTTTGACCCATAGTCTCCATACGTTAACAGGTTCAAGGGAATTTGCAGATTGTAACCTTCATCGAAATTCAGGGATGAGTAAAAATTGTCAGCCCCATCAGGATCAGAAATATCAATCCTACCAAGATCGTCAGAATTAAATAGGATCTGAAATTTATAATCCCGACACTGGACTTGGAAGTATAGCCACCCTTCATCATGCGATGTCCTTCTGGAAGCAATCTTTTTTGATACCCAAGGCGTCTCCGAGACGTTGATCGAAAGAGCAAGTGATTTTGTAATATGTCGCAAGGGTTTTTATCTTTGTCATTATACGATGGCAACGAATATTTCTTGTTATAATTTCAAAACTAAGTACGCATACTTGTTCTCAAGTGATTTGAAAATCTCTCATTTGCCAAGGCTAATATTGCTATTTCAGGGTGGATAAATAAAATATTATCAATAAGAATGTAACCTCAACGGAGATATCCTTAAGAGAAGTTCGTGATTACAGGAAAATTGATGTTTTGTAACATTTTTGGGCTGCGTAGCCGCTGCTACACGCTACATACTCCCCTTATCCCGAACTCACGGTATTCACAATAATAGTTAGGTTGTAAATAACTAATGAAGAATTTCTCTAATACGCTAATCAAATCGATAAAAATATATATAGTTCCTATTATATTTGTCTTTGTGAATATTGTTTTGTCGGTGATCTTGCACTGGCCATACATTAGGGAAACGATTTGGGAATGGCGTCCAGCCCACACACTCTTAATAACTTTCTGGTTTAAACAAGAAGGAATCTCCCTATTAAATTATCAAGCACCCTTATTTGGCCATCCGTGGCAGGTGCCTTTAGAATTTCCTCTTTATCAAGCAATTTGTACAATTATTTCCGATATTTTTTCGATAAGCATTCTCACTGCATCACACCTTACAAGCTTGCTGATATTTTTTATTTCGGCAATATTTCTCTTATTAATATGCTACGATTTTTTTGACAATATATTTGATGCATGTGTGATTTTTACCGTTTATCTATGGCTTCCATACAACTTTGTATATAGTAATGAAATATTAATTGACTATTTTGCTCTAACATTAGCATTAGGTTTCATCTATTTTGCGATGAGATGGTTTTATAAACCAAATAACTTACTACTCGGAATAAGTGCCATTATTTTTGTGTCTTTAGGCTCACTTGTGAAGGTCACAACAATGCCGGTAATTTTTTTGCCATTTATCTTTTTATTAATACGTTCCCTTAAAACTCAAGGTCTAAAGCCAGATTCACTTAAACATCCCAAACAATTATTATTTTTTATAAACACACACAAAACCTTTATCATTATGCTTATTCTTATGGTGTTGATCCCTCTACTCACGGTAATCTTTTGGACAAAATATACAGACGAAATTAAACTCGCAAATCCATTTACTGCGTGGTTGAGTTCAGGGAATCTTAAAGGCTGGAATTATGGGACTCTGTCAGAAAAACTGAGTCTAGAAAATTGGTGGAGATGGATTTCGAATATATTTAATTATTTCTTATCTGGTATTTTACTTATCTTCCCAGTACTCTCATTAATATTAGTAAGAAAAGCTCCTGCTAAATCCAGGGAATTAATTATCTCGTCTATCCTTGGTATTTTCATCACAATATTTATATTTTTTCACTTATACTTGCATGAATATTATTACATCGCAATTTCCGCATATATAAGTATTTTAATCGGCTATGGATTAAGTTGGATAATCCAGTACTTAAATAACCAGAGGAATCTGTGGTTATCATTTATATTCCTAATTCTATTCGGTGTGTTTGTAATATCCCCAGGATTAACCCGATATAAAGAATTTCGCCATGAGGTCGATTTATATCATAAATATCTAGAAACACACTATTATAAATATGCTCAAAAAGTTAGAGAATATACTCCGAGTGATGAATATATTGTTTTAATCCAAGAGGATTGGGAATCTTATCTAGTTCTTGCTGCTGAAAGGAAGGCGTTTGTTCTTAATCCCAGAAATCGAGATATATTTACCTGTGAAACAATAAGTGGTTATCCATATTCGACCGTTATTGGTCCCCCCGAATCAATGGACACGATTAGAGTGCTTAATTGCTTTACTTCTTACGAACAAGTATCTTCTAATATTTTCAAAGTATATAAATAATGTGAATCGGGGTTATTCAGGTGTTTGAATGTAAATTCACATTTCCTGGTTACGCCTTCGGCTGCGGCACCCGGGCGCAGGCGTCTTGACTTAGTAATATTGTACAACGCCTACCCGGACGGCTTCTTCCGCGAGTCGTGACTTATTCCCGTTATCGGAGCTGAAGGCGGCCAACAAAGCCAGCAGCGGCAGGATGCGCAAGTGGTAGCGGTCGGTGGCGATGAAGAGGGCGTAGAACAGCAGCCAGTAGCCGATGGGGATGAGCAGAAAGGCGAAGTACGGATACTGACGGAAGGCTCGGCGAAAGAACACACTGGCGGCGGCCAGGAGCAGCACCGCCAGGTAACAAAGGTGCGCCAGGGCTTTGAGCGGCACGGCGATACTCGGTTCGACCGGGCGGCTGGTGGCCTACCGATACCTTATTTCAGGTGTCAACCTGAGCGAGGTTCTCCCGACCGAAGGGAGGGAAGCGAAGGGTCTGGCTGGGTTAATGCAGAACCCCTTCGCTGCCCTCGCATCGAGCCTTAATTGATGTACGGCACCAATCCTTATTGGCTGAGCTGTTCCGCCATGGCTTCCCCGATCACCTGATGTGCACGGCGAGTCGGGGAAAATATATCCCACCAAAAATAATTATCTGGCGACTCACAGATCGTGCCGTTTTGACTCTCATCCGTGATAAGACAGTTGTCAGTCAGGTTCGTAAAGCCATACTGATCCGGATTGCTCCAAATGGTGTCATCCACGGCAATGTAATCGAAGAGCTCGATTTTAATGTTCTGTTGCTTCTCAAGATTGGCCATTTCAGCGATCAGTTTGGCGTTCATCAAGTCTTGAAAGGTTTTTGATTCAGAAGTTAATTCACGCATCCGAATCCGTGGCGTCCTGGCTATATCGGCCGATTTTCCAACCATAAAATGCCTGGCTCCTAAACTGGCCAGCCTGGTCACGGCCGTAACCAGGTTGGCGACATTCTGATCGGCGCGCTCCTGGATCGCTTTTTCGTCATAAGTGTATTCTACACCCAAGAAATCATCGGTTGACGCCTGCAGAAAGTAGAGAGCGTCGGGATCGGCTTTCATCCCGTTCAGGTCTTGTGTGTACTGATCGACTTGTGCAAGGAGGCCTGTATTCTTAAGGGATGCCACCCAAAAGTCATTATCATTTCCGTATCCACTTCTTGCTCCACCTATAGCGTAACTCTTGAGCTCGACCCCGAGCTTCTCGGCCAGGACTTCGACCGCCACCGGCCCGTTGGAAAGCCGGCCTTCCCAGTGGAATGTTTCATACCAATTCATTGATTTTTCGTCTACTTCTCCTTTAGCCAGTGCTTGCTTCAGGATCGGTAATCCAGCTCCGGAATCGGAAAAGTCATCGCCGAAGGCAACAATTTGAGAGAAGCGAGCAGTGGGAGTATTTGTTGGTAGTGGTGTGGGAGTATTAGCTGGCGGTGGTTGCGAGGCGACCTGAACCGTTGGAGTCAACGCCGCATTCGTGCAGCCGGCAAGCAAGACGCACACGAGGACACAAAACACTGCAGTTTTCATCTGACCCTCCTGATGATGTGAATTTGGTTTATTCCCAGGCGAGGACTCGCCTGGGCTCAATTTTCTTCTATCTACTCCCCATGACAATCAGCCCAAAAAATAAAAAAACACAATCTTCCAAAATTCACAGGAAGTATTGTGTTTAATGTTATCCGGCAGCTTAGAAATTGTGTTGTTTTACGTGCTCACTGCGAATGCAGGCTATTCAGATTACCAGTTTCATTATAGAGAATAATTCGCGCAGAGTCAATCAGTAATCCGCTTTACTTATCTGTGTTTATCGGTGGTGAAAAATTTCCTCCAATTGAGTTGTCCCAGGGTGAAAGCTGCCAGCAGGGCCAGCAGCGGCAGGATGAGCAGGTGGTAGCGGTCGGTGGCGATGAAGAGGGCGAAGAACAGCAGCCAGTAGCCGATAGGGAGGAGCAGGAAGGCGAAAAACGGATGCTGCCGGAAGGCCCTGTGAAAGAACACACTGGCGGCGGCCAGGAACAGCACCGCCAGGTAGTAGAGCTGCGCCAGGGCTTTGAGCGGCACGGCGATCCCCGGGTCGACCGGGCGGCTGGTGGCCTTCAGATTCCAGCTGATGCCGGAGACGTCGTCGCCCATCAAATGAAACAGCTTGACCGGCGCAAAAGCAAGGATCTGCCAGGGGTTATCCCGTAGATAATCGAGCGCCATGCGACGGGCGGCGGCGGA
>Ga0105097_10001688_pt1 | contig 10633 bp, 13 predicted proteins | sample PPLLak12cMay2015_FD_87035 | JGI IMG/M metagenome (GOLD analysis project Ga0105097, IMG submission 87035) | Freshwater sediment microbial communities from Prairie Pothole Lake near Jamestown, North Dakota, USA - PPLs Lake P7 Core (1) Depth... | ecosystem: Environmental > Aquatic > Freshwater >... | reverse complement strand
CTCTTTTTAGCGGTCTCTTTGGAGGAACCAGCGGGAACTGGCGAGAACCAGTCTGCATTACCGCAGGTCAACGCCTATTTGCCGAGACTGGAAACGACCGGGTATGGCGATTTGTCTTATGGGCCTCAGGTTGTTAAGTGGGCTAAGACGTTTATGGGTCTTGATCTTTTCGAGTGGCAGGCTCACGCGTTGTTTGGTCAACTTGCGCATGATGAGCACGGCGATCTTTTGTTCCGTGAGTCTTTGGTATCTACTGCTCGTCAGAATGGTAAGTCGATTGGGTTGCAGGCGTTGATTGGCTGGTGGTTGACGGAGATGCCGAAGTTGCGTGGTAAACCTCAAAACATTTTGAGTGTGGCTAACCGTTTGGATCGTGCTGAGAGTTTGTTTAATGCGTTGGCTCCGATGCTTGTTGAGTTGTTTGGTGCTAAGGCGATGCGGACGTTTGGTCGTAAGTCGGTGGAGATGCCTGACGGGTCTATGTGGGAGGTTCGTTCGTCCAGTCCGAATTTGCATGGAGGGTCGTATGACCTTGTTGCGGCGGACGAGGTTTTCAACATTTCCGATCGGTTCATGGATGCCATCCGTCCGACGATGATTGCGCGTAAGTGTCCGTTGTTCAGCTGCTGGAGTACGGCGGGTGATGAGTCAAGTACGGCCATGATTCAGATGCGCGAGATCGCTATCAATGAAATTGAGAAGGGTGAGCGTTCACGGCTCTATTTTGCTGAGTGGTCTATCGGTGATCGGGATTGGCGGAACCCAGAGAATTGGGTTTATGCGAATCCTTGCCTGGGTAAGACGATCACGATTGAGGCGTTGCAGGCGGTCAGTAAAAAGGATTCGTTCTTGCGTGCTCACTTGAATATGTGGGTGAGTAGTCGAGGCAGTTGGTTGGGGGAAGGCGTGTGGGCGTCCTGCAAAGTTGACGGCCTCATGCCGGAGGGCGGAGTGCTCGCCGTTGAAATGTCAATGGACACAAACCGTTATGTTGGTGTCAGATCGTCAATGTTTGATGGCATTGTCACAACGTTTGTTGAGTTCATTGTGGATAACGAAGCGGCGCTCTGGTCGGAGATTGATCGAGTCATGGCCGACAAACTTGTTGGTTTGGCTATCACCCCCAGTCTTGAGATTCATGCGCCTTTGAGTTTGCGTCGCCGTATGACCGTGGTCGGTCAGGCGGAGTTAATCAAGTTCACGGGTCTTGCGCAAAAGATGATTTTGGAGGGTCGCGTCAAGCAGTTGGGTCAACGTACTGTGTCGGAACATAGGAACCGTGCCGTGCTTATCAAGACGGGTATGGGTGTGACGCTTTCGCATAAGTCGTCGCCTGGTCCGATTGAGTTGGCGAAGTGTGCAGTGTGGGGTATCGCTCTGTCTAGCAAATATCAGAATCGCGCTAAACCCATCATGGTGGTCAGTTGAACTATTGTGGGTCTGTGGTGGGCAGGTGTCGGGCTTGCCCATCACACCTATTGATCGGATCAAAACTGTGGGCATATTCTCAAAACAAGTGACTAAGGCCGCCATTAGTCCCGTCACGGAATCTCACAAAGCAGCAGCTGCGGGATCGTACGGAACTTACGGTGAACGCGTATCTGACCAGGGCGCAAAATTTATCGGTCAGTATTACACCTATTACGAAGGCGAAGCCCGCAACCGTGCAATGAGTGTCCCCACTTTGTCTCGCGCTCGCGACCTTCTCGCGTCCGTTATCGCGTCCACGAAACTTGAAATGTATGTCGAATCTTGGGACGACACAGAAAAAGAAATGGAACAAATCCCGATCGCACCACGTTCATGGTTGCGTCAACCCGACCCGACGATCCCGTACTCAACTTTGATGTCGTGGACATTGGACGATCTGTTCTTTTACGGTCGTGCGTTTTGGTACATCACCAGTCGTACCGCTGACGGTTTTCCTGCAGCGTTCACCCGTTTGCCCGCAGGCGCTGTCAACACCCAAGATCAGGCTCCACCGGTATGGTACGGACCTTCAAAAGAAGTGTATTTCCAAGGTGGAATGTTAAACCCTGACGATCTTGTGCAGTTCATTTCGCCAGTTCAAGGTGTCGTTTATCAGTCACCAACAGCGATTGAAACCGCTTTGCGTATTGAACAATCGCGTTACCGCAACGCTCAATCGTCGTTGCCGTCTGGCATCTTGAAACAGACTGGCGGTGAACCGTTATCGGCTCAAGAACTTGCCGACCTTGCGACCGCTTTCAACTCTGCTCGACTTAATAATCAGACGGCCGCACTCAACGAGTTCTTGCAATACGACGAAACCAAAGCATTACCCGACAATATGTTGATGATTGACTCTGCAGACTTCAGCGGAAAAGAAATGTGCAGAGTCGGCAATATCCCCTTCTACCTCGCTGGGTTTGACATCGGCAGCTACCAATACACCACCAGTCGTGGCGCTCGCGAGGATCTTTATTTATTCGGTGCACGTCAGTTTTTAGATTGCGTGTCGCAAACGCTTTCGGGCAACAATGTCGTCCCCCGCGGAACCTATGTGCGCTTTGACATTGACTCTTATTTGGAATCAATGGTTGAAGATATGCCGTCCGAAACATCAACAGAAACACCTTCAATGGAGGAAACAGACTCATGAAATTAACCCTTTCCGCAGGCTTCGCAATTGATGTTGAAGCCGCAGCTGGTGAAGCACCGACCCGCACAATTTCGGGTGTGGCCGCACCTTATGGAATTTCCGCAACTGTCTCAGATGGGACTTCGGTGCAGTTCGCACCAGGCTCACTTCCCGTTGACGGTAAAGCACCAAAACTGTTTATGTACCACGATTCAAGTCAGCCTGTCGGTCTAGTTACTTCACGCACCGAAACTCCTGAGGGCATGATGTTTAGCGCCAAGATCGCCGACACTGTTGCAGGGAACGAAGCGTTACAACTTGCCAAAGAAGGCGTCTTAGACAATGTTTCCGTCGGCGTTGATGTTCTCACTTCAACCCGTGCAGAGGACGGAACAATCATCATCACCTCAGCCGTATGGCGCGAGTTGAGCCTTGTCCCCATACCCGCCTTTAGCGGTGCTACGATCACAGATGTGGCCGCTTCAGCGGACATGACTCCCGACGAAATCTCAGTTACAGAACCACAAGTCGAGGAGACAACCATGTCGGAACACATTGAAGCCGCAGCACCTGAAGCCGCACCCGTAACCCCAACCATTTTCGCATCAGCAAAGAAGGCTCCGCGCCTTCCTTCGGCTGGCGAATGGATGGCCGCTTACCATCAGGGCGGAGAAACTTTCGCAAAGGTCAACGCATCGGTTACCGAATGGAAGTCTGAGAATCAGTCAACATTCGAAGCAGCTGCAGGAGATATTGCGACCACCTCAACGCCTGGACTTTTGCCTGTTCCAGTGCTCGGACCGTTGGTGCAAAACATTAACTTCGTGAGGCCTTGTGTCAATCGCCTGGGCGCTCGCGCTTATCCAGACGGCGGATCACAAAAGACCTTCGTTCGTCCGACCATCACGACCCACACTTCAACGGCCGCACAAGCCGCCGAGTTTGATGCAGTGTCCGCGACCACAATGGTGATCGCTTCAAATACCATCAGCAAGACCACTGTTGCCGGTCAGGTTTCGTTGTCAATGCAAGACATTGATTTCACTTCTCCCGCAGCGATGGAACTCATCCTCGGTGACTTGATGGGCGAACTCATGCTCAAGACTGACGACATTGCAGCCGATGCACTTCTCACCGCCGCAACCTCATCGGGCGTATGGGACGGAACCGCAGTCGACTTGATGAAGTCCATCTACGACGCTGCAGTTGATGTTTCAAACGGAACCAACTTCTTCCCTGACACCTTGTTTGTTAGCCCAGACGTTTGGGGCCAACTTGGTCAGGTCGTTGACTCCAGCAACCGTCCGTTGTTCCCGTATGTCGGCGCACCTGGTCTCCAAGGTCAGAACGCTCTCGGTGGCGGAAACGCAACCACTTGGGTCGGCTCGAATCCGCTCGGACTTGAGATCGTCGTTGACAGTAACTTTGCTGCCAAGACCATGATTATCACTAACTCAAACAAGGCTTTTGAGTACTACGAGAGCATCCGTTCTTTGCTCAGTGTTGAACAGCCTGCAACCTTGAGTCGCTTGTTCTCGGTCCATGCCTACGTAAGTACGTTCGCCGCTGTGCCGTCAATGATTCGCAAGATCACTCAGGCCTGATCGGAGGTCGTCGTGACGGCGACTTACACACTTCAATACGGCGTTATCGTTCCTGGCTATGTTTGCGTAACAACGCTCACACCAAACGAGATCGTTGTCGGATCGTCAATCACAGTCGCGGGTTGGGCTGTCGCATACAACGGAGTCAAAACCGTTTATGCGATGCCCCAATACCTGCCGATCAATGTTGACACCGAAGGTCTGATCGAATACGACACTTCGTATCCACTCGCTAATGCGGTCATGTGGGCCGAGTCCGAAACTCCGATGGAGTTGGAAGCGATCACAGGGACGATTACTTTTGACCAGACGTGCACTTGGATCACTGGTCCGCAAATTGCTACATATCTCGGCATCACGACAAGCGGTGACGAAACCGCTTTCTTAGTTCAGTGTGCAGCCGCGGCGAACGCGTTTTGTTTCCGTAGGCGTCAAGAGTCCTCATACATTGACTCACTGTCAACTTCACCCGGTGGAGATGTCACCCTCGGGACTTTGATGTACGGCTCCGCCTTGTACCGTCAGCGTGGGTCGGTTGACCAGTTCGCGTCGTTTACTGACATGGCATCAGCGCCCGTTGTAGGGCTCTCAGGGATCGTCAAACAGTTGTTAGGCATCAACAGACCGCAAGTGGCTTGAGATGGCTTACACGGACTTTCTAAATGAGGCGTTAGATGATCTCGTCACTACTCTGCAAACTATTCCGAACCTTCGGGTGGTTAACGATCCTCGCAATATCGCTCCACCTTGCGCTTTTGTGGATGCTCCATCCGTCGAGTCGTTCAACTACAACATTGTCAAAATGACTTTTCCCGTAACACTGATCAGCAACGGCCCAGGCAACCTTGATGCGTTGCGTCAGCTGCTTAACCTGACGTCATCGTTGATCACAAAAAACATTGCGGTCATGTCGGCATCACCAAAAGTTGTCACTGTCGGCGGAGCAGATTACGCAGGGTACGAACTCATCATCCCGATACAAGCACAGAACGGATAAACCAATGGATCGTTACATCATCAGTTCAATTCGAGTCGGCGAGATCGGCACACCTTTTGTCGCGTCACCGTCTGATGACATTGAGTGGTTACTCGCTGGCGGATTCATTCAGCGTTCCGACACCCACCCATCTAAGAGTGCTAAATTAGCCACGAAGCCCGACGCGACCAAACAGAAAAAGGATTGATCCGTCATGGCAACTTCAACAGTTCTCTCTAACCCAGTCATTTCCATCGGTGCCGTGGATTTATCGGACCAATGCACGTCCGCTACGTTGACACAGACGATCCAAGAATTGCAGGCAAATGCCTTTGGAAGTACCGCAGTGGCATACGTCGGTGGTTTGCAGAACAACACTTTGACGCTTGATCTCTATTGGTCAACTGCTGCATCGGAAACTTACGCAACCTTAAAGGCCCTCGTGGGAACCGTGATTGCAACCGTCACCATCAAAGGCGGATCGGGCGCTGCCAGCCCCACCAATCCGATCGGTACTTTGACAGGCAGTTACTTGCCGTCGTTGCCCGTGGTCTACTCGCTCGGCGAATTGACAACCTGCTCCATCACCCTCATGGGCGGAACTTTCGCCTGGTCTGAAGCCTGATCTAACAAACCCCGAACAAAGGACCCGACATGAAGTTAACGATTCGATTCGACATCGGTTACGGCTACGCCACGATCACAACAACCCTCGCCACGCTTGTCGCATGGGAACGCAAGTTCAAAATGAAAACCAGTGACCTTGCCGACAATTTCGGCATGGAGGACATGGCGTTCATGGCATGGCATTCAGCCAAATCACAGACCGAACACGGCCAGTCCATTCCGGTGGAGTTTGAGTCATTCGTCAACAAACTTGTGGACATTACGATCGTGAACAGTGAAGCGGGAAAAGTTATCCCAGCGGAAGTTTCCGCTACTCCCTAGCGCAGCTGCTTGTCCTCACGGGGTACTTCCCAAATGAGGTAGAGTTTGATGTTGACGACCTCTCGACAGTCGCTGAGATTCTGAAGGAGAGGAACAAATGACGATCCAAGTTCAAGGACTCGAATCTACTTTGAAGGTCCTCCAAAAGATTCAGCCTGAGGTTAAAAAGCAGTTCTTCAAAGACGCTAAACAAATTGTTCGTCCAGCGGTTGATGAGGCTAAGAACGCGTACCGTTCTGACTATCTGTCCGGTATGACCAGAGCGTGGTCACCTGGCGGACGACCGATCTTCCCTTGGAATATTGGCGCGGCCCAAAAGGGTGTCACGGTTGCAACGTCACTTTCTAAAAAGCAGGACGCCGTTTTGACTTTTACGCAGAAAGACGCTGGAGCAAGCATTTTTGATATTGCGGGCAAAAGGACTGACAACCGTCTCGGAAGGGCTCTAAACGCATTTAACACGCCTTCTCGCGTGATGTGGCGTGCCTATGAGAACAACGCTGGTGCAATTGAGGCTGAGATGAAACAGTCAGTTGATGAAGTCATGAAACGAATTAGCGCGTTACAAAAAGCGGTGTTCCTCTAATGGCAATCCGCATTCCAATCATTACGGACCTTGAAGACAAAGGAATTAAGGACGCTAAAAAGGCTTTCGGAGATTTCAAGATTGCTGTCGGTAACGCTGAAGGTGGACTAGGGAAGTTTAAGGCTGGCTCCACTGCGATCTTTGATGCTGTCAAAGCCAACGCAGTCACTTTTGGTATTGCTGCAGGAGCTGCAGTTGTCGGTTTCGCTAAAGAGTCAATTACAGCGTTTCAAGATATCGCGTTAGAAGCAGGCAAGTTCGCTGATGCGACAGGTCTGGCCGTTGAGGACGCGTCGCGCTATATCGAAGCAGCAGGTGATATCGGGGTTCCAGTTGACGCAGTAGAAGCGGCTATCGGTCGGTTAAACAAAACGATTGGTGCTGACCCTGATGCGGTTCGCGACTTGGGTGTTGATCTTGTGTATCTCAAAGACGGTTCGTTAGACGTCAACGAAACTTTCTTAAACACGATCCAACGCATTAAGGACATTAAGGACCCAGCCGAAAAAGCAAGGACCGCTGCAAGGTTGCTCGGTAAGGGCTGGCAGTCAATGGCCGAACTCATTGAGTTGGGCGCCGACGATCTTAAGACTGCGCTTAAGGGTGTCGGTGACGCACAAGTCGTTGATGCTGACGAACTTAGAAAAGCTAAAGAGTTTCGCGACACGATGGACGACTTTGGTGACAAAGCGAAAGCGTTAGCAATTAACTTTGGTGAGTTCCTAGTTCCAATTATTAGTGACATTGTGACTTTGATTGACGAGACAATTACAGGTCTTGGCGACATGTACGGCTGGCTCCAAAAGCAATGGAAACAAACCTATTTTGCTACGGCTTGGGATGAAATCAACATCACCGCTGGAATGATGGTTGACGACATCAAAACAGGTTTAGGCGACATTTTCGGAATGTTCAGCAATAAAAAAGAAGTAATCCCTGTCTTTGCTGAGGACATGAGAAACGCTCGAAGGGACGCCGATTTACTTAAAGAAGCAATCAAACAAACAAGAACGGATGCTTTAACGCCTTTCAAAATTACTTTGAACGACACATGGAAAGAAGTTCAAAACATTGATCGGGCGTGGCAAGACTTAATCGGCAGATTAGAAACCGATGTCGCTATTGACAACGCTCGGACTTCATTAGATGAACTCGGTATCGCAGCTGCTAACGCGTTCACGACTGGTTCCGCTGAAGACATTGGCATTTATCGTGAACAACTCTTAAATGCCACTACGGACATTATGAATCTTGCGTTGGAGATGGACGACATTTCGTCGCATCAGGTCAAGGTTCTTGTTGACAAAGGCGACCTTGAAGGCGCTCTCGGTCTTATTGAACGGATCAAAGCGTTCCAAAAAACTTACGGCAATGTCAGTGACCCGTACGCGGCTATGGCTGGCGCAGCAAACTTGTCGTCGCTTGCTGGATTGGATTTCAGCGGTTTCAAAGCCTCGGGCGGTCCTGTGTCAGGCGGCAGTTCCTACATAGTGGGTGAGAAGGGTCCGGAGTTGTTTACGCCTGGCGCGTCTGGAATGATCACACCGAATCATGCTTTAGGTGGCAACACGATTACGGTCAATGTCAACGGTGGCGACCCCAACAGCATTGTTAGAGCCTTACAGCAGTATGTGCGTCAGTCGGGCCCAGTACCCGTAAACACCAGGGCGATGTAATGGCAAAGATTGACTGGACAATTTACAACCTTAGAAGTGGCGTTGATATTTCAAATCAAGTGTTGTCAATGAACATTGTTGGTGGGCGAGAAAAATATTTAGACACTTATTCAGGTGGTACTTGTGTTTTTACAATTAACAATGCCAGCAATGTTGCTTCTAATTTTATTTACGGTGACAACATATCCGTTAGAAACGGTATCGGAACGACATTTATTTCTTTGTACTTTTGGGTTCAAGAGGTTGTATTTGACGATTATCCCGGCAACACAGGTTTAAATACTGCAACTATCACTTGTGTAGATTTTATGAGTCGAGCAGGTCGTATTAACGCAAACGCTTTGGTGCTTGCTCAAAACAATACTTTGCAACAAGCAGAAAAATTCAACGCCAATCAAGGCGGACCAATCCCGACGGGTATGCTCGTTGGCGGTTATTCAGGTTCTTCTGGCTCTATTGCCGCCGCTACGACTTATACGGGTTCGGTCAACAATTATCTAAATCTTTTAGTTGTTACTGAACGTGGATATATTATTGAACGGGCAGGTTTGTTGATTTTTGTTACTAGAAATGACGCCGCCGCTTTAGTGCCACCAGCAACAACTATTGGTCGTACTACATCGTCGTCGCAGATCGCATACCAAACTTTTGAACGAATCCAAAACGGCACCCAGTTCATTAACACGGCAACTATCAGCCCTGAAGGTTTGGCTTCACAAACTGTTGTTAACTCAACATCTTTAACTGCGTACGGCCCTGCTTCATATTCGTCTTCAACAGTTGACTACACGACAACTCAAGCAACAGGTAACGGTCAATGGATTGTTAACAACTTTGGTGACCCATCAGCGTTACGGTTTGCTTGTGGGTTCAATGATTTAATGCAAAACAGTACGGCGCTTACTTCGTGGATATCAGAGTTTTGGGGTCTTACTGCTTCGAAATGCATAAACTTTTCGTATCAAATACCGGGCGGTTCTTTAACCACTATTCCTGTTATTGCGGAAGGCTACGAAATAAATGTGACGCCTGAACAAACAGCGTTTAGATTTACTTTTAGTCCGTTGCAGTACTACCAGTTTTTTACGCTTGACAGCACTATTTTAGGTATTTTGGATACCAGTCGTCTCGGCTGGTAAAGGAGAAAACATTATGGCTACACAGTGGACAGCGCAGGGGATTACATCGGGAACGGTGCTTCCTGCGGCGACGCTTCAAAGCATTGGGGCGCCGTCTGTATTTTTTACGCCAACATGGACTTCAACAGGAACTCAACCCAATATCGGCAATGGTTCAGTTCAGGGCTCGTATTTCCAATTTCAAAAGTTTATTGTTGGTGAAATTCAAATAGTGGTTGGTTCCACGACAACCTTTGGCACTGGTACATATTTGGTCAGTTTGCCATTGCCTGCCAATTCGACTTGGTGTTCAGGTTTCGGCATGATTTTAGACGCTTCGGCTGGATACATCAGTTATTCGGGTGTAGCACTTGGAACAGGTAACAATCTTGAATTTCGTTTTGGTAATGCTTCAGGTATTTGGTCACCAACTGTCCCAATAACTTTGGCGAACAATGACCAAGTACGTATTCGTTTCTTTTATGAAAGGACATAATGAACTACAACCTAACTTCCACACTTGACCCTGACGAAGTGCCTGCCCAATGGTGGGCCGAGCGTATGCGTTTGCACCGTGACCGCCTACTTGCCGAATCCGATTGGACACAGGTCGCAGACGCACCAGTAGACAAACAGGCATGGGCGACATACCGCCAAGCCCTACGAGACTTCCCTGCGACATGGACAGCAGGCCCCGAAGCCGACTTCCCCGATACACCATGAAAACGCTAGCCGTCGTCGCAGGACTCGCCATCGTCCTAATGTTCGTCGTGACCAGCTGCAGCGACCGCACTCGATACAACTGCCAAGAAAACCCAACCGCAGAAAGATGCAACCCATGATCGCCTCAGTCATCACAGTCACCACCAGCCCCACACTTTTGGTAGCCGAAACCGCCAACGCGACCCGCACCATCTACTTTGAACCCCTCGACAACGATGTCCATATCGGCGGATCAGCAGTCACCACCACCACAGGACTGGTCACTAAAAAAGACGTTATTACGATGATGATCTTGCCACCACAAAACTCGTTGTATGCGGTCACCACCACAGGCACAGTCAACATTCGACTTATGGTCCCTGAGGGCGATTTCTAATGCCTAAAAGGTTCACAAACGGTG
>Ga0105097_10001686_pt1 | contig 10643 bp, 10 predicted proteins | sample PPLLak12cMay2015_FD_87035 | JGI IMG/M metagenome (GOLD analysis project Ga0105097, IMG submission 87035) | Freshwater sediment microbial communities from Prairie Pothole Lake near Jamestown, North Dakota, USA - PPLs Lake P7 Core (1) Depth... | ecosystem: Environmental > Aquatic > Freshwater >... | reverse complement strand
CTTTCATAACTCCGGTTCCCGGAGGAGTAGGTCCAATGACTATTGCCGCGCTACTGATGAATACTTTGAAGGCCTGCAAGAAAGAGATTTATTCATGATTTGTATCAGTATAGAAATTTAGGTATTTTATCTTAAAATCAAAAATGAAATTTTTCCAAAATAGCTTTCTGGTATTTCTGCTTCTTTATAATACTCCTTATTTTCTTTATTCACAGCAGACAATAGAACTTTATACGATAGTCGAGTTCCCGGCCATACCTGCTAAATACTGTGATCTGGTAGAAGATATGAAAGAAACCTCCGGTATAATATATTCTGTTGGTAGTGTTTGGACAATCAATGACAGTGGGGGAGAACCTGAAATTTATAAAATCGACAAAACAATCGGAACCGTCATTCAAAAAGTGGTCATTCTGAATGGTTCAAACAGGGATTGGGAAGATATTACACAGGATGACGACTTTATTTATGTGGGTGATTTTGGCAATAACGATGGGAACCGTTCTGACCTTAAAATTTTTAAGGTTGCGAAAAGTGGTATAACCAGCAAGAAGAAAGTAGCGGTTAATGCAGAGATAATTGGTTTAACCTTTAGTGACCAGCTAATATTTGAAGAAAATAACCGGAATCACAATTTTGATTGTGAATCATTGATTTCTTTTGGTGATTCCCTGATTATCTTTACAAAGAACTGGGCAGATGGAAAAACAAGAATGTACAAATTGCCAAAAATCCCGGGTCAGTTTAAAATTGATCCACTGGATACCTTTGATGCGGATGGCCTTGTTACCGGAGCAGATTATAATAAGGATTCGAAAAAGCTGGTTTTAATCGGATACAAAGATCGGTTACCTTTTATCTTTTATTTCAGCAATTTTAATGGTAGAAAATTTGAGAGTGACCGGGTTTACCGTTTTAATCTCAATAAAATGAAAGACTCGCAGACAGAAGGTATTGCCTGGCTGAATGATGATACAATCATTTTTTCGACTGAACAAACAAAATCGTTTTCCCAGCAGGTATTTGAATTAAATTTCCAAAGCATGTTTAAGCTTATCAGTAAATGAAGCAGAATGAGCGATTAGAAAAAGGTTTAGCTCTTCCACTGATGGAAGACTTTTATACACTGCAGGGCGAAGGATTTCAAACCGGCAAAGCATCCTACTTTTTGCGAATTGGTGGCTGTGATGTAGGCTGCAGCTGGTGTGATGTAAAGGAATCATGGAATGCATCCCTATGGCCCTTGACGGAATCTGATGAAATTGTTAGGCGAGTTATGGATTGCCCGGCGAAATCAGTTGTTATTACCGGCGGAGAGCCACTCATGTACAACCTGGATTACTTATGCACTGAACTAAAGAAACATGGATTTCGGATTTTTCTTGAAACATCAGGTTCACATCCTTTAACTGGTAAGTGGGATTGGATTTGCCTTTCCCCAAAGAAATTTAGCCCTCCATTACCAGAAGTTTATACCAAAGCAGACGAGTATAAAGTTATCATTCAGTCGGAAGGGGATTTTGAATGGGCTGAAAAAAATACAGGCAGGTTAAGGTCGGATTGCATGTTGTTTTTGCAACCGGAATGGAGTGTCAGGGATATCATAATGGAACCGGTTATTGAATACGTAAAAGCTAATCCAAAATGGAGAATATCTTTGCAAAGTCACAAATACATGAGGATACCTTAAGAAAGTTCAAAGTTGAAGGTTCAAAGTTTAAAGTTGAAGTGCAAATTTCAAGTTTCAAATATCCAACTATATGCCATTAAAAATTCAGGGAGTTGTTTTATTTTTTGCATTTCTTATCCTGTGTCCTTTCATTGTCCAATCGCAGGAAGAGCTTTCAACAAAATCAAAGAAGGCAAAAAATTATTACGAAGCAGGAGAACAATTGCTGCAACAACAAAAAATTACCGAAGCAAAACTCAATTTTCAGCAAGCCATTGATGAAGATCCTGATTTTTATGAGGCTTATATGCTGATGGGCGAAATTTGTGAAGAGGAAAAAAATGATTCTGCTGCAGTTGTGGTTTATAAAAAAGCTGTTGAACTTGATCCCGATCGTTTTCCAGCAGCCTTTCAAATACTTGCGGACATTGAATACAACAATGGCTGGTACCAGGATGCTGAGGTTCATTACCAGAAATATCTGAGCTATGAAGAAACTCATGGTGCATCTCAGATCAAAGCTGAAAAGCATTTGGCCAACTGCGAATTTGCTATAATAGCAATGCGAAATCCTGTACCCTTTGCTCCAATTAACCTTGGACAAAATGTGAATACAGAGTTTAATGAATATTTTCCCTGTCTTACAGCTGACAATCAGACCCTTTTGTTTACAAGACTTTTAAAAGACTCCAGATCGATTACAGGACGCCAGGAAGATTTCTTTGTCAGTTATTACAAAGATGGATGGCAGCCTGTCTCAGAACTCGGACCGCCAATTAATACGATATACAATGAAGGCGCACCAACCCTTTCAGCAGATGGTAATATTCTCATTTTTACAGCTTGTGAAAGTGTAGAAGGATATGGTGTCGGCCGTAAAGGATTTGGAAGATGTGATTTATTTGTTTCTAAGAAGTCGGGAAATAACTGGTTGGAGCCCTATAACCTCGGAGCTCCAATTAGTTCACGTGCCTGGGAATCGCAGCCTTCTATTTCATCTGATGGCAGAACCTTATATTTTGTAAGCAACCGGAATAACGATTATGACATCTGGTTTTCGAGTGTGAATAATAAAGGAGTATGGTCTGATCCAGTGAAACTCGGACCAAATATCAATACTGATGGTTATGAAGGATCTGTGTTTATCCATCCCGATAACCAAACTTTGTACTTTTCGTCGGATGGCCATGTGGGAATGGGTGGACTGGATATTTTTATAACAAGAAAAGATAGCGTCGGACAATGGGGACACCCTGTAAACCTCGGTTATCCGATTAATTCATTTAAGGATGATAACAGCATCCTCATCAGTGCCGATGGAGAATTGGCTATGTTTGCTTCCGACCGTAAAGATGGCTACGGCGGGCTTGATCTGTATGCCTTTGACCTATATAAAGAGGCACGTCCTCAAGTAGTAACCTACATGAAAGGAACTGTTTTCGACCGCAATACAGGTAAAAAACTTGATGCTCAGTTTGAACTTACTGACCTGAAGACCGGTAAAGTCGCCATTGAATCATTTTCAAACAGCACAACCGGGGAGTTCCTAGTTTGCCTGCCGGCGAATAATGAATATGCGCTTACTGTATCGAAAGACGGGTATTTATTTTATTCTGAAAATTTCAATCTTACCGGCGAAAATCCTTCAACCGATCCTGTTAATAAAGATGTGCCTCTCGAACCATTGCAGACCGGGGCAAAAGTGGTGATGAAAAATGTTTTTTTCGAAACGGATCGCTTTGATTTAATGGAGACTTCTAAAGTTGAGCTGAATAAACTTATCGCTCTTCTTGAAAAAAATCCTTCAGTTAAGATCGAGATCGGCGGTCATACAGACAATGTGGGTAAGCACGAGTACAATATAAACCTTTCAGAAAACAGGGCAAAATCAGTAATTACCTACCTTACAGAAAACGGAATTGCTGCTGACCGTTTAAGCTTTAAAGGATATGGTGAAATCCAGCCTGTCGATACCAATGAAACCGAAGCAGGCAGGGCCAATAACCGGAGGACTGAGTTTAAAGTAGTGGAATAAGTTTGATGAATACAATAATGAATATGGTAATTTTATGTTGGACAAAAGCTATTTCGAAGCCTTTTTTTAATTAATTTAGTGGCATTAAATAAAACAACATGATAACATTAGATCTGTTCAAAATTTTAGGTGTACTTATAATAATTTCATTTCTTTCGTCATGCGAGCACGAAATAAAGGATGCTTCAGATATTCAGGGTCAGATTATCTTATCAACGGACAGGGAATCATACACAGTGTCAGATACCATCAGGTTGCTTCTGGAAAATGGTTCGGCTTATGAAATTGCGGTTGGACTCAGATGCAGTAATTACCTGGAGATGTCCTATAAGAAGAAAGAAACTCAGAATTGGAGTGACGATCTCTTTCTTCGATATATGTATCTGAAGTGTCCCACTTTATTGAATACAATCAAAGCCGGAGCAATCTTCACAAATTCAATACCAGCAGAAATGTTCAACTCAACGGGTACATTTATTCTACAAGCCCGCATTTCAATGCTTCCAGATTCTTCTCTTACGGTGGTTTCAAATCCCTTTAAGATAAAGTAGGGAAATACAGTCAGTGGGAATATCGAACACTCCAAAAATTAAGAAATCAAATTTTCTAAGTCATTTTGTTACCGCATTTTCAGGAATGAAATATATACTCCGAAAGCATTCCTCCGAAAGCCCGCCTGACCGACTGCCTCTGGGCAGACAGGGCCGGGCAGGCAGGAATCCAGTCACGACTCTTATTAATTTAACTGTGCTGAAACTGTAATACTCGTATTCAATAGTTTTGAAATGGGGCAGTTCTGTTCAGCATCTTTCACTAATTCATCAAATTTAGCTTTGTCAAGCCCTTTTACTTTCGCTTTTAAATCCAAATGCGAATTGATGATGGCTCCATTTTCAAAGTTAATGGCGCAGGTAGTTTCAAGGTTGTCCGGGGTAAACCCTGCTGCTGTCAGGTTGAAGCTCAGCTTCATGGTAAAACAACCGGCATGAGCGGCAGCTACCAACTCTTCCGGATTGGTTCCGATCCCTTCTTCAAACCGGGAGGTATATGAATATTGGGTCTTGCTTAATACCCCACTTTGCGTCGAAAGGTGTCCTTTGCCTTCCTTTCCTGTTCCCTGCCATACGGCTGTTGCTTTTCTCTTCATTGTTTTTATTGTTTAAAATTTGACATTAAGTTTTATATAAATATTCTGACACTAAAATAATGGTTAATTCAATTTATGAACATTGGCGAATGTTCTTTTAATGCCTTTGTGGTATTTTATTTTCGGATAACCCATAATGACGATCAATCCCTCTCGACTGGGATATTTGATACCATATTTTTCGCGGAATTTCCGTGCGGCTTTTCCTTTCTGAATAAAGGGATGAACTCCACCCAGCATACAGGTTCCCAATCCCAGTGATTCCGCCGCGATCATGGCATAAGTCGCTGCTATAATCGGATCGGCGGGATCGCAATAAGGCGATCCATAAAAATACATAGCGACAGGCGCATCATAGGTCACCATGTTGTCACCTGCTTTCATTGATTTGATGTATCCATGAACCAACGGCCTCAGAAAACCCCTGAACATTTCATCACCTGCCTTTCCCCAGAATGGACGCATGATCGTTAGGAATGTTTTGGAGACAAAGAATCTGATCTTTTCCAGATAAGTGCAATAATCTTTAGCAAACTGTCTCACTTTTTCTTTTGAGCCCAGCACCGTAACGCTCACATCCGAAGGTGGTAATCCCATAGGCGCTGTCATAGCCGCCTCAAGTACTTTGTCAATCAGTTCCTGTTCAACAGGTATATCTTTAAATTCCCGGACACTCCTGCGGCGCTGATAGAGGCTGAGAATGGACTCATAATTGGCCGCACTTTCTTTTTCAGGCAACGGAAAAAGATCGGCATCTGAAGTAAAACGACCTTTAATTGTAATAGCATCCTTAGGGCAGATGGCCATGCAATGTCCGCAACCGATACAGCCAAAGAAAGGAGTCCCGCTGACTTGTGCTTTACCATCTTTCATTACAATGCTGAAATCATTACAGACTTCAACGCATAACCCGCAACCATTGCATTTTTCCTGGTCAATCTTGATTTGGGCTACCTCTTTTGTTCTTGATGTTGGAATTGCCATAATTTTATTTTTATTTATTCATCATCTTCGGATTAAAATTGAGGGCTGCCTCCCGGTCGAATTCATTTTCCCAACGGGCAATGACAGCTGTGGCAAGGCAATTCCCAATCACATTTACGGAAGTACGCGCCATATCCATCAATTCATCAATCCCAAGTATAATAAAGATGGGCCAGACAGGTAGCCCGAAATTGGCCGCAGTGGCTAATAATATCACAAGAGAAGCACGGGGAACTCCGGCAACTCCTTTGCTGGTAAGCATCAGTGTAAATACGATGATTAACTGTTTATCGAAAGAAAGATGTATGCCGCTGATTTGGGCGATAAAAATGGTGGCGAGGGAAAGATAAAGCGTAGTTCCATCAAGGTTAAAACTATAACCGGTAGGCATTACAAAAGCGACTATCTTTCTGGGAACGCCAAATTTTTCCATAGCTTCCATGGCAATGGGAAGGGCTGATTCGCTGCTGGTAGTGGCAAAAGCGATTGATGCCGGTTCGGATACTGCCCGGATAAAATTCCGGATAGGAATTTTTAGTATTAATGCAATCGGTAAAAGGACAAGCAAAAGAAATATGATGAGTGCCACATAAAGCGTCATCAGTAACTTGAATAGGTTAAACAGAATATCGAGTCCCATGTGTCCCACGGAATAAGCAATAGCAGCAAAAACGGCTACCGGCGCAAAATACATGATAAGGTTGGTAAACTTGAACATGGTTTCGGCAAGGCCTTCTGCGAACTTCAGCATGGTGGTCTTGTGTTTTTCTTTCAGCATGGCAACAGCAATTCCGAAAATAATGCTGAAAATGACAATCTGGAGAACCTGCCCTTCGTAAACTGCCTTGGCAATATTCTCCGGAAAAACATGCAGGATAATCTCGTGGGTGGTTTGTGTTTTAACTTCCGGAACAGCGGCTTGTTCAGCGCCGTCGGGTAAGGTGACACCTACACCGGCTCGGCTAAGGTTGATGGCCGCAAGCCCAATAAAAAGGGCAATTGTCGAAACCACCTCAAAATAAACAATGGATTTCCAGCCCATTCTGCCTACCTGTTTCAGGTTTGAATGCCCGGCAATACCAACCACCAGCGTAGCAAAAAGCAAAGGGGCAATAATCGTCTTAACAAGATTGAGAAATATTTTAGAGAAAAGTTGCAGGTTCAGTGAAAATTCAGGAAGATCGTACCCGAATTCTGCACCGACTATCATACTAATCAATATCCACGTAGTCAGGTTCTTTTTTGTAAAAGCATAAAAAATGATAACAAGTATCGTAAACCACCGAAGCACTAAATTCAGGATTCCGGGAACGTCAGCTATCTGATAGATATTAAGTACATGTGTAAAGGCAGTGATGGTGATCATCACCAACAGGGTAAGCAGGATTGTCCTCGGTTTAAACATTTGTTTACTTTAAAAATAAAAGTTAACCGTTAGGCAAAAGTATGAAAACAACCTTTACAATAACCAACCGTTATTTTAGAAATCTTAAATTATAATGCAAGAAGACCAGCACTCATCTGTATCCATTAAAACTTATTTTATAATTTTATGCCTTTAAGTTTTACTCCTGAAAGATTGTTGTAATTTGCAAAGCCTTTTAGAATAGTGCAGGATGAAAAAAATTTGTTTGATTATCAGTGTCCTTTTGTTAGTCTCGGGCTGCGCTTCCAAAAGATTTACTAAACAAGCAGCTAAGTTCGAGCAAGCAGGGTTGTACGAAGATGCCGCTGAATATTATTATAAAGCTGTCAAAAAGAAAGATAGTAATGTCGAAGCAAAACTTGGGTTAAGAAAAAATGGACAGATGGGTCTTGACCAAAAGCTTTCAGTTTTTTTAACGGCCTACAATGGTGCCAATTACGAGAAGGCAGTGTCTGAATATCAAAATGCAGAAATCTACTACCGGAAAATAAAAATGGTGGGAGTTGATCTGAACTTCCCCGATTCTTATCGAACCTATTACCAGGAGGCAAAAGACGATTACTTAAATAAAAAATATGCTGATGGTTTAGACAAACTAAACCGGGAAGAATTTACAGCTGCACGACTTGTTTTTGAAGAAATAATGAATGTCGATCCTTCTTACAAAGATGTCTATGATAAATTCACCATTGCCAAGTTTGAACCCATGTACCGCGAAGCCAATAACTTTCTGGAAAACGGTCAATATAGGAAAGCTTATTATAAATTTACAGAAATATCAAAGTCAGCAAAAGGATATAAACAATCGATAGCCCTGAAAGAAGAAGCTCTTGAAAAAGGAACGCTAACCATCCTGGTGACAGATTTTACCTATGCCAAAATGATTCAACCTGAGACTTCAAAAATAGTCACAAACAAGGTTAGAGCGAAACTGCAGGACCTTAGCAATCCCTTCATAAAAATTATTGACGCATCTTCAGTAAGTCCCGGCATATTTGATAAAGGTAAAATCAATTTAGAGGCGGCGAACCTCGCAGGAATAAAAACTATTGTGTCGGGTAATATTACTGAGATTATCAAAACTGAAGGTAAGCTGAATAAAACAACACAAAAAGGTTATCTCAAAGAAGTGTATAAAGTTGTGGATGCTAGCGGTCGTGAAATTGAGAAGATTAAATGGAACAAAACGGAATACACTGAATTTGATATGGAAAATTCTGCGAAGCTGAGCATGAGTTTTAAAATGGTTTCAACCAAAGATGGGGAAGTCTGTACCAGCGAGATTTTTAATCTCAGCAATTCCGATAAATTACATTATGCAAAGTTTGATGGCGAAAAAAAGAATCTTGTTCCGGGATACTGGAAATATAAGGATAGCAATTCCCCGGAAGATGTGATAAAAAACAATTCCGGAGATATCAATTCTCTGAAGCAATTGCTTGATGCCAGGCAAACAATCCAGCCAACAGCTTCATTGGTCGAGGAACTTATTGATCGAGCTCTAAATGGGATTACTAGTAAAGTTGACAAATACAATCCTGAAAGTAAATGAAAGGATATTTTCTAGTATTAATGGTTCTGTTAACGGCATGCGCAGCTAAAAAGCAAGTAGCTGAATTTGAAGCCCAACCCTCCTGGATGAAGCAAAAACCAATTATCACGGGATATTATGTCGGAATAGGAAGCGCTAAAAAAGTCGGAACTTCCTCAGAGTATATTGCCAATGCACGAAAAGACGCTCTCGCCGACCTGTCAGGAGAAGTTTCTACACAAATTAGCTCCACTTCAGTTTATCATACAATCGAAAATAAATATGGTCACGTTGAATCGTATGATCAGCGGATTGAAACGACAGTAGAAGATTATCTTGAAGGATTTGAACCGGTTGAATATTATGAAAATAATGATTCCTATTGGGTTTATTTCCGCATCAGCAAAGAAATATATGCTGAAAAGAAAGAATTGAAGAAACAGGAAGCACTCATGACTGCTTTGGCGAAATACAATTCAGGAATTCAGGAAGAAAAATCTACCCGGCCTAAAGAAGCATTGACATTTTATTTGCAGGGACTGCAAGCAATAAAGCCTTACCTTAAAGAAGAAACATCGGTAACCTACAATGAAAGTAAAATGGATATTGGTAACCAGTTATTCTCTGCTATGGATCAGGTATTGGCGGCATTGACCATTGAAACCGAAATCGGGGAGATAAAAGTTAAAAGAGGTGAATCATTTGGTCAAAGTTTAAAGTTCAAGGTGCGATACAAAGATATGCCTGCCAATGGAATCCCGGTTGAATTCGCCTACACCGGAGGCTACCTGAAAACTGACCGTCAGAACTCAGATGGAGATGGATTTGTGTTTCTGCAGCCCGAAGTGATCTATTCCAGAAACAAACAGGAGCAAATTTCAGCAATTATTAATCTTAAAGAAATTGCCTCAAAAGCTGTTGAGGATACTTTCATCCGTGGCTTAATTTTAAAAAAGTCCATTCAGCCCGCAATTGTTAAAATTGCCATCGAATCTCCTTCCATGGCTCTTAGAATTTCTGAAAATTGTTGTGATGGGGATGAATGCTCCAGATTGAAACAGGTCTTTAATCAGAATGCAATAGGTGGCGGTTATCAATTCATTGACAACAATCCATCAGATTTTACTTTTAGCCTGAGTTATAATGTTAATCCCGGTAACAGCGCCGGTGGTCTTGTTTCTGTTGATCTTAAAGGCGAAATTAAACTTACGGATAAAAGCAGTAAAACAATTTGGACCAAAGAAATTAGCGGGATAAGAGGTGTTGGAGTTAATGGGAAAGAATCGAGAGAGAAGGCATTTGATGAATTTAAAACTGCACTTGACCGCAACTATATTAAGCAAGGTTTGGACAAAATTAATGCTGGTTTCTGATAAGGTCAGATTTGAAAAACAAGTAGCCTAAATCTGGTTACTTGTCTTTATTTATGCGAGTAGTCTTTCAAGTTTCATTTTCCACTTTTCCCAGTCAGGCATTTCTTTTGTTTGCAGATCTATGAATCTTTGCGTATGGTCATGATGTTTCAGATGACAAAGTTCATGGATGATTACATATTCAATACAACCTTTGGGAGCTTTTATAAGTTCAGGATTCAGAATGATTTTACCTTTTGCTGTGCAGCTTCCCCAGCGTGTCGGCATGTCCCGCAACACGATTGAACTTGGCTCAACTTTATGCTTATTAAATTTCTCTATCATTGGTTGAGCAATCGCATGTAACTTATTCCGAGCATGTTGTAAATACCAATCATTCAATAAGTCCTTTGCTCTTGCCTTTTCACCTGTTGTTACTTCAATGAACATACCTTTTAGTTTCACTGACTCTTCATCCCCGGTTTGAATCCGTAATCGG
>Ga0105097_10001685_pt1 | contig 10644 bp, 3 predicted proteins | sample PPLLak12cMay2015_FD_87035 | JGI IMG/M metagenome (GOLD analysis project Ga0105097, IMG submission 87035) | Freshwater sediment microbial communities from Prairie Pothole Lake near Jamestown, North Dakota, USA - PPLs Lake P7 Core (1) Depth... | ecosystem: Environmental > Aquatic > Freshwater >... | reverse complement strand
TCGAAGTGGGACGACCTGGGTCGCCGGGCTGAGGATGCCCTGCGCCAGGCTACCCCGGTTGTCGACGAGGATGCGGATGGGGTCGAGGTCGTTACCAGCCTGATGGGCGCCCGCCAGCAGGGTGATATGGTCGACAATGTTGTCAATGCCACCCACTACACCCAGGCGAACCACAACAGCAACGCTGCCTACCGGGCAGCCATGGGTGACAACCTGGATCCTGCCATCACCAGGAGAGCAATAGACCTGAAGGCGAAGTATACCCGCAGGGCAGACCAGGTCGCCCGGCTGAGAGAAGCGGTCAACGACGAAGGGTTCGATATGGCTGCCGAGTGGAAACGCCTCAAGCTGCCTGGCGATGCGCCCACATCAAAGCGGGAGTTTACCAGCAGGTTGTGGAAGGAGTACTTCTTCGAGCCGGCGCGCAAGGAATGGGCGCAGTACAGGGACGACCTGGCCAAGTATGCTGAGGATATGTTCAGGGAATCTGGCGAGACGCTCAACCCAGGCCTGTTCGCCGAGGCTCGGAAGCACTACGAGCTGGCCCGCAAATGGGACGACGTCATGCGGAGAGACGAGGTGCGCGTCGGGCTGTGGAAGTCGATCAACCAGGGAGCAGCCAAGTCTGCCGCGAAGATCTACGGGGAGCAGTATGGGATAGCGAATGATAAGCACCTGCTGAATGCCATCAATGCCTACCTGCCCAACGATGTGGCGCCGTACAAGTCGTTGAACAGCATCCCGATCGATGACCTGAAACCTGGCGGGATGGTGGAAGAAGCGCTGTGGCGCCGCATGCGGATCAAGTCTGGGGTCGGTGAGTCCAAGGAGATCTGGAAAGCGCGCAAGGATATCATCCAGGCCTACGCAGATCTCAAGGTGAACCTGAACCGCACCCAGTCGGATGCCCTGACCAGGCTGATGGAAGGCAACGCCAAGTACTGGGGGATCAGCCTGGACGAGTGGAAGAGAAGGAATATTGACAAGATCGTCTTCGGCGGCAAGCCGGGTAGAGAGGCACTGTATAAGCTGACGGATGCCGATGACACAGACCGGGCAGACCTGGTGGAGTACCTCGGCAAGTGGGTGAAGAACCGCAGGGCTGCTGGGATGGATAAAGAGACTGGTGAAGCCCAGGCCTACTTCGATGAGATCCTGGGCTGGATCAAAAGGGCTACCAACGCAAGCGACGAGACGATGTCAGCCATCCGCGAGAACACCAAGACCATGTTGTCGATTGATTTCACCGGCGACTGTCCGTTCTCTGCCCGGGGCCGCGGGTGTATTTATTGCTATGTACTCAACCCAAGGTCCATGGACAGCCCGCAGGCGAATAAGATATTCGCCTCAGCGTCTGTCGATATCGACGAGCTGAAGAAGATGCCCCAGCCGCTGATCGATTTCATGAACGACAGGCTGGGAGGCCTGCGGATGTTCTCGATCGGCGACCTGCGCCCCCAGGATATAGACCAGATACATCAGGTGATGGGTGCCACAGGAGAGATGGGGCTAAATGTAAAGTTCATCACCAAGCAGTCCAATACCCTGATGGAGTTCGGCAAGTACGAGCATGCCATCTTCAACCTATCGGTGGACTGGTTCCCTGAGCATTTTGAGCAGGCCTACATGCCGTATATTCGGGAGCGACTTCCCAAGTACTATGTGGATAAATGGGAAAAGCAGGCCAGAGATGCAGGGGAAGAGATAACCGGGAAGATGAAGAAGGAGTTTCAGGAAAGGGCTACAGCCCAGGTCGAGAAGAATATCAATAACGGGGTGTACCAGGCTGCATTTGAAGACCTGAACAAGCAGTTCTCGTTTGGCTGGCGCATGACAACACCCAAGGGTTGGGAAGATGTCTGGCCGAAGGAACACAATGCCCTATACTGGAAGTACGAGCACCCGGATAAAGGCCTGCGGAAGCGCGTTTTTATCCGGTCGGTGGCGATGAACCCGGAAGAGGCGATCCTGTATGCGATGAATAAGGACATCGACGTCGTGACCATGTGGCATGGGTCGATGACCGACCCAACGAAGAACATGGAGCTGCTGCGACGGCAGAACTCCAACCTGACCGGGATCGGTGAACCACTCACCAAGCAGCTCATCAGCAAGATGGACGAGATCTTCCGTGATGTGCTACCAGAGGGCGTCACCGTGCAGGATCTGTTTGACTTCATGGCTGAAGGCACACGCCGAAACGGCGATCTGATGAGCCGCATCACCAAGAAGCAGGCAGATGCGCTGCGCCAGGCATTCCACAACACAAAGATCGGCGAGAAAGGTTTCAAGGATCTCGAGGACTACCTGGTGATCATGCGTGACGATATCAGGGAGGCCCAGTGGACGACCAAGATGCAGGAGATCGTCTGGCCAAAGCTGAAGGAAATAGGCAAGGTTCCGGACGATATGCCGATGCCTAAGACAGGCATGGAGATCTATGAGATCGCGGCAAGCGCCCAGATACCCCAGACCAAGACATTCAAATGGCGCCTGCTCGAAGACCCGGATGTAGCGCCCCTGGTAAAAGGCCTCAAGCCAGAAGAGTGGACAGACGATGTCAAGAAGACTGTCTGGAAGCGCATGATCGAGGTGGGCAAGGTCAGCGAGAAAGAGGTAATGCCAGACGATGCCCGGCAGATATACAAGATCGCCAAGAGTCAGCGCAAGGCAAAGCTCGTGGACACCTACTGGACCCTGGGAGAAGACAAAGAGTATCTGAAGAAAGTCAAAGGTATCCGCGATACCGGGGGAGGGGTCACCCTGCAGAAGGATGTCCCACTGTGGGGTGATGAAGCGGTAGTGGAAGGTGGTGGTTTCAGCGGCGAGACGACCTTTGCTGAACTGGTAAAGTATCTCAACGGTCACACATACCAGCCGACGATGGGCGAGGATGTTGCTGCTGCTATCGTCTCAGTATACCGTGGCCCAGAACCTGGCGAGTTCTGGGGTGGTCTAAAGACATCGGGGTCGACCGTCACCCGGGAGTTCGCCGAGAGGACTCTGGGTAAGAAGCTGAGTGACGACGAATATATAGATCTGGTCAAGCAGGGCATGAAGAAGACCTGCTGCCAGTTCCCAGCCAAAGGACGCTGCGCCAGGTGCCAGCTACAGTGTGGTCGGGCGTTATTGAATATGTCCAAAAAGGGGATGGCTGAGGATGGGGCCGAGGCGCTGAACCGTATCCTCGGTGGGGAGCCGATCGCCTCCGTTGCGTTTGATATGGACGGCCGGGCAACTATCCGGGCATTCAAGGAGAGCGCCAATGTAAGCGACATGGTCCATGAGATTGGGCATGTGTTCCGCCGAACACTGAAGACCGACGACCTGCGGATCATCGAGCGAGAGCTGGGTGTCAAAGACGGGATCTGGCTGCGTGAGGAAGAGGAGCGCTTTGCTGAGGCATTCGAGAAGTATATGGCCAGCGGAGAGGCGCCGACCGAAGAGCTGCGCGGTGTGTTCGAAAGGTTCAAGCAGTGGCTGACCGATATCTACAAGAGCTTCACCGGCCAGGAGGACATGGAAGTGTCCCCCGAGATGAAGCGGGTGTTCGACCGCATGCTGGGTTCCGAGGCAGGACTAGGCCAGCCGACAGGGATACCCGGTGGGGCCAGAGGCGGTCCAGGTACGCTATACCGGATGGGGATGGCAGTTGGTGAAGAAGCATACCAGGAGCGCACCAAAGGCCCGGTGTGGTACAGCCAGCTCCAGCGGGTAGTGGAAGGGATCCAGCAGGATAAGATGAGCCCAGACCAACTGCGGGGGATCATCAACAAGGGTGGCGTGAGAGCAGACGAGCTGAAGTGGGCAGACCTGGACGAGTTCCTGGCTGGGAAGAAGAGCGTCACCAAGCAGGAAGTGCTCGACTACCTGAAGGCGAATGAGATCAAGGTGGAAGAGGTGTTGAAGGGTGGTGGAGATGATCAGTTCAGAGCACCCAGGATCGTGATGGAAGAAGACGGTTACGTTGTTTACACCACAGATTCGACAGGCGAAGAGAACCCATCCCGGTGGTTTGATACCTGGGAAGAAGCGCAGGCGGAAGTGGATGCGCTCACCCCCACAGCAGGTGGTGGCCCGGTCAGGTACCAGGGCTACACCACGCCCGGTGGCGAGAACTACCGCGAGCTGCTGATGACGTTGCCGACAGAGAAAGGCGAAGGACCGGGATTGTGGGCGTGGATCGACCAGAATACGCCAAGGGCGCCAGGGTACAAAGGAACGACAGAGGACTGGTATAGGTCGCTGCCACCAGAGTCGCAGTACAACATATTGGACTCATACAGGAAAGATCTTAGAGGGGCAATCTACCAATCCCCCCACTGGGAAGAGCCGAACGTGCTGGTGCATGTGCGTTTCAATGACCGGGTGGATGCAGATGGTAAGAAGGTGCTGTTCATCGAAGAGGTGCAGAGCGACTGGCACCAGGCTGGCAGGGAGAAGGGATACAAGGATATCAAGGCAGACAAAGCGAGGGATGCTTGGTTAGCAAGCAAACCGGATTATGGGAAGACGGACAATGATTTGCTCGACTTTATTGAGTATGTAGAAAGACAAGCAGTAGTCAATCCTGCCACTCTTGACCAGAGACAATTGCTGTCTATTCAGAACAGTGCAGAAGGATACAAGGATATCCTGGCACAACGCCATGGACCGGACGGATGGCAGTGGATGCTCGATGAGTTCCGCAAGTGGAAAGCAAGCGAGCCACCGAATTATAACTTTGGTGGTATAGCAGATGCTCCCTTCTCGAAGACCTGGGACATGCTGGCGATGAAGCGGATGGTACGCTGGGCGTCAGAGAACGGGTACGACCGGGTGGCCTGGACTACCGGAGCGCAGCAGGCCGAGCGGTATAACCTGGCGAAGCAGGTGGACATCATAAAGTGGAGACGTCAACCTGACGGAACGATGTACATAGAGGCCAGGAAAGGTGAACAACTAATACACTCTGGAAGTTATCCGACCAGAGATCTTCCGGGTGTTGTTGGTCAGGATGTCACGCAAAAGCTGCTGGATGCCGAAGGAAAGTTCTATGATACAACGCCAGGTTATGCTCATGGTGCGTTGAGCGGCGATGATCTCTCCGTCGGCGGCGAGGGGATGAAGGGCTTCTACGACCAGATGCTGCCCAGCGCCATGAACAAGTACCTCAAGAAGTGGGGCGCCAAGGTCGGGGATACAGGAATCGATACAGGAAATAAGAAGGCCGTACAGATCCCGTTCGACGAGGCACTTGAAAGAGTAAAGAATGGCGAGAATATACAGTGGGCGCAGCGTGATCGTCTTGATCGCCAACGACCTTTCAACATATACGCTGGTGAGTACCCAATCGAGCGTTACGATTCAGTATATATGCGTTTCGAACCAAGTTCAGTCCCCGTCCACTCCTTCGACGTCACCGACGAGATGAGAGACTCTGTCATGCAGGGCCAGGCGCTTTTTCGGATGCGAGAGGACGGCATCGTGCCGCCTGTCTCCAGCGCAGCACCCGGGATGAGCCGGGCGCTCGTCGAGAATAAAGATGGGTACGACGACATACTGGAGTCGATGTACGATGAGATCCAGAGCAGGTGGGACACCTACCACCCGACCATATCCAACAAGGAGATGGTCAACGAGACACTGGCCTGGCGGAAACAGGCCAAGGCCAGGGTGCAGGAAGCTCGCCTGATCGCGGCCCAGATGGGCAACGCAGCTAGGGACTTCACCCTGCTCAACTATAACGAGAAGCGATACTTCGACCTGGCCCTGGCATACATTTTCCCATACCATTTCTGGTACGGTCGGACGTACGCCAACTGGCTGCAGCGCCTGGCGTGGAGCCCCGAGGTGATCTCGAAGTACGCCATGTACAAGGATGCGATCTCCAAGGTGCATGCCGGCGCACCTGAGTGGTGGCGCTACAACGTGAGCAGCAACGACCTGCTGGGGATCGACAGTGACAACCCGCTGTTCGTCAACCTGGAGGCGACCTTGTGGCCCCTGAACGGTATTACCGGGGTGGACTTCGACGACCCGAAGCGCCGGGTCAACTGGTGGACCGCAACCCTGGACGACCTGGGGAAGGTAGGACCTACGCCATGGACTCCCATCAACTGGGCGGCAGCTCTCGCCCTCCAGGCGCAGGGTGAGGACGAAGCAGCCCAGCGCTGGGGCGGCAGGGTGTTCCCCCAGACAGCGGTGCTGAAAAGCGCCCTCAACCTGATGAACATCAATATCCCCGTGGGCCAGGGCATCAACGAGTTCGACCCTGGTGTGCAGATCTTCTCAGGCGGGCTGGATCCATACGAACGACGGCGGGCGATGCGAGCCCTGGCGATGATGGTCGACGATGGGACAGTATCGGAGGCGATGGCAACCGATGTGGCAAAGTCCCAGACAGGGCCGATCTGGCGCGAGGCTGTCATCCGAGCCCAGGACAGCAGGAGCTGGCCCCAGTTGAGCTCGTTTGCTTTTGGTGTTGGGTTCAAGCCGCGCAGCAAGACGGACATGCAGATCGATATATTCGATCAGGAGTACCGCATGCTGTGGGCTCAGGCCCGGGATATGTCGCCCGAGCAACTGCGCCTCAAGACAGACGAGCTGCGCGAGAAGTATCCATTCGGCGACCTGGTGGTCATCGGGAGAAAGGGAGGGCTGGACCGGGACAGGAGCTACGCATACAACGTGATGAGCAGGATCCCGCCTGGCCAGAAAGACGACCTGGCGGAGCTGATCAAGATCGACCCCAAGCTGTTCGACAAGTTCTATGCAGACAAGGGAAGGATGGACAAGTGGCCAGAGAGCGACTACCAGAAGTTCATGGCGGGCATGGTAGAGATCGGCGCCGTGCTGGACCTGCCAGACAGCGCCACCCAGGCAGAGTGGACCCTGGCCAAGAACTCCTACACCAAGCTCAACGACGAGATGACTGCCCAGTATGGCGCTGACATCAACGAGCGGATCAGCGTCTTCTACGCCAAGCGCAAGGATAATGCAGACGCAGCCTATGAGTGGCTGGAAGGCTACCCGGATCTTCAGGAGGCGATGGACTACAAAGAGCAGCGCTTGATCTACGACCCGAGCCTGGCGCCCTACTACGCCAGCATTGACAAGATCGAGAACTACTACCGCAGCAGGATGTATGATGCGATCGAGGATGTCATGGGCAAGGGTGTCTGGGACCTGCTCGACAAGTGGGGTACGATCAGAGACAGGGATCAGAAAGCGGCAAATGCGTTCTGGAAGAAGAGCGGGCTGGAAGAGTACAGCAGGCTGAAGGAAGTGTACAGCAAGCAGGCTGCCGAAGCGACGGCCAAGGTCGGGAACATGCTGCGCCCCTTCCGCCTGCCCAACCTGCGGGACGACTACTCAGAGAACGAGCTTGGCATTGGAGCCCAGGATCTGCTGCAGTCCCTGGGATCACCGGCCCCGACGCCCTACCAGTATACCTGGGGCGACTGGGCAGCCATCATCCCCAGCACCAGCCTGCGGAACCTGCTTGTCGACAGTTTCCATGGAGACGAGCTGGAGTACCGCATTCAGGAGCGGGTAGACCAGATGGCAGAGGATGTCGGAATTGACCCTGGCGTCATGATCGAGCTGATGCAGGAGTCATATTTCTCACAATAGTTTATGTTATAATAAAAGGAGTACTTTGAAATGTCTAACAACTTGGATAACCGAAAGCAACCGCTTGGATCTGGCGACGTGCCAACATCATCAGTTTCAACCGGCGATGACGGGGTTTCAGGTAGTGGAAACCAAGAAGTTGTATTGCGTAGGGTAGAACAACTCGAGGGTCTGGTCCGGTCGCTGCAAGGCGACAAGGATCGAGGTGTCAAGAAAGCTCTCGACGAGGTATCGAACCTGCGCGATCAGCTTGCCCAGTACGAGGCGCTGCGGTCCAAAGGACTCGACCCAGATGCTGCCCTGGATCAAATGGAGATCCAGCAGCTTTTGGCAGAGAGACGGGCTGGCAGATCCCCTGCTGGGGTTCCGGGGGGAACCGGGGGTGGCACCCCGCGCACACCGGCGACAGTTGACCACACGGACTTACTCATATCGTTAGGGCTTGACCCGAACGGCGCAGAAGTCTTGTCTGTCATTCGCAGCACCACCGATCCGGTGATGCAGGAAGCGACATTCCGGGCAATGTCTGCGCTGAAAGGGAACACGCCCAAGCCAGCTCCCAACCCGGCACAGCAGGTGCCTGTTGGAGGTGGCACTAGCGTGTCCGAAAGGACGATTGAGGACGTGGAGGCCGACCTTGCCCGGATCAAGAACAAGCCTGGATACATGGGATCAAAAGAATACCGTGATCTGGTGGCCGAGCATCGGGGGTTTCTCTCACGTCCGTAACTATACGGAGATGAGGGATGTCTATCCAAACCACTTCAAACCTTAGCAACAGCATCCGCACCCAGTACACTGAGACGTACAATATGGCGGCCTACGGGCAGCGTCTGTACGACCAGGTCTGCATGCCTGTGCCTGGCATCAGCATGGAACAAGCGATCAAGGGCTCGGCGGTCCAGTTCGAGTTTATCTCGAGCATGACCCCTGGCACCGCAGCACTGTCCCAGACTGCTGACGTCACGCCACAGATCCTGCGGGATGCGGTCGCCACTGTAACCCCCACCAGCCGTGGTGAGGCTCTGCAATGGCATGAACAACTGGATATCCAGGCGTTCACTGATTACGCCCAGGCGCGCATCAAGCGCATCGGCGAGAACCAGCAGGAGTCGATCGAGTTCCTTAGTATCAACACCCTGCTGGCTGGAACCTGGGTGCAGCGGGCTATCGCTCGCGCATCCCTGGATGCCGGCACTGCCGGCCACCGCTGCACCGATGCCGAGTTCCGCAAGGCTCACGGCAAGATGCTCACCCTGAAGGTCCCTGGCTTCATCAACGATGCCGGCGAGGCGAACACCTGGGCTGCGATCATGCACCCCTACCTGTTCCACGACATCAGCGAGAGCGGCAATGTCAACGACATCGGCCTGTATCAAAACCAGGGGATCCACCTGAACTTCGAGCTCGGGTCGCTGGGACCGTTCCGCCTGGTGGTCAGCCCATACGCCAAGGTCTTCGGCGGGGCTGGTATCGACAACGGCACTGCCGTTGCCACCACCCTGGCCAGCGCTGCCAATGCCCTGGCAACCACGTTCGTCACTGCAGCCGACGTGTCGGCCAATGTGGCAGTGGGCCTGCACTGGACTGTCGGCACCGAAGAGACTGGCACCACGTTCTACCACGACAACGAGCAGATCTCGACCCTGAGCGCTTCGACAACCACGATCACCTTCAACGGCCAGGCCGAGAACGGCGGGTTCCGCTTCGACCACGCATCTGGTGCGGCAGTACGCAATGCAGACAGTGTTTACACTGTCCTGTATGCTGGTCCTTCCAGTGCAGTGAAGCTGTATGACCCGGGGATCGGCGAGTGGGGCAAGTTCGTGGAGCCGCACGTGACCGGCAACCTGGACCAGTTCGTTACCGCTGGCTGGAAGTTCTACGGTGGGTATGGGCTGATCTCGCAGAACCGCATCCTGCGCGGCGAATACTCCACCTCATACGAGGCATAAGGAGGATCTATCTGATGCCTACTTCTTCTACCTATGCAAGTGCCGGTTATGAAACCGGGCGTTCCGCGGCTGTCGATGGCAACGGTTTCATCAACCCGTTGATGTGGAAAGCGCGTGTTGTGGCGAAGACCTCTGCCTATACCGTGCTTGCCAACGATTCGGGAACCATCTTTACCAACCAGGGAGCAACTGCTTCTGTGACCCTAACCCTGCCAGCGGCTAGTGCCAGCGACGGTCTGGTTTATTGGTTCTATAACTGTGAAGATCAGAACCTTATCATCGCTTCTGGAACCGCAGACCTGATGACCGCCCTGAACGATGTTGCGGCTGACAGCGTTGCGCTGCAAACCACATCGCTCAAGGTCGGTGGTGGTTTCTTCGTCTTTGGGGACGGGACAAACTGGCACGTTATGCCGATGGTCTACGATACGCAGACCGTGACTGTTGTAACCTCATAACAAACCTATTGGGGAGGGGAGCAATCCCCTCCCTAGCACAAGATGAGAACGGCATTTATCGTCGGCAATGGGCCGTCTCTTATCCAGACTGATCTCGATTTATTGATCGGTATGGATAGTTTTGCTTGTAATAATATCCACCTTATTTACCCGAAAACAAAGTGGCGACCCACCTACTATGTACGCTCCGAGGCGGTAGATCACCTTCTCAGCCGAAGCTCATGGGAAGAGAGCGTCAAGGTGCATCTCGACATGGGTATCCCGTGCTATATGTCCGGGTACTTCAAGGATGATGCCGGTGGGTACGACAACTACCGGGAGCTAAAACACTGTTGGCATTATATGTTGAACTACGACGATAAGGATGTGCCAAGCGAATGGCACATGCCCTGGATATGCCAGTTTGGGGGCAGCCTGATTGTCGCTATGCAGCTCGCTCTGAACCTGGGATACGAGCGGCTTGCCCTGGTAGGCTGCGACCTGGGCTATCGAGATGACAAGCCGTCTCACTTCGACAAGTCCTACGAACACGGGCAGGAACAGCCCGCCATGTATGCCAATAAAAATAATATTTGGGCGCACCTGTGCGGTATCAACTACCACGCCCGTAGGCATCT
>Ga0105097_10001684_pt1 | contig 10645 bp, 2 predicted proteins | sample PPLLak12cMay2015_FD_87035 | JGI IMG/M metagenome (GOLD analysis project Ga0105097, IMG submission 87035) | Freshwater sediment microbial communities from Prairie Pothole Lake near Jamestown, North Dakota, USA - PPLs Lake P7 Core (1) Depth... | ecosystem: Environmental > Aquatic > Freshwater >... | reverse complement strand
TGTAGTCAAGATGTAGAGATAAATTCCAGTTTTGTGTGTTAGACCTGTCGCTGATAAAACGCTGACATGGTTCCTGTGATGGACAATTACAAATAAGTTATTTGCAACACTCAATGAACCGAAGTTTAAAACCGGTGTTCCTGCAAGATTTATAATTCTTCCATCATTGCGAATAAAAGCAGCCATGCGTCCGATTCTGGTTCCGCTTGTGGCTGCGGCTGCTGATGTTGCGTCCCTTAATTCAATTAGCACCCAGTCAACTGCAAGGGCTGGAAGAGAAGCCACACTTTCAGTTCCGGTATAGCTCCATGGCACTGTATTGTATGGCTGGTTCAAAGGCACCAAACCATTCAAGCTCTGGGTCATAATGGTTCCATTAAACGGGCCTTCAAGGAATGCCGTAATATCAACTGTTACATTCGCTCCCTGTATGAAAACATTATAATCTTCAGTTTCACCATAGCCATAACTTAAACAAGGATCAAAATTAGAATTATTCCATACTTCTCTTACCCTCATCCGGGTTGTTCCGGGGGTGGCAGTTGCAGGAACAGTGAAATTGATCGTTCCTGTAACCGGAGTAGGCGGAATGGTTACATTCCCAAGCTTTTCAGTTGCATCAAAAACCCCATTCTGATTGTAGTCAATCCAAACCGAAATGTTGTTCCCGCTTGAGTAAGTTCCAGGGCTTAATGTAATGGTATAAGCTGTATTGAGAAGGAGGTTGGTCGAAAGGGCGCTATAATAAGTGTAATATGGGCTTGCAGAAGCGCCTGTCGCATTATTTATACTTCCCAATTGCACCAATGTGATATAATCTCCTGCACTTGTTCCAGTTGTATAGGGAGGAATGCAGTACTGATACAAAACAACATTGATATAGTTTGTTTTGATTTCCGAATCTGATCCATAGGCGTTGGTAGCAGTAAGTGTAACCGTGTATTGACCAACAGCATTAAACTGCACTTGCGGATTTTGTGAAGTTGAAGATGTTCCTCCTGAATAAGTTACTGTATTTGGAGCAAAAGACCATGCCCATGATGTAGGGAAACCATCCGAAAGATCAGTAAAAGTAATCGGCGTTGAAAGCGGAGGTGAAACATTGGATGCAGAGAAATTGGCAACCGGCGGAACAGTTGTGCTATAGCACGAAATACTTGCCGACCATCCAGCAGGAGTAACACTTCCATCTGAAGTAAAATTAAAGGTGAGTGCACCGGATGCGTTGGATGCGGTGACAGTTCCCGGACCTGCTGTTCCTTGGTAGGTTCCGATCAATGGAGCCGCTGTGGTTGTTCCGTTATAAATCCTTAAATAATCATATCCTGATTCCGTGTTGAATGAATTAAAAGTAAACCTGATCATAGACCCAGCAGTAATTGGGTAAAATGTTTCGGTTAAATTCAGGTTATTGGTATAATTCCCGGATGGTCCTCCGGAATCATAAAAATTACCGCTGCATGTTGTCACCGTCCCGTTCATCATGTTAAACTCAGGAGGAGCGACGGTAATGTATCCCATCTTCAGCTTGGTGTCATTGTTTCCCGCTTTAGTAACAGTAAGACTTACATCATAGGTTCCAAGTGTGTTATAGGTTATCACATGCGGCCCAATGCCGGCTGCAGTTGCAGGTGTACCACCCGGAAAAGACCAGCTCCACGCTGTGGGATTACAACTGGAATTATCGGTAAACGTGACTGTGTTTCCAACCACTACTGAAGCAGGTGTTCCACTGAAATCAGCAATTACATTCTTAACGGTAATATAACCAATCTTGGTTTCCAGGTCGGTATCAATACCATCAGATACTGTAAGGTTAACATCATAAACTCCGGCAGCAGCATAAGTAATAGGAGGTGGAACTGCACCTACGTAACTTGAAGGCGTTCCTCCGGGGAAACTCCAGGTCCATGAAATTGGTGATCCCAATGATTGATCCGAAAATGTTACCGTACTACCTGTACAAACAGTTGTCGGGGTGCCTGAAAACTGGGCGGTAAGAACAGGCGGAGCAAACTGGAAAACGCCAACATGATTTTTTCTTGTTCCTCCTGTAAAGTACTCTCCAATTGACCAAAATGTAACATCATCAGTAGGATCAATGGTCATTTGTGAATAATCACCATACCGGCTGGATGGATCTGATTGATTACCATTGGCAATTACTTCCTCGGCAAAGGTCATGGTACCCAATGGGTCTGAAGCATATCGCCCGGTATACCTTAACGCAGGGTATAAGGTGGTACTTACTGTGGTGTAAGCCAAAGCGATATTTCCATTTGCGTCCATACACATATTGCCGCTAAAAGCGCTATGTCCGTTTGGTTGGGAATAGGTTCCTTCCTGGTAAATTGACCAGTTGCCACCAGCACTTGGTTGCCGCAATTCGTACCAGCGAATCCCTGAATAATTATCGGCACCATTCAAGTCAACGACAAAGTTAAACACGGCTGTATTGTAAGTTGGAAATCTCCTGTATTGAGCCATGTACATGATGGTTGCCTGAAGGCAATCCATATCGCTACCTGAAACTTGAGGAATGTTGGAAAATGATCCGCCATCAAAAAGTCCGTCGAAAGGCTGGGTATTGATGATCTGAGGACTTGATATTGTTGAATTAGCAGGTGTTGTCCAGTTCACATTCACTGACCATATTTTTAAATGATCCGTCGAAACTCCGCTCCAGGAATCATCCTGCATATAAACGATTGGCACGTTGCCGGCTGGCGGGAGACTGCTTCCATTCACATTAAATGCAAGGGGGCTATAAAAACCGCTGGTAACAATGCCTGTTAATGGGAATCCAATCATTAATGCAGTTGTGTTACCAACGAGCATCTTATCTCTTTCAAGGGCAAAAACAACCTGGCTGGTTCCGGCTGATCCCTGATCTTTATTTGCGGTTATATAATACCCATCTGACCAAAGTGAAAACTTCGGGTAATCCGGAAATGAACTGGTGGGAAATGTATAAACCCACCAGCCAGAAGTAACAGGATTAGATCCTTTGCTAACACCCACATAAAAGCCATTTGAATAAAACTCGGTGATTAAAAACCGGTCAGCGATATGATCATACAATACGATTGGATCACCCATGGTTCCGGGTAAAATGGTTCCAAGCGAGGCTGCCGGGGTCAAAGGATTTCCTGCTTTATCCCAAATGCGGAATGAGGTATTCCATGAATTAACAAAATGATTGGGTCCCACAGCTCCTGTTGGGTCTGTAGGGGTAGCTGTAGCACTGGCAGCTTCAAAAGTGAATAACGGTGCTTTGCCGGGATTTTTAGGAGCATTCATTTGTTGTTCCATCAGGGGGTCATTGCCCTGGGGCAATCCTTTGCCTGGAACAGAGGTATTCGATCCCCACTTTTTAGGATTGAACTCTTTAACATAATTCTCAGACAGTTTAAATGTTCCATCTGCCATTTGGGAGGCAATGGAAGGAACTTCTATCATTGGCTCAGAAGTCATAATGAGGGTCGGACCCTGCAAAGGCTCTGATGTTTGCGAATGAAGCTGCAAACCAGCGAAAATAAAAATCGCGAAAAACAGAGGGAAAACAAATTTTTTCATGTTGATATAATTTAAGTGAAATATAATATACTGAGCCTGGAATTTAAATCGACCTATTGTAAGGGTTGACCGCAAAATTAACTGATTATTTTGAATAAAAAAATCCCGATATAAAAAAGCCCCCGGAATCAGGAAACCGGAGGCTTTACATAATAATAAATATGAATTTATTTAATAAAAATTTTCTTGGTTACAAACTGATAGCCGGTTTGAACCTTTACAATATAATAACCGGTTTCAGCATCAAGTTTGATCCGGGTTAGGTTTTCGTTAACTGTATTCTGCTTTAACAATTCTCGTCCCATCATATCATAAATGGCAACTTCAGCCGGTTTTGCTTCAGGTTTGTTAATATTTATTACATTTTCAAAAGCATAAACAATAATTCTGCAATCTGCTAATCCCTCGACCACGCCGAAATAAGAATCTTTAAAATGAAGATTAAAACGATGTGGGTCATCCAGAGGAGAATAATCAAATTCATACATTGAATTTTCTTCGATAATGGTAACCGATCCGGTTTTTAAATCCTGCAGATAAATATTTATACCGCCGTCAAAATTAACTACTTCTGTAGCCGTTAATTGGCAAATTTCCGCAGTTCCTGCTCTAAAGTAAACAGGGATTACTTTATTCGTATAATCCTCCGGCATAACATTAAATGCATAGTCCTTTTCTTCAACTACCGTGTAGATATCTGGTGACCCCATTCCATTCGAAAATTTTTCCAAATCGTACAATCCATCAAAACTTGTATGCCCTTCCGGATGAAAAACCACAATAGATTCATCGCTTATTCCATCATTTATAACTTTCAATCGGATGGTCGGATACAGATTTTCAATGGTGTTCTTATAAAAAGTTTGAGAATTGTGAACGCGCTCAGAAGCTGGTATTGTGAAGGTGGTCGGCAATCCATCAAGTCTCCTTACCCAAAAACCTTGCGTGGAAGGTATAATCCCATCCATTTTACCATTCCATCCCTGGTTTAAATATGGATTCCAGCCACAATAAGTAGCCCCTTCTTTTATTGTCATCCATCCACTCATATTTGTTCTATTCCAGCTTGAACTTGTATTCCAATCCAAAGAACATGGGTAAGGATTTCCTACAAGGTTATAACCTGCTTTAGCAGCACCATTGGTATAATTCAGAGTAATTGGATAATCAATGGCATCATTTAATTGTCCCAGAAAAGAAACAGGATTAGATGGTATTGGCCAACTATCATCAACCCAGGCATAATATCCCTGTGTTTCATTCATTGGGATGGTGGTCGGTAAAACAAGATATGACCAGGAATTATCTACTTCATGATACTCTAATAAGTAAACATCATAATACACATTAATAGTAGCATTGGAAATAGGTGGTGAGACGGAATGCCAGCGCTCTGAGGTCAAATATTGCTGTACTGTGGTTGTTCCAGAAATATTGGTTGTTCCATTGTCAATATATGAGGCCATTCCGGTGGCATTTGCCTCAAGCAAAGCATTGCCTCCGACATAAAGTACCTTACCAATTGAATTTGTCATATAGGCATCGGGTTTTATGTCTGCATTGTTAATTACATTTACATGTGTATTTAATATTAATTCTGTATTTACCTTACTATTGACCAGTTGATAAAAAGGAACGAGATCACTAACATTAGTAGTAATCTGAAAATCATCAATATTCCATCCGCAATAATTTTGGTTTGGTGTTGTTGGACCTATACAAAACCGAATCTTTACCTGTGATTGATTATTTGCGAAAGCAGAAATATCTATGGTTTCTAAGCTCCAGGATGATTCAGTAATTGTTCCAAAATTTGCCCAGACATTAGTCCAGTTAATTCCGTTATCTATACTGATATCAATATAAGCACGGTCAATAAACTTAACACCCAACCAACGTTGAAATTTTAAAGCTACATTCGTATACCCTGAACAGTTAATTGTGGGAGAAATTGCCTGATAATTCCGGGTCGGAAGTGACGATTCATAATCACCAGGATAAGCACCCAAACCGGTGAGATCGACTCCCAAGACATTTAAGCCTGCATAAGCCACAGAAGGATCAGGGTTTCCGGTTTGACCTCCTAATCCCAGTGGTGCACCTCTCTGGAATTCACCACTTAAAGTCCAGCCGGTGTTGGATTCAAATCCATCATTAAAAATTGTCAATATTCCAGGTGATCCTGTAACGGTGCTGGTCGTATTTCCATTAAAATTGACTGTTCCCGTGCCAGGATTAAATGCGCCAGTTCTTGTAAAATTCCCTCCAATATTGATAACAGAGTTAGCATTGCATGTAAGTACAATACCTGCTGAAATTATCAGATTTCCTGTAACAATCAGCTCTGATGATCCGTCCATTGTGATATTGTTACAGTTTGTACCAAGGGTAAGGTTCCCGGTAAAAGTGGGCCAATTTGTTGCAGATGAGGGAATAGTAACATTCGTACCGGCTAAAGGAACAAAATTGTTATACCAGTTTGATGGAATATTCCAGTTTGCTGAGGTTGATCCTGTCCATAAACCCAGATTAATTGGAATTGAACAATTAATGGTTGCTACCCATCCCGAAAAAACTGATGATCCATTGGAATGAAAGACGAAAGTCAAAGCACCAGTAGAATTGGTAGCTAAAACTGTTCCAGGTGAATTTGTTCCACAATAGTCCCCTCCAATTTGAGGAGCTGAAATATTCTCACCATTGTAGATTCTAAAATAGTCTTTGTTACAGGATGGTTGAGATTCAAGGGTAAAAGAGCTAAAGATAAATTGCAACATGGAGCCTGAGGTAGCCGGTTTAAAAGTCATAGTGAAATCTTCATTGTTTGAGTAAAAACCACCCGAACCTCCTGAATCGTAGAAAGTACCTGAGCAGGTTGTAACCGTTCCCTGCTGACTGATTAAATAAGTCTGAGAATAAGTTTCTACTGAAAATAAAGAAACTGTAAATAAAACAATAATTGAACAAAACAATTTCATAAGATTTGTTTTTTGATTCAGTTTACGAACCAGTAAATTAAAAGTTACTTGTATAGATTTGTAAAGTGGAAATTGATCATACCAACCAAGGATTGGCTATAAAAAAAAGCCCCTGACATTAAGTAACCAGAGGCTTTTATAATCTTGTTTATATTATCTTTATTTGATAAATACTTTTTCAGTTACAAACTGATCTCCGGTCTGAACCTTTACAAGGTAATAGCCGGTTCCATCATTTATTTCAAATGTGCTCAGTGCTTCACCCGCAGATCTCCCGGATATAATCTCCTTGCCCATGAGATCATAAATATGGATTTCCGCTTTTTGATCTTGCGGAAAGCGAATATAGACTACATTTTTGAACGAAAAGATGTTAATTTCATTCATGGTAAATTCTTCATTTCCAGTAATACTATTTTTGAACACCAAATTAAACCTGAGTGCTTCATCCAGTGGAGAATAAGCGAATTCGTAGATTGAATTTTCGTAAAGTTCAGTAAAATTACCTTCTTTTAAATCCTCGAGATAAACATTCACATTGGTCGGGAGGTTTGCAATAGACGCCGCTTTGATCTGGAAGAGTCCTTCCTGTCCGGTTTTAAATCCAACCGGTATCTTTAGACCATTGAAGTCTTCGGGCAGGTATTTGACAGCATATTCAATTCCATCAGACACTGTATAAAGTGTTGGAAAATCGCTGTCATTCTCAAATTTCTCAAGGTCATTATAACCATCAAACCTTTCGGAAGCCTGGGGAGAGAAAATCACTTTGGTTTCGTCCGGCAAACCATTGATTTCTGATGTTAAACTCACTGTGGAATATTCCTTTGCAACAGACTCTTTATAAAAAGCCTGTCCGCTATGGACCCGTTGTGATTTTGGAATCGTAATGTCCGCAATGGAACCCAGCGACCTAACCCAGAATCCCTGTGTAGATGGGATGATAGGAGTTCCACCATTATACGAGCTTCCATCAACGTTGTAACCGCGGTAAACGCCATTATCATAAATCTGCATCCAGCCGCTCATATTGTTCAGGTTCCAGGCCGAACTCCAGTTCAATGCACATGGAAAAGGATTCCCTAAAAGATTAAAACCTGCAAGAGGCGCACCAGAGGTATAACTCAGCTCGTCGAGAAAATAATCGCTGTTATTAAAATCTCCGGCTGAAGACTGAAAAGTAACTGTGGTTGTCCCGGTATAGCCATTGGAAGCCCATGCAGCATATCCTTGTGTGACATTCATAGGGATGGTTGTAGGTAACACAAGATAGGTCCATGTATCGGACGGCTCATTGTAATATTTCAGGTAAATGTCAAAATAAGTATTTATTGTAGCATCTGATATGGGTGAACTTACAAGGTGCCAGCGCTCAGAAGTGACATATTCCTGAACACTAATATTACCAGCCACAGTAGTAACACCCTTGTCAATATAGGAAGCCATTCCGGTAGCAGTTGCTTCAAGCAAAGCATCACCAACTATATTAAGCGATTGATTTACGCCATTTGTAAAATAGGCATCCGGCTTTATAGTAGTATTATTCAATACATTTACATAGCAATTCGAAATTACCTCGGCATTTGCTTTACTAACAACCAGGTTGTAGAAAGTAAGCACGCTATCCATCTGTTCGGTTACCTGGACATCATCAATGTTCCATCCGCAAAATTGTCTTGTGTTGTTCGTAGTTCCCATGCAAAATCGTATTTTAACATTAGGTTGGTTATTGGCATAGGCTGAAATATTGAACGTTTGAAGCCTCCAGGCTGTCTGGCGAAGAGTATTATTATTCGTCCAGACCTGTGTCCAGGTGGTTCCGTTATCATTACTGATATCAATATACGCACGATCCAGTCGATGAACACCCAGCCACCGTCGAAAATTTAAAACGATATTTGTTTTTCCCGAACAATTAATTGTTGGAGAAATTGCCTGATACTCCCGATCTCCAAGATTTTTTTCGTAATCCCCCGGAAAGGCACCTAACCCTGTAAGGTCGACACCCAGCACATTTGAACCTGCATAAGCAGTTGAAGGATCAGGATTTCCGTTGCTTCCGCCCAATCCCTGAGGAGCGCCTCTCTGGAATTCACCGCTTAAGGTCCAGCCGGTATTGGTTTCAAAACCATCGATGAAAAATGGAACTGGTCCAGCTGAACCGGTAATTGTACTCGTTGTATTTCCATAAAAATCTACGGTACTTGTGCCGGCATTGAAATTACCGTTTCGCGTAAAGTTACCACCAATATGAATGATTGCATTGGCATTGCAGGTGATGCGGCGGTTGGCTGATATGGTCAGGTTTCCTGTAACAGTCAGCTCTGATGAGCCAACCATTGTTATACGACGACAGGTCGTACCAACAATCAGATCACCGTTATAAGTTGGCCAATTGGGTGCTGTGGCAGGAATTGTAACCAGAGTATTAGTACCCGGTAAAATATTATTATTCCAGTTGGAGGCAGTATTCCAGTTGGTGGAGGTTGCCCCTGTCCATAAATTTTGGGCATAGCTTTCCATTGAAAATATGGAAAGTATTCCAATTGCTAATAATGAATTAAAAGTTTTCATAATGAATTGTGTTTAAATTTCCGTTTAATTTAGCTTTTACGTCATGTTTCCAAAAGAGTTGCGTTTCTATACAAAATAATCCTTCTAATTATCTAAAAAGTATGTTTATAAATTCCATTAAGTCTGCTTTTACTTTCTGTTTCCAAAAGAGTTCGTTTCTATACAACATTAACCTTGCAATTTTCTAAAAAGAAAAAAAGCCCCCGGTAATATTTTACCGGAGGCTTATTTTTATATTGTTTTCTATACGATAGCGCTTAATTCGGCACCATACTTCCCATTCCTAAGTTAGGATCCCAGACATCATCTTTGTCTTTATTGTCCGATTGCGTATCGAGGTTGTAATCGCTCTCAAGATAGCCCTGTGTGCCGGACTGGGTATCCCAAACAGGTGTTTTATCAATTATTGTAATGTTTCCATCACGGTTCCCGTCACCACCTATCATACCCCACACATCCGGGCCGATTTGCTTGTGTGCAACGGTACTTCCATAAACCTGTGTTGCGCCGGTGCTGAAGTTATAAGAATAGATTCCTTCTGATTCTGACAGGAAGTTGGATGACATCATCCCGAGATGATTTCTATGCCAGATCACCACGAACAATTGCTGAGTTAATGAATTGCTGAATTGTAGAGTTGATGAACCGTCCAAACCAACCACCCTACCGTTGTTTAAAAGGAAAGCAGCCTGGCGGTCCATCATCGTAGGGGAAATGGCCGAAGCAGCATCAGCAGCATCACGGAGTTCAACCAATACCCAATCTACAACATTGGCATTGGGAATGGCTACTACGTTTTCAGTTCCTGCATAGTTCCATGGAGAAACACCATATGGCTGGTTAAGCGGAAGAATGCTGTTCAATGATGTTGTCATGCTTGTTCCGTTAAATGGTCCTTCCAAATAAACGGTAATATCCAGGTCAATAACCGGATTAATAACAAGAATATAGTCTGTTTTCGTTTCAGTATCGTTCCCGCTTGCATTGGAAACCGTAAGCTCAACGATGTAAAAACCCGCAGCATCGAATTGTACCTGTGGATTTTGAGAATTAAATGTTGTTCCTCCAAGATAAGTGATTGTGGTTGGAATAAATATCCATGACCAGGTGGTCGGATTGTAGGTCGATAGATCGGTAAAGTTTACACTTCCTCCGACATTTGGATTGGTAATGTCTGCAGTAAAATCTGCAACAGGTGCAAAGAGCACCGAAATGTAATCCGATTTTGTTTCAGGATCACTTCCACTTGCGTTGGTAGCTGTCAGCGTTACCGAATATAAACCTCCGGCTGTAAATTGTACCTGCGGATTCTGCGATGCTGAGCTTGTCCCTCCGGTGTAAATAACGGTGGCAGGATTAAAGTCCCAATTCCAGGAAGTTGGTGAATTGATTGACAAGTCGGAGAAAGTGACCGTTTGTCCTATGGCAGGATTTGCAATGTCAGCGCTGAAATCAGCTACCGGAGCAAAGAGCACCGAAATGTAATCCGATTTTGTTTCAGGATCACTTCCACTTGC
>Ga0105097_10001683_pt1 | contig 10652 bp, 7 predicted proteins | sample PPLLak12cMay2015_FD_87035 | JGI IMG/M metagenome (GOLD analysis project Ga0105097, IMG submission 87035) | Freshwater sediment microbial communities from Prairie Pothole Lake near Jamestown, North Dakota, USA - PPLs Lake P7 Core (1) Depth... | ecosystem: Environmental > Aquatic > Freshwater >... | reverse complement strand
TACTTGTTAATGTACTAACAAAATAATTATATTTTTTCCAGCTATAAACATAATCGACCATCCAATTTATAACATTCATTTACTAATACGATGTATATAATAACAATCTCTTTTTTATGTTCAAAAATAGCTATAATTCAAAAAAATGAATATTTAATTGTCAAATATATAAAAAATAGTATATGTATATTATATTAATACAATGATGAATGGCGATATTCGCAAACAAATTAGCAGTATAGAATTTTCCTTATTTAGTAATGAGGAAATTAAAAATATATCAGCATTAGGAAAAAATTCGTCCGGTATTAATGTTCCAGATTTATTTGATAATTTAGAACCAAAGAAGAATGGATTGATTGATCCGCGTATGGGAACAACTGATGATAATATCATTTGTGAAACATGTGGGTTAGAATCAAAATATTGTCCCGGTCATTTCGGACATATTATTCTGGAAGATTATATGTTTCATATTGGATTTCTACCCTACCTTAAAAAAATTCTGGGTTGTGTATGTCTTAAATGTTCTAAATTATTAGTTTATAAAAATGAGAAAGAACTAAATGAAATACTCAAAAATAAAACAGGAAAAGGAAGATTGGCAGAAGTTAAAAATATAGTGAAAGATGTAGCATATTGTCAACGTCCAAATGTTGGTTGTGGAACTCCGGTTTCAAAAATAAAAATTGATCATAAAAAAACAGATTTAATTATTAAATTAATTGCTGAAATTAAAGTAGTTTCAAAAGAAGAGGACGTACAACAAGAAAAGAAAATTCAGAGAATATTATCTCCTGAAGATTGTTATAATATTTTGAAAAATATTAGTGATGAAGATTGTTATCTCCTTGGTCTAAATCCTCAAAAATGTAGACCTGAAGAAATGATTCATAAAATATTTCCTGTACCACCAGTTCCTGTTAGACCATCAGTTAGAATGGAAGGAGCACCTGTAGCAAGAGAAGATGATTTGACACGAAAATTAGCTGAGATAGTAAAACGAAATGAACAACTTTCAAAAGACAAAGAGAAATTAGGTTCACAAACATCTCAACTAGCATCGAGTCAAGCACAATTATTACAATATCATATTGCTACATACTTCGATAATTCAACACCAATGATGTCGAAATCAGAACAAACAGGAAACATGAATAAATACATGGCAGAAAGATTGAAAGGAAAAGAAGGAAGATTTAGAAATAATTTGATGGGAAAACGTGTTGACTTTTCAGCCAGAACAGTTATTACTCCTGATCCAAGTATTGATGTGAATCAGGTTGGAGTACCATTAATTGTTGCTATGAATTTAACATATCCGGAAGTTGTAACAAAATACAATTTGGTAAAAATGCTACAACTTGTTCGGAATGGAAGTGATATTTATCCTGGTGCCAATTATGTCATCAAGAAATCATCGGTAGGACGGGAAGAATTTATATCTTTAAAATTCGGAAAAGATAAAGTCGAATTACAAGAGGGAGATATTGTAGAACGACATCTTATTGAAAGAGATATTGTTCTATTGAACAGACAGCCAACCTTACATAAACAATCTATGATGGGTCATTACGTACATGTTATTAATGATCCTTCGTATAATAGTTTCAGAGTAAATGTAGGTGTAACGGCTCCATACAACGCTGATTATGACGGCGAACAATTGAGATAAGTGGTTCCGAAAATGAAAAACTTATTCATTGCCGTCAACAGGTGGGTGCTCAGTAGGTTGTTAAGAACCCTATTGAGGAAAGCACTGTAATCTTAACTTGAGACGAAGTCTCAATATATAACCACCTAGTCCAAAAAATTAGTTGATTAAAAAATGAACTTAAAACAATATAACACATATACACTTATAATTCATCATCAAAACAACAACACAAATGAACAACGAAAAAACAACAGAACAAAAGCCAAGTGTCAAAGAAGAAAAAACCTCAAAAACATGTACCAAATGTGGTGAGACTAAATTACTAATTGAATTTTATTGTGGTGGAAAATGCAAGGAATGTTTTAAAGCTGGACAACGTGAGAGAAATAAGAAAAACAAAGAATTACAACAAGAATTAAAAAATAATCCTGAAAGTGTACAGGAAATGAAGAAATGTCGTCGTTGTAAAAATAAAAAACCCATTGTTGAATTTCGGATTAATCGTGGCGAATGTATTGATTGCGAAAGATCGTATGGAAGAACATATAATCAAGAACATCAAGAAATTCGGCAGCAATGGCAAGAAGAAAATAAAGAACATTTTGACGAATTAAGAGCAGCACGTTATCAGCGAAAAAAACCGGAAATTCGAGAAAAACATAATGAAAGATATGCTAATGATAAAATTTTTAAAGTTAGACAACTATTGAGACATAGAATTCTAGGATGCATTTCTAAAATTAAATCCACTGAAGATTATACGGGAACAAAATATGAAAATGTTGCACGTTGGTTGGAATTTAATTTTACTGATGAAATGACATGGGAAAATCATGGAACAGTGTGGGACATTGATCATGTTATTCCTGTATGTAAATGGGATTTAAAAAATGAAGAAGAAATTAACATGTGTTTCAATTGGAAAAATTTATCACCACTGCAATGCGCAATAAATCGAAATGAAAAACGGGATAAACTTGACAAAAAACAAATTAAAAGACACTTGGCTAACTTAACCACATACATCACACAACACAACATAGATGATGAATTAGAAGAATATGTAAAAAAATATAAACAAAAAATCAACTAATTAATTGGGCGAGACACCTTGATGCGGGAAGTCCCTTAGAGCCTTATCTACTAAGTTTAAATCGAAAGGTTTAAATGGCTGAGAATGGAACTCAGGTATAGTAATAATGATAAGGATTGGGTAATCCGCAGAGCGAGTACCTACTGACGCTAGTGACACTATAGTTTAATGACATCATTAAACTCGGTGCACTTATGACAAGTCAAAGGTACGCTTTCAGAGACTGAACGGGTGTCGGTCATCAGAAGTGGTCTAGTCAACCACGATGGCTTAAGATACAGTCCGCCCCCATATGAAAGTATGGGGAATCATCGGATGAGATGAACATTACGGTTCCACAAAGTATTCAAACAAAAACAGAACTTGAAGAGTTATCAGATGTTAAACATGTATTAATATCAGCAAGAACAAGTAATACTATCATGGGATTAAAACAAGATGGTATTCTAGGTGCTTATAACATGACTAAACAAACAACTAAAGTTGATTGGAAGAGTAGTATGAATATGATGGTAGGATTAAAACTACCGAAAAGAGAAGTGATTGAAAAGAATAAAATTCTTTCCGGACACGAACTATTTTCATACATTTTACCAGAAAGAATTAATAAATCTAATTTTGGAAACGCAAATGAAATATTGATTAAGTCGGGAAAGTTAATTTCCGGTTATTTGAAGAAAGCAGCATTAGGAGAAGAAAGACAACATAATTTAATTCAATTAATTTTGGATGAATATGGTGTCAATGAAGCGAAAGACTTTTTCGATAATGCTCAAAAATTAATAAATAAATTCAATATGTTTTATGGATTTTCAGTTGGAATGGCTGATACAGTATTAGATAAGAATGTTATACAACAAATATATGCTATTAGAGATAAAGAAATTCTGAAAGCAAATGTTTACGTAACTGAAGTTGAAAATAATCCAATGATGGAAGATGGAGACTTATTCGAAAATACAGTATTCGCCAATTTAAGCAGTGTAATGAACGATGTCAGTTCATTAATTATGAAGAATATGAGCGATAATAATAGTATTAATGTCATGGCAACTGCTGGTTCCAAAGGAAGTCCCACTAATACAGGTCAAATGATTGGATTACTCGGTCAACCTGTTTTAGAAGGTAAGAGAATGCCAAAGAAAATAGGAAAGAGAGCATTACCATATTTCTTCCGCAATGATGATACAGCAGCAGGAAGAGGATTTATCGGTAATAGTTTCTTAACTGGATTGAAATATCCAGAATTCGTATTCCATAATATGTCAGCAAGAGAAGGTTTGATTGATACAGCAATTAAAACAGCTGATACAGGATATACTCAAAGAAAATTAATCAAATCAATGGAAGATGTACAAATTAATTATGATTGCACACTAAGAACTGCGACAGGTTCTGTTATCCAATTCATATATGGAGACAGTGGAGCAGACACAACGAAACAATATAATTATGCGATCGACATGTTACAAATGAATGATCCAGAATTAGAGAAGAGATTTAAGTTTTCATCGGAAGAGATGAAATCTATCTCATCAAAGAATTTCACAAATGAAGATAATGAAAAATATTTCGTATTTCTAAAGAAATTCAGAGATGATATTAGAAAATCAAAAATAAAGACTAAAATTGATTATAAGACTTTAAAAAGTTATATCAATTTTATGCTACCAGTTAATCTAACAAGAATTATGGATAAAATCAAAAATATGAAAGGTGAAAGTAAAGTAGCATTGACACCCGAATATATTTTGAACAGATTAGATGAAATTATATTCCACGAGAATACACATTTGGTATGTATTCCGAAAACAATGGATGAAAAGAAATCCATTAAAATTAGAGATGAGACAATGGCAAAAACAGCATTGAAATTAGCATTACACAATGCATTATCTCCAAAGAGATGTATTGTTGAATATCAAATGCAACGCGATGTATTTGAATTTGCATTGAATGAAATACTCAAAGGTTTCAAGAGAAACGTAGCCGAACCTGGGGAAATGGTTGGTATTGTAGCAGTTCAAGCACTAATGCCACCACTAACACAATTAACATTGAATACTTTCCATCAGAGCGGTATCGGATCCAAAGGTCATTCAACACTTGGTGTTCCACGTTTGAAAGAGTTACTGAGTTTGACTCGTTCATTAAAAACACCACAAATGGTAATCTACCTAAATAAAGAATTCCAACGCAATAAAGAAATGGCGCATAGAATTTCAGCATATATTAAACAAACAAATCTACTTCATATCAGAAATAAGATTGATGTTTATTATGATCCAACTCCAAATGAAAAGGGAAGTTATGGAGAAAGAGATACCGTCGGCACTCCTTATTTCACACATTCAACAGGAGCGAGTTGCAATATCAATGTGAATGATTTACCATGGTTAATCAGAATAGAACTCGACAGAGAAAAACTATTACACAAAGATGTTACATTATTAGATATTCAAAGTAAATTCTGTGATATGTGGGAATCGAGATTCCAAGATTTAAAGAAAATATCAAAAGAAGAAAGATCTGTTTTAGAGAAGATCACACGTTGCGGTATTGTTAGTAATTCAGATAATGATCCTACTCCAGTTATTCATATACGTTTTGATATGAATGATTTCACAATTGATACAATCAATAGTTTTATCGATAGTATCATTGATAATTTGAAAATGAAAGGTATTAATAATATTAGTGATGTATTTGATCCTAGCGAAGAAGCATATATCGATATGGATAATGCCGAGCACGAGATTAAAAATTCAAAAGAGTATGTTATATTCACGTCAGGAATTAACATGTATGATATTAGATACATTAATGGTATTGATATTTCAAGAACCATCTGTAATGATGTAATGCAAATTTATGATATATTTGGTATTGAATCAGCACGAATTGCTTTACTACGAGAAATAACAACTATGTTAGAACGTGCCGGAACATTTGTCAATTATCACCATCTATCAGTACTTGTTGATTTAATGACACGTGATGGATTTATGATTTCAATTGACAGACATGGTATGGGAAGAACTGATGCTGCACCATTAGGTAAAGTATCATTTGAAAAACCTGTAGAACAATTACTAATTGCTTCAGTATTTAATGAAGAAGATCCACTTCACGGAGTGTCAGCCAGAATTATGACTGGTAATGTAATCAAAGGTGGAACCGGATTATGTGATTTAATATTTAATTCAGAAATGATTGAAAAATCTGAATTTATTGAAGATGATGAAATGGGTAAAGATATTGTTGATGAAAATGATACAACATTAATTGATGATATTATCACGAAGGAATACGATGACATATTCATTCCAGAATAAAAAACTTTGTTTATATAAAATTTATTTTTATTATTTGAAAAAATAATAAAAAAATTACATTTGTTTTTTAATATTTTTCAAATAATAAAAAAATTACATTTGTCGTAACAGATCAATATAATAATGTTGTGGTTCGGAATATTTATACATGCATGATGCTGGAATAAAACATTTTTTAGAAATAGCCATATCATAAAATTTTTTAATATTTTTAATGGAAGGAATATTTTTTTGAAACATTTCATAATATTCTGATTTTATAGTTGGATTCTGAGATAATATTTCAAGAATATTAATTTCATCAGCACTCAATTTAGGACCCATTGTAATAAAAGATTTATTATGATCTGGAGTCAAATAGCAATCAAGAATAGGTAAGCGAAATAGATATAGTTCTGTATATTTAGCACGTCCAACTACTTCTAACTCTTCTCCTGTTCCAACTAACATATCATAATAACCTTCAAAGTATCCTTCTGTAGTATCAACAGAATCTTTCCACAATCCATCTAAACGGTGTGTGTAGAAATAATAAATCAGACTCACTGGATGGAAATATAATGCCCCGAATGGATCATCTGATAATCTTTCACCAGTGTATGGATCCCATTGAATAGGAAATTTAAAAGCAATATTTTCATCAACCTCAATATTTAATATCGGATCCATATGACACGTACGAAGTGTTTTATAATAATTAATTGTTCTATTATCATATTTGATAGTATATTCAGGTTTTTTAGTTTCATTATTTATGTTACTTTGTGACGATTTCTTAAAACATAGTTTCTTACCCTTATTTAGCATACATGAAATATCAACAAAATTGGACATTAATAATATAGTCATAATAACAACTAATTACTAAATATATTAATTTTCATTTTTTTACAAATAAGTGCGTCCAAAAAATTGAATTTTAAACAATCTAAAGACAATCGTTTTTATGCTTAATATTATAATAAACAATGTCTTCAAACAGCAAATCAATGTCAATGCCAGTGGGGAAATTTGATGTAAATAAAGCATCATTTAGCCTAACCAAAGAAATGGTTGAGAAACAGGACAAACAGAAGAAATCTAAACAACCATATTGGGGAATGATTTCATACAAGTACACACATAATGTCAATGGTTCACCAGTTCAAATTAATTCAACTCCAGTTATTCTAACAGGAGATATTAAATTAGTTATGGGAGGTATTCCAAAGAATCCGAAGGAAGGAGATCCAATTTATGCTACCGAAGCTGATCGTTCTAAGATTGTAATTCCTCTTGATGATTCACAAGAAGCATGTGTAGAACTTGAGAAGTGTCTGAGACAAATTGATGATTTTACCGGTTCTGATAAGAACTTTGCAAATGTTCTATCAGGATTGAAAGATAAGAAATATGTATATTCAACAATGGTTAGAGAGCCATCGGAGAAAGCGAAGGAAGGATTTAGATTTAGAACTGTGAAAGCAAGTCTAGATGTTGATTTTGAAACCAAAGCAATAAAAACCAAAGTTTTCGTTAAGAAAGCAGATGGAACAAAAGAACAAGTTGAAATTAACAGTCTATCAGATGTTGAGAAATATGTTAGATTCGGAAGCACTGTTAAATGTGGATTCGCAATCAGCAAACTATGGGCAACCAAGAGCAAGATGGGAGGACAAAATTACGCCTATGGTGTAGGAATGAAGTGTCTTCAAATTGTTGTAGCTGAACAGGGTTCAAGTGGAGCAAGAAGTGAATTCAGCCAATATATGTTTGATGATGATGAAGGTCAAGTTGTTGAAGCATCACCAAAGAAGCAAGAGAAGCCACAAGTAGTTGCGGAAGCTCCGAAACAACTAAAGAAGATTGAAATTTCTGAGGAAGAAGATGAAAGTGACAGTGATGAAGAACCTGTTGTGAAAGCACCACCTCCACCAGTAAAGAAGATTGAAATTTCAGTTGATGAAGATGATTCAGATGAGGAATCTTCAGATGATGAACCAGTATCAAAGAAAAAGGTAATGCCAAAGAAACCTACCAAGAAGGAGGAAAGTTCTGAAGAAGCACCTAAGAAATCAAAGGCTAAGAAAGTAGTTAAGAAAAAGAGTGTATCATCTGATGAAGAAGATGAAGATTAAGATTAAATTTTTTTATTTATAAATTTATAAATATTATTTCATAAAAAATAATATTTTTTTAATCAAATGTTAAAATTATTTTAATTTGTTCATTTTTAATTTCTTTTGAAACATTGACACCGATACTCTTATTAGTTTTTGCTCTAGGCGCTCTAGATGTTTTAGTATTAGCTAAAGTTGTCATTGTTTTATCTAATATTTTCTCTTTCTTTCTTTTTTTATCATCTTTATTTGAAACATTCATTTCTTTTGAAAGTGCTTCATAATTTTTTTCAACGTATTCTACAATTTTATTTTCGATTGCCCATTTGAAAAAATTTAATTGTCCTAATGTAGTTAGGATAGTTTGTTCAACATGTTTAAATGTATAATCAAACTTGATTCTTCTTTTGAAGGGATCGAAATATTTCTTTTTATATGAACGTAATTGAGCTTTATAACTAATATGAACATCAATAAATTCTTCATCAAAATAAATTAGAATTTTCTTTTTATTTGAATATTTAGTAACAAACCAATCTAAAATTCTTAAAGATATTGTTGAATTCTCTGAGATAATATCGATCATTTGTGTAATATATGATGGTTCACATTTATTTCGATAAAAATCATCAATTGCATTATATAAATAAGTTTCTTTCTTTGTGAATTTTTTAGATGAGTTGTTAGTACTCATATAATATAGTTAGATAATTATTATTACTTTATATTATTTATTTTACATAAATTGAACTTTCTCAAATTAGAAGTAATATAAAAATCTGTTTAGTTAATTATTTTATATTTATAATAAAGTGTAAAATAGATGATGGAATATGTATGTCAAATTTAAAAGATAAAACAGATAGATGTAAAAATAGACATTTATTAAATAATGATTTTTGTTTTAAACATGTCAAGAATTATAAATATAACGATGATACAATTCAAAAAATTATTAAAACAATTGATAAAAATGAAATTGAAGATGAATATTTAGATATGATTTTAGAACAATTTGAAATTACACAAGGAGAAACAATTAAATATTTTGATGAAAATTACAACCATGGTTTATTAGGATTAAATGATAGTTGGAATGAAATACCCGTGATGTATTGGTATAAACTAGATAATTGTTGGTGGGATATTAGAACATTAATTAGAACTATTAGTTCTCAATTAAATCAATCTGAGTTAGAAAAACCATTTCCAATTTTTCCTGAAAATCCATTTAATAGAAATAAAGTTGGTTTAGATGATATTACTAATATTAAACACAAAATTAAAGAACTAAATTTAGAACCTAATATTGCATTAAAATATTTTTTATCATTCACTACCAAATGTTTAATTAAGATTAGGGAAGAAGAAAATCAATATAATGCTGCTGTTAAAATTATCAAACAATTTGAAAAAAATCTGAGATATAAAATGATTAATTACAAAGATTCTCAGGGAAGATACTGTGGATATTGGGTTGAAAGTGATACTAAAAAAACCGAATTTGAAAATTGTTACGAAGTTCTAAAAGACGCAGCAGTTTTTATTGATGGAATGTGGTTATTTATTGACAGTCCATTGTATAGAAAAAATCTAAAAAAAATTAATAAATTACAAGAAGAAAGTTTTTAATGTGATGTTAAATATAAAAACTATTTTATATTTTATTATTAAGATGTCTCTAAAAATTATTGAATTTATTCAAAGCAACCAAAATTGGAAAGAACTATTATCAAAGAAACCATATCATATAACATTACATACTAATCCAACGTATCCAAATTTATATTTATTTAAATACAATCAAATTCATTCTGATTTCTACAATCCAATTGTCAAAGAGTGCCGGGGTTTAATTCTTTATATTGAAGATGAAAGAATAATTCCAGTATGTATTCCATTTTTTAAGTTTGGTAATTATGGAGAAGGTTATGTTGATAAAATAGATTGGAATACTGCACGTATACAAGAGAAAATTGATGGGTCTATTCTAAAGTTATGGTTTTATCATGAAATTCAAAAATGGATGTTATCAACAAACGGTACAATTGATGCATTTTCATGTCATGCTCAAATGCAAACTGATACAATAAAAACATTTGGAGATGCATTTGTTAAAGCAGTGAATGATTTTGATTGTAATACTTTAGAAGATTTCGTGAATAAATTCAATTTAGATGTGAACAAAACATATATGTTTGAAATAACAGGACCATATAATAAAGTTATAATTCACTATCCACTTGATATCTATCAAATCGGAGTTCGAAATAATATTACATTACAAGAAGAAAAATGTAATTTACCTATTAAAAAACCGAAAGAATATAATTTTACATCTCTTGAAGACACAATTGAATTTGCAAAAACATTGTCTTCGCAAGAGGAAGGTTATGTTGTTGTAGATGATCAATGGAATAGAATTAAAATCAAAGGTACAATTTATGTTAATCTCCATCATATTCGTG
>Ga0105097_10001682_pt1 | contig 10655 bp, 10 predicted proteins | sample PPLLak12cMay2015_FD_87035 | JGI IMG/M metagenome (GOLD analysis project Ga0105097, IMG submission 87035) | Freshwater sediment microbial communities from Prairie Pothole Lake near Jamestown, North Dakota, USA - PPLs Lake P7 Core (1) Depth... | ecosystem: Environmental > Aquatic > Freshwater >... | reverse complement strand
TTTATAAAACCGCAGGTATTTATAATGATTATATCAGCATTATCAGGCTTATCTGTAATATTATATCCGTTATTTTTGAGTAAAAAGAGCATTTTTTCAGAATCTACCTGATTTTTACTGCATCCAAGAGTTTCAAGATAAATATATTTCAATATAATTCCTTTTATTCAAAAGATTTTTAAAATAAGATTTCATTTATATATATATCAAATTATAATAATTAATTATATATTTAAATTAAATTTTCAGATTATAATTAATGAAAAATTAAAATGGGAAATGTTTATAAAATGTATTAATTTAATGAGCCTATCTGCAATTCAAATTCGCCTGTGTTATTCTTCTTCCATTCTAAAACTTTTACAGCAATTTCACCTGCATTGCCGGGAGTGTAAATTTTGTTCATATCTTTTAAATTAAATGTTACTGCACCTGCATTTGAGAGCCATACAATTAATCTGTTTTTGGCTTCAATTTTTAAATCTATATTAGGATTATAGAAAGTTTCAATCTCATTATTATCATCCGCTTTATATTTTATATAAGTACCTGAATTTGTTTTGATACTCAGTTTAATGTCTTCAATATTTGTTTTTTTATACAGGACTTCACTGTCAGCCGTAGCTAAAGTTTGAATGGTATTAGATGCTGCAACAGCCCCTGTTGCATATAAATTAAAAGTAATGTTCGCTTCATCTGTATCCCAGCTGTTCAATAATATTCCGGCATCATAAACATTATTATTGTCAAAGTCTATTTCTTTTAATTTGTCCTTGAACAGCATTATATAATTCTCTTTATCATCAAAAAGCTTTACATAATCTTTTGTCAGCTCTTTAACTTTGTAAGCAACATTCCCGTTGCCGGAATTCATAATAATTTGATTATTCTCTTTTAAATCAAAAGTTACTTTAGATCCTGGCTCAAGTAATTCAAAAACTTTTTTTTCTACAGCTTTCTTTTCGTTTATCTTTCTATTTTCTGTAATTTGTCTTGAGAATGATTTGCCGATTATGACGACTAAACTGATTAATATTATTGGTACAATAACTATTCCGGCAATAATTAACATTGATTTCAAATTTGTTTTCGGCTTTGGAATAAGCTTTTCTATCGGAGTGGGTGTTTCCGCTATCTTAATTCTATCATATTTATTAATTACTTCATCAGGATCAAGGCTTATGTATTTGCAATAAGTTCTTAAAAATCCTTTTAAATAGGCTTCTCCCGGAAATGCAGAATATTCATCATTTTCTATTGCTTCTAAATATTTAATCGAAATATTTGTATCTTTTGCGATTTGATTTAAGTTAACCTTTAATTTTAATCTCTGCTCTTTTAAAAATTCACCCAATGAATCCATAGCTTGCTATTTTAATTCTCCTTGATTAGTTATGAAATTATCCAAAGTTCGTGCATGTGCAGGCGGTTCATAGTTAAACAGTAAATCCGGCAAATTGGAATTCAATTTTATATTTTCAAATTCTATCACTATTTTCCTGTATGCGGCTGTTATTCCTTCGATTTTTCTCATGATGCCGTTCGGATCAACTGTCATATAAATTACATTTATCCCGTTTCGTGCTGATCGCCATCTTATTAATTTGAATTGATAAACTTTATAGCCTTTATAATCAACAAGAGTTTTTGATTCATTGAATTCAATGGCATAGTTTGATAAAAAGTTATCAAATCCTACCGGATTAAAAAATAACGCTGATGCAGAATCCTGATCTTCACTCTTTTCTTTTGGATTATTTTTATTTTTTGATTTTGTATTTTCTATCCCGGGAACAGATTCAGACTCAGTCTGTTTTTTTTCTTTATGCATCAGAGTTTGTTTAAGTACAAAATTATGTGTCGGCAGATAAAACCATAAGTCATATCCGTTTGTGCACATTACCTGATTAGACGGATTGGTAAAATTCATTCTTAATCTTTGTGAATTTTTAAAATATATTTTACCTTCCTGAACATTTTCATTTTGCGTCCATTTAAAGTCCGCTTCAAGGTCTTTTATGCTTGCCTTGCTGCTTGCTGATATTTTTTCAAGTAATTCCTTTGCGCTTAATAATTCATCCGCACTGTATATGAAATTATTTAAAAGAAAAGTCATTGCAATAGCAAATATAGTAACTTTAATAAATTTCATTTCTTTAATTATCCTGTTATTAATAAAAGAATTATTAAATATTTAAAATTATGACCGGAATTTGTCAAGTAAAAAGTATACAATTTATACTTAATTTATACTTTGAAAAATTTTCCGGATCATATTTGTATTAAAAACTCTATTCCTCCAAAGCCGGAAAAATAGCCGTAATCATTAAATGTAAATCCTCCGCCCAGTTCAATCTTAAAGACTTTTTTAATAAAGAAACCGAAGTAAAAACCGTTATAAAAATTGAAAAAGTCGCTGATAAAGCCGGATAAATGAACGGTAACTCCCAACTTGCCTTTAAGAGTGATAAATTTAAAAATCAAAAGATAAAATTGCATTTTTGACAATACCAGCACATTATGAAGATAAGAAAAATTTAATTGAAAACCGTTTTCAGAGTCTGATCCGACTCCTATGCCTAAATTGAATGCCGGACCTTTCTGACAGGCTCCTATATCTGTCCAGATAAAAACTCCAGAATTATTATTGAATATTTTATAAAGATATTCAAATCCGCCCATAATTCCGAAATCATAAAAATCAAAATGTCCTGAAAAAAGTCCTTTGGTAAATCCTATATGGTTTGTTCTTATTGAAAAGGCATGCCTGCTTCTGGATTTTAAACTGAATTTAAACAAAAAGTATTCATCCAGATACTCTTTTGAACCGGATAATCCCAGATCTGTTGAATTATTTATAAAAAACTTTTTTTTTGAATACCATTTATTGCCTAAAGTTAAATCATCGGTGGCATCATTTATGTCGCTTGTGGAATCTTTATTATTTTTTATAATTGTTATTGTCAGTGTATGATCATCAGTTAAATCTTTTAAAATATTCTGTGAAAATAAAGAAAATGCTGTTGTATGAAAGATAATATATACTAATATAAATTTTAATTTATTCATTTGAGTATTTATATGATAAAATGAGCCAATGAAGGGAGTTGAACCCTTAACCTATTCATTACGAATGAATTGCTCTGCCAATTGAGCTACAATGGCTTAATTTTTTTTATATGATAATAATTACTTATCATCATTGTTTTTTTTATTAATTTCGTTTTCTTCTTTTATTCTGTTTTTCTGCTTTTTTTTACTGTGAGTGCTTATTAAAATACTGAATGGTCTTAATGCATCAATATTAAAACATACGACATTGATTGAAGACATGATAGGTACAGCCAGGATTATTCCCATAAGCTCCCAGATATAACCCCATATAATCAAAGAAGTTAATATTACTATGGGGCTCAAGTTGACTTTTCTGCTCATAAGCTGAGGCTCGACATAATTTCCAATAACCAGCTGAATAACTATTAATAAAACTGTTAAAATTATAAAACCCACTATACTGTTATGCTGTATAATTGACATAAGCATCGGCAGACTCACGGCAATTATTGATCCGATATAAGGCACAAAATTAAATAGAAACAGTATAACACTCCATACAAACGGATATTTGATTCTAAAGGCTACTAAAATAAAAAAACTGAAGAAGCCTAAAAAGAAACTGGCAATGAACTTTGCCACAACATAGTTTTGAAGCTGTTCCATGACATTGGTAATAATGTCATTGATCTTAGGCCCGTTTTGATCGGGAAATGCTTTTAAAATTCTTGACGGAAGACTATTCATGCCGGGTATTATAAATACAAGTGCAATTGCATAGATGCCGAATGCTTTCAAGAGATCAATGGTAAAACCAAGCGGTTTTAAAAAGTAAGCATTGAAATTTTTTATAGTTACAAACTGACTGATAGAGTCCATAATCAGTGTCATTAAGTCTTCCTGATAGATATATTTTCTGACAAAATCATTTTTTGAAAGATAATTTATTATATCTATTAATTGATCCCGTAATTCTTTGGCGAATTTCGGCAGATCATCAAAAAATGAGCCGAGTGAAAAAGTCAGGAAAAAAATTATCATAGCGAAAATTAATATAAATATCGTATATACTATTGTGCTTGAAAAAAAGAAATTGAGCTTAAGTTTCTGCAGTCTTGTGATAAACGGCTGTAAAAGCATTGATGTGAAAAAAGCAAAAAAAATCGGCACCAGAGCATCGGCCATTATATGCGAAAAAAAGAGAAGTCCGAAAAAAGAGAAAATCAGGAGAATTAAGAGGATATTTTTTAATATCTTGTTTTCATTTGACAGCATTTATTTTTTGCCTTAAATTTATTAAATTTTCGAAAAATAATTATCTGAAATATACAGTAAATATTGTAAATAATACAATCAGCAGAGAAAAAATTAAAATTAAAAATAAAGCCCAGAATTTTTTACTTGAAAAGTAACTGAATTCTTTATCGGTTTTTTGAGTTTTGATTCTCAAATTTTTATTAATGTTTTTTCTTCCGCATTTCGGACAAGTGTCATATTTGAAATCTTCAACCGATCCTGTAAAATAGCAGAAAGGACATTTTATATTGCCTAATTTAGCTCCGCAGTGGATGCATACTGTTGCACTCTTTTCAACTTCTTTACCGCATTTGCCGCATAAATATGCAATGCTGCTATTTGAATTTCTTGCTAACACATTTTGTACAGGTTTTTTCATAACACTTAATATCAATATACAACTTATTTATTAATATATCAAATATATATAGAATATAAATTTATTAATTTTAAAATATAATTTACTAAAAAATTTAATTTTATACTTTGTGAACAAGTCCTATTAACTCATTGTAATTTAATTTTTTTTCTTTAAGGTAATTATCTATTCCGCTGTTGATTCGTGAAAATATTTCTAATCCTTCATATAATATTCCTGTGCCTACGCTATAGAGAGTTGCTCCCGCCAGAATTATCTGAATGGCATCTTCTTCCGAAATAATTCCTCCGACTCCGATAATTGGAATTTTTACGCTTTTATATATGTCATAAACACATCTGACCGCAATCGGGAAAATGCCGGGTCCTGTTACGCCGCCTTTTTTATTGGATATCTTCGGCATAAAAGTATTTATATCAATAAGCATGCCCGGACCGAGTGAGTTTATTGCAGTTATGCCGTCAGCTCCTTCTCCTTCAACCGCTTTTGCAATCTCGCCTATATTGTTGACATTGGGTGAGAGTTTTACGATAAGAGGTTTCTTTGTTGCCTTGCGCACGGCTTTTGTAACTTCTGAAGCTGTATCAGGGCATACGGCAAACGGTATGCCGAATTCGGATTCAACATTCGGACAGGAAATATTTGCTTCAATTGCATCATATGATTCATTATCCAGAAGCTCTGCGGTTTCGGCGAATTCTTTGGGGGTACCTCCGAAAATAGAAGCAATGATAACCGCATCTGAATTGTTTTTTATTATTTTTAACTCTTTATTGCTGTTTTCAACTCCGGTTGATGAGAGCCCCACTGCATTTATCAGCCCAGCTTTATAGACCTGTATAACCGGAGTTTTATGTCCCTCTCTGATATTTTTTGAAATTGATTTTGTGGTTATGCCTCCTGCTCCGCATCTGGCGACCTTAACCATTGACCAGCCTGTTAATCCCATAATGCCTGAGGCAAGAACGCCGTTTCTTTTAAATTTCAGTTTTCCGAATATTATTTCAGATGACATTTTCACTCCTGAATTATAAGGCGATACTGATTATTAATTTGTATTAACTATCAGTAAAAAAATTAAATCAATAGTCAATTATATGCTGAAAAATTTTAAATTTGTCAACAAATTGATGAGATAGTTTAAATTTTCTTTGAGTTTAATTGACCTGTGACGGATATTTAATGATTATAAGTAAAAAATAAAAAGAAATTATTAAGCATTCAAATAAAAGGTAATAATAATCTGATCAAATTTTATTTTATACTTTTTCTGTGTGAATGCTTTTTAAATGTTTTTTTCTTAAAATCTTCATGACTGCTTGAAAGTTTGATAAGCAATTTATTGTCAATATTTATGGTTCCCTTATTATAAAAAAGAAAAGTCATTTCACATGTTTCTTTAATTGTAGTTCCGTCTTCGTTATAATAAGTATAACCGGAATATCTTCTGTTGGACAAATAATTATATTCTATCCACCAGTAAAAAGTTGCTGTAATCAAAGTATCATCGGATTCTGTTAAAGTGCTCTTTGCATCATATAAATATTCTATATCCTTATCCAACAATAAATCATTATTGCTGTTATATTGAAAAGTATTATCATCAATTATATAATTAAGCGGATTATATGAATCATCATAAAAATAATCATAATAATACTTTCTTTCATTGTAATTATTGTTTGTATCATAACTATAAATAAGTTTGTATATAATATAATCATCTATATTATCTTTACTTATTTCTGTTTCAAGATTTCCGTTTGGATAAAAAGTATAATTTGTAGTTTCACCCCAGTATTCGTCAATAAATTGTGTTTTTTTGTTTTCATCGTTATATATATATGAATATGTATAAGTTTCTTCATATATTAATATTCCTGACTGATCATATTCTTTTTCTGTCATCTTTTCATAATCACCATTACTGTTGTAAATATAATCAGTTACATATTTATCATACATTACAATTTCATCATTATTATCATAATAATATGATTCATCAAATATGTAGTTATTATGAGTATCTTTAATAATTTTTGAAAAGTATGATTTTTTTCCGTTTTCATTATATTCAGTATATATTCTGATTTTATTGCCGTTTACATCTTTTGAATACTGTTCAATATAAAACAGTTTATCATTATTGTATTTTCTGATTGTATAATTATCAGGATTCGCAAATGAATAATTGTCATATGCCAATAATTGTCCGCTAATGTTTTTATAATTAATTCTATAGAGATTTCCGGTTTGATCAAATAAATATTCTGAAATATATTTTACTGTTCCTGATCCGTCTTTATAAGTGAAAGTAACCATATATAAATTATTGTTTGGGTCTGCAGGATCATAACCTGGATCTTTTGCTGTATAAGTAATTTCATTATTTCCATTACTTTGTACCGGATTTGTGCATGCAACAATAAGAACTGTAATAATTATTAAAAGAATTAAATAAAAAAAAATAACTTTATTTTTCATTGATGTTTATCCTGAGATTTTAACATTAATTTTAATAATATAATATTATACCAATTTTTGAAGTTTTTCAATTTTTTCTTTTAAAATTTTTAAGCTGAAAATGTCATTTTTAAGCATTATGTTTTAATATTGTTGTTTAACAATATTAAAACAATATAAAAATATTTTTAAATTTAATTTTATTAATTTATGGCAATATATTTTTTTTTTTATTATAATTATAAAAGAAAACACTGATATTTTTTAATAATTAAAAAGGCAATTTTATGAAAAAATCAGATCTGACCAGTGCAGTTGTATTTTTAGTTTTAAGCATATTAACAACTGTATTTTCATTGAATTACGAATTAGGCACATTTCAAAATGCCGGCACAGGCATGTTCCCTTTTATTTTAGGAATTATTTTAATTATCTTATCTGTTGTTTATTTAGTGAAATTAATAATCGCAGCAAAAAAAGCGGAAGCCTCAGAACCAAAAAAAGAAAAGCCTGAACCTGCCGGAGATGAAGTGAAAAAGAAATTTAAATTTGAAATATCCGATCCTGTTAAACAGCTGTTATTTACATTGGGAATTCTGATTTTTGCCGCTGTTTTTTTGGATATACTCGGTTTTTTATTGACTTCGTTTATTGTTGAAATTGCTCTTTTAAAAACCCTTAAAATGAAAAATTGGCTGATAATAATATTAACATCATTTTTGATTTCTGTATTGTCCTATGTGTTGTTTGTTTTAGTTCTTCATATAATCCTGCCTAAAGGATTTCCTGGAATCTAAAGGAGTATAAAGTTATGATAGAAGCATTGCAGTATTTAGCGGAAGGCTTTCGTGTTGCAGGCACCATGGATAATTTGTTGTATTGCCTGCTCGGCGCTTTTATCGGTACTATGATAGGCGTTCTGCCCGGCTTAGGGCCTATTGCAGGCATTGCTTTGCTTATACCCATAACATACGGGCTTAATCCCACAAGTGCAACTATAATGCTTGCAGGTATTTATTACGGAGCCATGTACGGCGGTTCAACAACATCCATTCTTTTAAATGTTCCGGGTGAAACTGCCTCAATAATAACATGCATAGACGGTTATAAAATGGCGCAAAAAGGTAAAGCCGGCACAGCATTATCAATAAGCGCAATCGGATCATTTGTTGCAGGCACTCTGGGGATTTTCGGTATTGCATTTTTAGCTCTTCCGCTGTCAAAAGTTGCAGTTAAGTTCGGGCCTGTTGAATTTTTTTCTATTTTAATATTCGGATTTCTGGTGTTGAGCAATGTAAGCGGCAAATCCGTCATTAAATCGCTTATTATGGCAGTTATTGGATTTATCATAGGAACTATAGGTTTGGACCCTGTATTCGGCAATGACCGGTTTACTTTCGGATTTTCACCTCTTTTAAGCGGCTTAGAATTTGTTGCAGTGGCAATAGGCCTTTTCGGACTGGGCGAAGTATTGACAAATATCTGTCAGCCCATTGAAACACTGGAACAGAATGTAATAATGCCGAAATTCAGAGAGCTGTATCCTACATTAAAAGATCTGAAAAAATCTATTTTGCCTATTTTAAGAGGAACTGGAATCGGTTTCGGCACAGGATTAATCCCGGGTCCTGCTCCTGTTATTGCAACATATGCATCCTATATGGTTGAAAGAAAGATTTCTAAAAAACCTGAAGAATTCGGTAACGGCGCAATAGAGGGAGTTGCAGGCCCAGAGGCTGCAAATAATTCGGCATGCCAATCAGCATTTATACCTTTATTTGCGCTGGGCATACCTTTTGCTCCAGTGACTGCTATTTTACTGGGAGCATTGTTAATACACGGTGTTACACCCGGGCCGCTGCTTATAAGCGAACACCCGAATCTCTTCTGGGGAGTAATTGCAAGCATGTATATAGGCAATTTAATTCTGCTTATATTGAATTTGCCTCTTGTGCCTTTATTTGCAAATATTTTAAGGATACCTAAAAAGCTTCTTTTGCCCATTATATTACTTTTCTGCATAATAGGAATGTATACCGTTAATAATTCAATATTCGATGTCTGGGTAATGATTGTTTTCGGACTCATAGGTTTTACCTTAAGAAAATTGGATTTTGACGGGTCTCCGCTTCTTCTGGGTTTGATTCTGGGCCCGAAAATTGAAGTTGCTTTCAAGCAGTCTTTGCTTATATCTAAGGGAAATTTCAATGTTTTTTTGACTCATCCGATTTCATTGGCTTTTTTGCTTGCAACACTGCTGTTTTTGCTCTTTCCAATGTTCAAGCTTTTGTTTGGAAGCATCAGAAAAAAGGCAAAATGATTTTTTAATTAAATAGTAAAAAAAAATCTTTTAAAAAGCTGATAATTAAGCTATAATAAATCCCATATAAAAAGTATTTAAAATGGAACTAAAAAGTTATGTCAAATCAAAATCACAATACTCCTTCGTTTGTTATTTATTCAAACGGATCAAGAATTTCAACAGAGATTGAATCAGGATTAAAAAAAATCATTATTTCAGACAATTTTAACGATTTGAGCGGTTTTAAGATCAGATTTAATGATTATCATTTTAACCTGCAGAGAAATAAAGAGATATCCATAGGGACAGAGCTTAAGATTTCAACAGGTTATAAGGATGATGTTGAAAATATCATTACAGCCGATATCACAGGTTTTTCCCTTGATATTAATAAAATAAACGGAACAAATTTTTTAATTCACGGCTGGAATAAGCTGCATATGCTTAATTACAGTTCAGATTACTTAAGCTTTAGAAAATTATCCGTTGAGCAAATAATAAGAAAATTATTGTCAAAATCCGGGATTGAAGCAGGATTTGAAAATATATCATTTGAAAAGAATATCATATCATTTAAATACAGGAATGATTTGGATTTTATTAAAAATGCATGTGGTTCCAATAATTTTATTTTTTATCTCAGGGATAAAATTTTTTATCTTAAAAAACGTTCTTTTAATGAACAGGAAGATTTTGTTCTGGAATACGGCAAAACAATTATCGGTTTGACGATTGATTCGGATATTTCAAATTTTATTTCGGATATAGAAGTTAAAAATTATAATTATAATAAAAAGAAAATGGAAAATAAAACAAGATCAATAAATGATGTCAGTGAAATAAAAAATAAAATTAATTATAACATAAAATCAAAAGCAGTTCTGATTGATAAAGGCATAGCCGATTTAAAAAGCGCTGATGAAATAAGCAAAAAAATATTGATAAAAAACAATATTGGTTTAAAGAAGCTTTACGGAACTTCGGCAGGCAATACCGGAATAAGAGCAGGCGCTTTGATAAAATTTAATAATATTTCTGATGATTTTTCTGGAATATATCTTGTAAAAAGAGCAGTTCATGAAATATCGGAAAAAGGTTATATAACGGGATTTTATTGCGAAAAATAATATTTTATTAAATAAAATTATAAAAAAAGTTTAT
>Ga0105097_10001681_pt1 | contig 10656 bp, 9 predicted proteins | sample PPLLak12cMay2015_FD_87035 | JGI IMG/M metagenome (GOLD analysis project Ga0105097, IMG submission 87035) | Freshwater sediment microbial communities from Prairie Pothole Lake near Jamestown, North Dakota, USA - PPLs Lake P7 Core (1) Depth... | ecosystem: Environmental > Aquatic > Freshwater >... | reverse complement strand
TGCGCTGGAAAGACGGCGATGCGGAGGCCGGCGATTTTTTCCGGTCAGCCGTCCGCGGGATTGCCGTGCTGCTTCTGGGGGGGTGCGCGGCTGCCGTATGGGCGGCGCCCTGGATCGTTCCGGCGATCACCCCCGGCTTTTCCGAACCCAAGGTGGAACTCACCCTGACCCTGGTCCGCTGGATGCTGCCGTATTTGATCGCGGGCGGCATCGTGGCCCTCTTCATGGGGGCGCTCAACGTTTACGGCAGTTTTGCCGTGCCGGCCCTGGCGCCGTGCCTGCTGAACCTGGCCATGATCGGCTCCCTGGCCGGGATCGCGCCGTTTCTGGAGCGGCCCGTGCTCGCTCTCGCCTGGGGGCTTCTCATCGGCGGCGCGGCTCAGTTGCTGATGCAGGCGCCGCTGCTTAAGCGCTACGGTCTGCAGCCGTGGCTGGCGCCGCGGCGCCGCCATCCGGCCCTGGTGCGCATGGCGCGGCTCATGGTGCCGGCCGTGGTGGGCGGTGCCGCGCATCACCTCAACATCCTGGTGGGCACGATGCTCGCCTCGCTGCTTCCGGAGGGCAGCGTCAGCTACCTGTACTACGCGGACCGCCTGGTGGAGTTCCCGCTGGGAGTGGCCGCCATGGCCGCTGCGACCGCGATCCTGCCGAGCCTGGCACGCCATGCGGCGGCCGGTGATATGCGGGCGCTGCGCGAAACCTTCGAATATGCCTTGCGGCTGGTCTCGTTCGCCAGCATTCCGGCAGCCGCCGGTTTGATCCTTTTGGGCGAGCCGATCGTCACCGTGCTGTTTGCCCGCGGCGAGTTCAGCGCGGCGGATGCGCAGTTGACGGTTCAGGCGCTTTCATACTATGCTTTAGGTCTGTGGGCGTTATCGGCCGTGCGCATCGTCGTAGCGGTTTTTTTCGCCCTGCAGGACAGCAAGGCCCCGGTGCGGGCGGCGGTCTTCTCGATCCTGGCCAATCTGCTGCTGGGCATTGCGTTCATGCATCCGCTGGCCCACGGAGGGGTGGCGCTGGCGACGTCGCTGGCCTCGGTGTTGAACTTGGTATTGCTCCTATCGGCCCTGCGGCGGAGACTCGTCGGGATGGATTGGCGCTCGATCACCCGTTGCCTGGTCCGGTCGCTTCTCGGTGCGGGGCTGATGGCGCCAGGCGTTCTGGGTGTATCGCGGCTCCTGATCCACGGCGCGGGCCAGTCGACCGCCAGCCTGGCGCTGGGGGTCGCCGTCAGCATGGCGGCCGGAGTGATCATCTATTTATCCGCCAGCCTGGCCTTCGGGAGCCCGGAGGCGCGGACGCTGCTGACCGCACTCAAAGGGAGTGTTCGCGGGCGATGACGAAAAAACAGGGTCTTCTGCTGGTTGCGGTTGTCTGCTTCATCATCGCGCTGTTGTTCTTCATCGTTTTCAGCGAGCGCGGGCTCGCCGATTTCAATATGATGAAAAAGGAACGGGACCGCATCCAGGACCAGAACCGCCAGATCGTTCAGGACAACCTCGACCTCGGCGTGGACATCGATCGGCTGAAAAACGATCCGAAGTACATTGAAAGCGTGGCCCGCAAGGACTTCGGCATGATCGGCCAGGATGAGATCGTGGTGAAGCCCCAGCGGCCGCCGGACCGCTGACGGAGTGGATCATGAAGACGGATTGCCATCCGGGCACGGCGACGCTCGCCCGGGTTTTCGCCGAGCAGGGGCACTGGGAAAAGTCGATTGAGATCTATCGAAACCTGCTGCGCCAGGACCCCGGCCGGCCGGACCTGGTGCAGGCCCTGGCCGAAGCGGAAGCCGCGCTGCGTTCCGCTCGGCCGGCGTCGTCCCAGGCCCTGGTGACTCTTTTCCGGGAGTGGATCGACCTTCTGCTGAGACACGACCGGATTCGAAAGCTGCGCCGATTCAAGTCCCGCAAATCCAACTCCGCCCAGAAAACCGGTGCATCTTAAGCCGACGTTCCGCCGCGCCGCCCAGCGAGTTGGATCTGTTCTTACGGGCGGAGCAATAGCCTCAGGGCTTGGCCGCTTCGGGTCGCGCCGTCGTCGGCCCCTTCTCCTCCTGAAAAAAAACCGCTTTGACCCGTTCAGTGCCCCCGCCCTCCACGAGCGCCTTCCCCTCGGAGCGTTTAAGAACGATTTTCGACCCGGTCAGGGTGTTCTTGCCGCTCAGGACCCGCGAGCCTTCTCCGCTCAGGGTCAGCACATCGCTGGCCGGAAGATACTCGGCGCGTTCGGCATCCGCGGTGTACTGATCGGAGACGATGTGAACCCGGCCGGTCGCCTCTATCTTTTGGATGCGATCCTGGGTGGATCCGCCCTTGGGGGCGTTCAGGAGGTCGCCCTCATAGTAGATTCGTAGGGCGTCCGCGGTCATCGAGAACTTGCCCTGCGTGGCCACCACCGACCCCAGGAAATCGGCCCATTTTTCGGTCGTATTGGCCACCATCCGGTCCGAGACGATTTCGATCGGAGCCTGCGAGTCGGTCGAGCCGCCGGGAGAGAAAAGGCTGGCCGGCCATGCCGCTGGGACGGACCCAAGCGCCGTCGCCGCGATGATGACGGTCATCATCATTAGGAGTCGTGTCATGATTTTCTTTCTCCTCGCCGGAAAGCATACACCCGAATCGGGGCGGCGATCAACTCAGATGACTTCGTAAATAGTCCAATCGGATGACCTTTTACAGTTCATCAACTCAGCCGAAGAGGTAAATGCAGGCCGCCACCGATCCGAGGATGCCGGCGACGTCGGCGGCCAGCCCGGCGGCCAGGCTGTACCGGATGCGGCGCACCTGAACGGCGCCGAAGTAGACGGCCAGAACATAAAAGGTCGTCTCCGTGCAACCCTGGAGGGTTGATACGAGGAGGCCGGCATAGCTGTCGGGGCCGATGGCCGGGTCGTTGATGATCGAGGCCAGAACGGCGAACGCCCCGGACCCGGACAGCGGGCGCATCAACGCCATGGGCAGGGCTTCGGCGGGAAGGCCGGCGCGCGCGGTCCAGGGACCCAGCGCCGTCACCATGGCCTCCATAACCCCGCTGGCGCGCAGCATGCCGACCGCCGCCAGAATGGCCACCAGGTAGGGAATGATCTTGATCGCCACCTGGAACCCCTCTTTGGCGCCTTCCACAAAGACCTCGTAGACGTGGACGCGCCGGGCGGCTCCGAAAACGAGAAACCCCGCCATCAATGCCGGCAGGATCCAGGGCGACAGCGTTTTCCCGAAGGCGACCGTCAGGCCAAAAAATGCGGCGCTGCCGGCCAGGACGATGGCGGTTACCCAAGCGGGGTAGGCGAGGGCTTCCTCTTCCGTCGAGGAATCGGCGTCGAGCGGAGCGGAGTTCGGGCCGGCAGCCGGTGGAACGGCTTCGGGCACCGGCGGGTGCCGGCGGTAAAACCGGCCGAGCAGCTTGGCGGTGACCACGGCGGTCAGGGTGGAGCAGACGGTGGCGAACAGGGTCGTGGGCAGAATGGCGGCCGGGTCGGCGGAGCCGGCCGCCGCCCGCAGAGCGATCACCCCGGTGGGCAGCAGCGTCACGGAGGAGGTGTTGATCGCCAGGAACAGGGCCATGGCGTCGGTGGCAGTTCCCGGGTTCGGATTCAACCGGTTCAGCTCCTGCATGGCGCGGATGCCAAATGGGGTGGCGGCATTGCCCAGCCCCATGACGTTGGCCGAAAGGTTCAGGATCATAGCGCCCATGGCCGGGTGTCCGGCCGGCACGTCCGGGAACAGCCGCAGCATGAGCGGGCGGATCAGGCGGGCGATGATCTTCAGCAGGCCGCCGGCCTCGGCCACCTTCATGAGGCCCAGAAACAGGGTCATGACCCCGACCAACCCCAGGGCCAGGTCCACGGCTCCGGCCGCCGAGTCGATGATGGCCTTGGACAGCGCCTCCATGGGCGGCAGCTGCCCCGGCGCGGGCAGCCCCGCCAGCTCGCGCCAGCCGGCAACGATAAAAGCGATGAAGACCATGGACAGGAAGACGATGTTCATAGACGGACCGTCCGGGCGTTCAGCGTTCGACCCCTGGTTTGGGGCGTGGCGTCACTACTCTCTTCTCAAGGCTTCGATCGGATCCATCCGCGAGGCCTTGCGCGCGGGGTAAAATCCGAAGAAAATTCCCACCGCTGCCGACACGGTGAAGGCCATCCCGATGGCGCTCGGCGCGATGATGGCCGGCCAATCCCCGAAGGCGGTGAAGGCCATCGACCCCGCGACCCCGAGCAGAATTCCGATGAGGCCGCCGATCAGGGACAGCGCCACCGCTTCCGTGAGAAACTGCAGGAGGATGTCGCGGCGGCGGGCGCCGACGGCCATGCGCAGACCGATTTCCCGGGTGCGCTCGGTGACCGAAACGATCATGATGTTCATGATGCCGATGCCGCCGACCATCAGCGACACCGACGCGACCGCCGCCAACAGGAGGGACATGGTCCGCGACGACTCGGCCCGTGTCTCCAATGCCTCGGCCTGGTTGCGGATCCAGAAATCGTTCTCCTGGCTGGGGCGCAAGCGGTGCCGCTGGCGCAGAAGTTCGCGGATTTCTTTTTCGGCGCTCGATACCAGCTCGGGCGATTTGACCTTTACGGCGATCCCGTTGACCAGGCGGCCGCTCAGCGCCCGTTCGCCCAGCACCTTCTTGCGGGCCGGCGCCATCGGTATGAGCACCAGATCGTCCTGATCCCATCCCCCCATGGAGTACCCCTTGGCCCTTAGCACGCCGGCGACGTTAAACGGGACGCGATTGATGCGAATGATGGAACCGAACGGCTCCTGGTCGGGAAAAAGGTTCTGTGCAACGGTCTTGCCGACGAGCACCACCTTGGAGTTGCCGCGAAACTCTTCGGCGGATACGCTTCTTTCGTTTTCAAGCTCCCATTCGCGCGCGGCGAAGTACTCCGCGGTCACGCCTAAAATCGAGGTGGACCAGTTCTGATTGCCGGAGACGATCTGCCCCCGCCCGCGAAGGTAAGGTGCTGCGGCTTCGACCTCCGGTAGCTCCTTCCGGATGGCCTCGGCGTCATCTTCGCTCAGCGTCGGCAGGGATCCCGCACCCAAACGGACCCGGGTGGTGGTGGAGCCGGGGAAGACGTACAACAAGTCGGCCCCCATGCTGTTGATGATCTCGGCCACCTGGGACTGGGCGCCGGATCCGACGGCCACCATGACGATGACCGCCGCCACTCCGATGATGATCCCGAGCGTCGTCAACACACTGCGCATGATGTTGACGCGCAGGGCGCGGAGAGCGTCGCGGACCGGTTCGAGCAGCATCATGGCCGATCGTCCGAACCATTCGCCGCGCCGGACGGCGCAGGGCCCCGTGCCGCCGCCGAATCGATGATGCGGCCGTCACGGAACCGCAGGGTGCGCCGGGCGAACCGGGCGATGTCCGGCTCGTGCGTGACGAGGACGATGGTGATCCCCTTGAGGTTCAACCGTTTGAGCAAATTCATGATGTCCACGCTGGTCTGGGTGTCTAGAGCGCCCGTGGGCTCGTCGGCCAGAACCAGGACCGGTTGGTTGGCCAGCGCGCGGGCGATGGCCACGCGCTGTTGCTGTCCCCCGGAAAGCTGCGATGCGTGGTGCCGCAGGCGGTCTTCAAGCCCCACGGCCGCCAACGCCTCCCGGGCGCGATCATGGCGTTGCGACCGCGGCATGCCGCTGTAGCGCAACGGAAGCTCGACATTTTCAATGGCCGGCGTGCGCGGGAGAAGGTTGAAGCTCTGAAATACGAAGCCGATCTTCCGATTGCGGACCTCGGCCAGCTCGTCCGCCGTCAGGTGCGAGACATCCCTGCCATCCAGGATATAGCGCCCGGCCGTGGGGGAGTCCAGGCAGCCGAGAAGGTTCATGAACGTGGACTTTCCCGATCCCGACGGACCCGTCACCGCGACAAAATCGCCGCGCCGGATTTCAACCGACACCGCGCGCAGCGCGTGCACCATTTCGCTGCCGACCCGATAGTCTTTGGTGAGATCCTCGGTTTTAAGCAGGATGTCGGTCATTCGAGCTAAAAGGCGAAGCGCTTCGCGGCCCGGCCGGGCGTCTTGGAAGCGGACACGTTTACGCCGATGATCACTTGCTGGCCGGTCCCGATGTTGCCGCTGACCACTTCGGTGAAGGTGCCGTCGCCGATCCCCAGGACCAGGTCCACCGCCTGCGGCTGGTCTGTTTCTCCGGCGACGTAGACCGTTCCCCGGTGGGCGGAGATCCCTTCCTGCGCGGCCGCGAGGCGGACGTACTTCTCCCGCTGCTCGGGGGAGAGCAGGGCGGCCAGGTCTTTCCGGGTGCGGCCGTGCAAGGCCAGGGTTTCGCGCCGGATCTCATCGGGGGTCGCATCCTGCCGGCGCAGCGTTTCGAGTTTTTCACGAGCCTCGGTGAGGATGACGCGCACCTGGTTCTGCTGAGGTGCGGTCAGACGAAGCGCGGCCGTCAACTGCTGGAGGCGTTCCTCCGGCTGGAGCATGTCCCCGGATGACGCCGAACCGCCGGGAAGATCGCCGGCGTTCTTCGCCTCTTCGTCGTTCGGCTTGAAGCGCAGGGCTGCGTTGGGGACCTTGAGGGCGTTCTGACGTTCGTCGACGATGATCTGGATATTGGCGGTCATCCCCGGAAGCAGATGTTGGTCGGGGTTGTCCGCAGAGACCAGCACGGTGTAGGTCACCACGTTCTGCACGACGCGCGGCGATTTGCGGATCTGCAGCACCCGGCCGTGGAACTCCCGGCCGGCGAAGGCATCGACGGTGAAGATGGCCTCCTGGTTGACCTGCACCCGGCCGATGTCCGCTTCGTCCACATCGGTTTCCACCTGCATCTGCCGCAGATTCTGGGCGATGACGAAGAGCTTGGGCGCCTGGAAACTGGCCGCCACGGTCTGGCCGATATCCACGGCGCGCTCGATGACGACGCCGTCCACCGGCGAGCGGATGAAGGTGTTATCCAGGTCCACCTCCGCCTGATTCAGCGCGGCGTCCTTCTGGCGCACCTGCTCGATCGCGTGGTCCACCTGGGCGCGGGCTGTCTTCAGAGCGGCCTCGCGCGTCGCGATCAGAGACTCCGCCGCACCTTCATCGGCCTGGTCGCTCTTCAGTTGGGCCTGGGCCTGGTCGTGGGCGGTCTGGGCGTCGTCGATCTGACTCTCCGAGACCGCACCCGTCTGGAAGAGCGCCCGGCGGCGATTCAGGTTGCGCTTGGCATTGACCAGGGTGACCCGCGCTTTTTCGGTTCGGGCCTGGGCGCTGGTCAGTGCGGAGGCGGCATTGGCCAGCTCTTTCTGGGCGCGTTCGACGCCGGCCCGCTGGATGTTGACATTGGCGCGTGAGACGTCAAGCTCGGCCTGGGCCTGGCGCACTTTGGCCTCGAAAGACTCCGGGTCGATGCGTGCGATGACCATCCCCGCCTTGACCTCCGAGTTGAAATCCGCCAGGAGTTCCTGGATCCGGCCGGATACCTGGGACCCCACCTGAACCGTGATGACGGCGTTCAGCGTGCCGCTCGTCGATACGGTGCTGATGATGGGCCCCCGCTCCACGGATGCCGTCCGGAAGCTGACGAGGTCGCCCTGGCCATCGCGGATAACGAAAAACCAGACGGCCGCGATCGCCAAGAGTGCGGCCGCGAAAATGGCTGCCCTGATTCGTGAACCGCTCGACTCGGAATTAGTCAACCGCTCACCGCCCTGCGTTCCGGGTTGGCGCCTCTTGCGGCCGAAACGGCTGCAGGAGGACGTCCGGCGATGCAACCGCCGGTCACCCAAGGACACTGTCTAAATCCATCATAGAGAGAATCGCGAGGCTTGTCAATTCGCGAAAAAATTGAATGTATAAAGATTTTAATTGGTTAAAGTACGGGTGGGGCCAAAAGACGAACGCCTCACCGCAAGAGGCGGCGAGGCGTCGCTGGGATGAAGCGCCATGCGTGCTGGTTGAAACGGCTCAGCGCTGGGCGGACCGCGGTGCCTTCCCGGCCAAGGGGCTGTAGAGTTTCATGATGGCAACTTTCATCACGTCCAGGACCTTCATCTGGCCGATGATGTCCACCAGCTTGTTCTCCGCCTCAGGCGGAAGCACGCAGGCGTTGCTGGCGTCGAACTTGAGATCCGGGAAGCCCTTGGCGAGCTTCTTCTGCTCTTTCTCGTTGACCGGAACCTGAATCGCCTTCTTGCCGCCGATGTCCTTAACCTGCCCGGCCAGGCCTGCGCCCTCGATGATTTTCATCTTCGCATCGTCCAGGAACACATTGATCAAGTAGTCTGCCATGGAATCCCTCCTGCGGTTTGATTTGGAATTACGGATGATGGATCGGATTGGCCCCCGTCAAAATTCTTTAGCTTTTTAGTTGGATTTTTTTTAACTGTCAAGCACGGCGTCTCTGCCCAAAAATCGCGGTGCCGAGCGGATGCCTCAGGGCGTGATCTTCGGCAGGGCCGCCCGTGTCCCCCGGATCATGTGAACGGCCTGAAGCGGGATGTAGGCCCGGTCGGTGTTGGGGACGTACACCACCACACCCTCCAGCGCATGTAGCTTTTCCCCCATCTTCAGCCGGTTCTGGTTCACCGGCAGCTCGGCGGTCTTGCCGGCCGCTGCGATGGTCACCACCGGATTGGCCGGGTCGCTCTGGTCTATCGCGACCCGGCCGTCGGCGAAAACCTGGGCGGCGGAGACGAACAGTCTTTGGGTCAGTTTGTGCAGATCAAGGCCCATGGCGTCGGCGCAGACACGGGCGATGTCGGGGGCGGTCAGTACGCCGGAAGGTTTGCCGGGGCCGAAGGCGTGCAGCGGCACGTCGCCGCCGCAGTGGCCGTGGGTGGTCCAGCCGACATAGGTGTATTTCGGGCAGAGCACCTCACCGATGGCCTGATAGGCGCTGTCTTTGTATGACGAGGCCAGGGACAGAATTTGCTGCGCGTCCTCATCGGCGATGTCCAGAGCCCAGCCCTCTTTGACGACCGCCTTGACCCGCGCCGTGGTCCGGTTCGGGGCGATGAGCTCCCACATCCGCACGGACGAAGCCTGCATTTTGCGGAACGGGTCCAGAAACGCTTCGACTTTCATCTGGGGATAGATGCCGTTCGAGGCATGGTTGCCGATGGAAAATCCGCCGGTATTGTGGTCGGACATGGCCAGCACGAGCGTTCGCCCGTCCCGTTTGGCGAAATCCAGGGCGACCGCGACCGCCCGGTCGTAAGCGAGCAGGTCACCCAGCAGGTAGGCCGGATCGTTCGCGTGGCAGGCCCAATCGACCTGGCTGCCTTCCACCATCAGGAAAAAACCCTCCGGGTCCTGTGACAGGAGTTCGATGGCCTTGCGGGTCATTTCCTCCAGCGTCGGCTGATCGGGGTGCAGCCGGGAACGGTCGATCTCCGGATCCATGTGGCTGGGGGCAAACATTCCGAACACCCGGCCGGAGCCGGTTTTTTCCAGATCCTGCCGGTTTTCGACGATCTGGTATCCCCAGCCCTTGAGATCCTCGTAGAGATTGGCACCGTCGACCCGTTGGCCTTTGAGTTCCTTGGGAATCAACAGACGCCGGCCGCCGCCGAAAACCACGTCGATTCCCTGATAGACGGCCTGTTCCATGATGTCGTTCTCGTTGCTGCGGGAGACCGTGTGGGCCACATAGGCGGCCGGAGTGGCATGCGTCACACGGGAGGTGGCGACGATGCCGGTGGATTTTCTAAGCAGCCTGGCCCCCTCGAGGACCGTGGCCAGGGGACGGTAGCGCAGGTCTTCCGGCGGAACCGGTACACCGCTCATGGTGCCCGGGTGCGGCCCCATGCTGATGAATTTGTCGCTCGTGCGCACGCCGGTCGCAAAGGCGCTGGCCGCAGGAGCCGAGTCGGCGATCACCGAGTCGGCGATGTACGTCTGGACCGAACCGACGCGGTAAGGGTCGAAAGAGAGCGGAGCACCCTTGAACCAGCGGGCGAAGGTGTACTGCTCGGCCGAGCAGCCGTCGGCGATGAGCACGATGACGTTCTTGGCCTTGGGGGCGGCTTGCGCCGGGTTCCCGCCGGCTAACAAGGCTGCGACGATGCAGAGCACCAGCAGGGGCCATTTCTGAAAAGGTCTTGCTAAACGCATGGACGTGTTCTCCTTTCAGCAGTCCAGTGCACTCTCGGCCGGGGCCGGAAGAGACGGCGTTCCAGCCGGAGTATGCCGCAACCCTCCGTACCGGTTTTATTGGCCGAGTCATAACAGGGCGTCTCGGAGCAGGCAAGAATAACCTGTGCCGACGGAATCCGTTCGAACTTGACAGACGGGATATGGATCCGGTATGGTTGAACCATTGATATGTTCACCAAGGTACGCCAGGTCCGCGCGTTTGAGAGCATCATCCAGCAGGTGGAGAACGCCATCCTGCAGGGCGGCCTTGCGGCCGGCGACCGGCTGCCCTCCGAACGCGAGCTGCAGGGGATGCTGGACGTCAGCCGCAACACCCTGCGGGAATCGCTGCGGGTTCTGGAGCAGAAGGGGCTGGTCGAGATCCGCAAGGGCCATCGCGGCGGGATTTTCGTCAAACCGCTCAATGCGGATTGCATGGCCGAAAGCCTGGGGCTTTTCGTGCAGTCCCAGCGGATCACCATGGAGCAGATCTCCGAGTTCCGGCAGGATCTCGAGGGGCTGGTCACCCGCCGCGCCGCCCGGCAGGCTTATCC
>Ga0105097_10001680_pt1 | contig 10656 bp, 8 predicted proteins | sample PPLLak12cMay2015_FD_87035 | JGI IMG/M metagenome (GOLD analysis project Ga0105097, IMG submission 87035) | Freshwater sediment microbial communities from Prairie Pothole Lake near Jamestown, North Dakota, USA - PPLs Lake P7 Core (1) Depth... | ecosystem: Environmental > Aquatic > Freshwater >... | reverse complement strand
TGAAGCTGTTCGAGACTTCCGAGCACTACACGCTGCTGGCGATCCCGTTCTTCATCCTCGGCGGCGCCTTCATGACCACCGGCGGCGTGGCCAAGCGGATGATCCGCTTCGCCAACGCCTGCATTGGCCACCTGCGCGGCGGCCTGGCGATGGCGTCCGTCATGGCCTGCATGCTGTTCGCGGCGGTGTCCGGCTCGTCGCCGGCCACCGTGGTCGCGGTCGGTTCCATCGTCATTGCCGGCATGGTCCGCGCCGGCTATCCGCAGGCCTTTGCCGCCGGCGTGATCTGCAATGCCGGCACGCTCGGCATCCTGATCCCGCCGTCGATCGTGATGGTGGTCTACGGCGCCGCGACCGAGACCTCGGTCGGCAAGCTGTTCATGGCCGGCGTCATTCCCGGCATCATGCTCGGCCTGATGCTGATGGTGGCGATCTACGTTCGCGCGAGGATGATCGGCATACCGCAACAGCCGCGCGCACCAATGGGCGAGATCCTGACCTCGGGCCGCGACTCGCTGTGGGGGCTGCTGCTGATCATCATCATCCTCGGCGGCATCTATGGCGGCGTGTTCACGCCGACCGAGGCGGCGGCCGTGGCAGCCGTGTACGCGTTCATCATCGCCGTGTTCGTCTACCGCGACATCGGCATGAAGCAGGTGCCGCACGTGCTGCTCGAGGCCGGCAAGGTCACGGTGATGCTGATGTTCATCGTCGCCAACGCGCTGCTGTTCGCGCACGTGCTGACCACCGAGCGCATTCCGCAGCAGATCGCCGAGACGATCGTCGGCTGGGGCATGGCGCCATGGCAGTTCCTGATCGTGGTGAACGTCCTGCTGCTGATCGCCGGCATGTTCATGGAGCCGACCGGCATCATCCTGATCCTGGCGCCGATCCTGTTCCCGATCGCGATGCAACTGGGCATCGATCCGGTTCACCTCGGCATCATCATGGTGGTGAACCTGGAGATCGGCATGATCACGCCGCCGATCGGATTGAACCTTTTCGTCACCGCCGGCATCACCAAGATGTCGATCGGCCAGGTGGTGCGTGCGGCGCTGCCGTGGACGATGGTGCTGCTGGTGTTCCTGATCATCGTCACCTACGTGCCGGCAATCACGCTGTTCCTGCCGAACCTGCTGTTCTGAGCCAGGACCACGGCCGCGCCTAAGAGGCGCGGCCAGCCGCGGACTTCAGGACGCGTGCCGTTGCCGGTTCGGGCAGGTTTCGCAGGAAATCTTCTCGCCGCCTGGCGCCAGAAGTTGCGGCCCGCCGCAGGAGCCGCGCAGGCAGGGGCGGCGGAAGATCACACCGATCGCCATGGCGGCAATGCCTAGACCGAGCAGCACCACGGTCAGCACAAGCACCAGCCAGAAGGTATTCACGCGGCCAGCGCTGTAAACGCGTCGCTGCCGCGGTCGTGCAGCCGACCGTCCTCGCCGCGGACGATGAACCAGGCGGCCAGCCCTTCGCGCTGCGCCAGCGCCCAGCCAGACTCCGGCCCCATCACGATCAGCGCCGTGGCCAGCGCATCGGCGGTCATGCAGTCGTCGGCGATCACGGTCACCGACGCCAGTCCGTGCGCGATCGGCGCGGCGCTGCGCGGGTCGATCTCGTGCGAGTAGCGACGGCCGCCGTGCTCGACGTAGTTGCGATAGTCGCCCGAGGTCGCCATCGCGCGGCCGGACAGCGGCACCACGACGCGGGCGCGCTGCGGCACCGCATCCGGCTCCTCGATGCCGATCCGCCAGGGTCCATCTTGCGCGTTGCTGCCGCGAGTGCGCACTTCACCGCCCGCCTCGATCATGTAGCGCTCGATGCCGGCCGCCTCGATGGCCTGCGCCGCCAGGTCGACGCCATAGCCCTTGGCGATGCCGCCGAGGTCGGCCTGCAACGAGGCATCGGCCTTGGTGGCCGTGCGGCGCTCAGGATCGAGGCGCAGGCTGCGCCAGTCGACCGCCGCGCGGCGGCCGCGAATCTCGTCGGCACTGGGCAATCCCTGCCGCTTCTCGGCGCCAAAGCCCCAGGCATTGACCAGCGGCGCCACCGTGACGTCGAAGGCGCCCTGCGACAGCGCCGCCACCTTCTGCCCGGCCGCCACCACTGAAAACAGATCCGGCGACAGCGCCAGCGGCCGTGCCGCCGGATGGCGGTTCAGCCGCATCAGCTCGGACTGCGGCCGGTACAGCGACATGCCGTGGTCGACGCCGTCGAGCGCCGACTGCAAGTCGGCCGGCACCGCCGCGAGCCGCGAAGGCGACAGCGATGCGCCGGCGAGCTTCACGACGTAGGTGGTGCCCATGGTCGCGCCGCCGAACTGCGGCGCCGCGTCGGGTGCACTCTGACTGCAGCCGGACAGCGCCACCGAGCCGAGGCCGCCCAGGCCGCATGCCGCACCGAGCAGCCGCCGGCGGCGGGGAGAAAGCAGCATGTCCATCAGGTTGCTCCTGCGGGCTTGTCGCCCGCCGCGGTGTTCGCCAGCCGGGCGCGCACGGCGGCCTCGAAGCGGCCCTCGCCGTGGCGGATCAGATAGTTGGTCATGTCGCCCATCGACACGAGGCCGAGCACGCGCGGCCCGTCCATCACCAGCAGGTGGCGGAAGCGGTTGACCTGCATCAGCGCCATCGCCGCCTCGACAGTGGTGCCCGGCGAGACGAAGCGCACGTCGCGCGTCATCACCATCGAGATCGGCGTCGTCGTCGGGTCGCGGCCGGCATGCACCACCCGCAGCAGCAGGTCGCGCTCGGTGAAGATGCCGTCCACGAGCCCGTCCTCGTTGCGGATCAGCACGGCGCCGATGTGGTGCTCGGCCAGCGTGTGGACCGCATCGATCACCAGCGCGCCGGCATCGACGGTGACCAGCCGGTCGGCGTCGCGCTTCAGCCCCATCACGGTTTCGACTGTCTGCTGCATCGCTGCCTCCGTTGCGCCTAATTCCCGAAGTCGTCGAACAGGATGTTCTCGCGGTCGACGCCGAAGTCCAGCGCCAGCTTGCTCACCGCCTTGTTCATCACGTCCGGCCCGCACAGGTAGAACTCGATGTCCTCCGGCGCCGGATGCTTCTCGAGGTACATCTTGCGCAGCACGTTGTGCCGCACCAGCCCGACAGGTCCGGTCCAGTTGTCCTCCGGCCGCGGCTCTGACAGCACGATGTGCCAGGAGAAGTTCGGGTGCTCGGCGGCCAAGCGGTTGAAGTCGTCGATGTAGAAGGCTTCCTTCAGGTTCCGCGCCGAGTACCAGAACACCATCCTGCGCTGGCTCTTCAGCCGGATCAGCTGGTCGAAGATATGCGCCCGCATCGGCGCCATGCCGGCGCCGGCGGCGACGAAGCACATCTCGGCTCCGGTGTCCCTGGCGAAGAACTCGCCGAAGGGGCCCGACACCGTGACCAGGTCTCCGGGCTTCAGCCGGAACAGCCACGAACTCATCTTGCCCGGCGGGATGTCGTCGCGATAATCGGGCGGGAAGGCGATGCGGATGGTGAACAGCAGGATGCCCTTCTCGAGCGGGAAATTGGCCATCGAGTAGCCGCGATCGACGTTCTCGGTGACCACCGACTTGAAGCGCCAGAGGTCGAACTTGTCCCACTCCTCGCGGAACTCGGGCTCGATGTCGAAATCTCGGTACGACAGTTCGTGCGGCGGGCACTCGATCTGCACGTAACCGCCGGCCCGGAATGGCACTTCCTCGCCCTCGGGCAGGGCCAGCTTCAGTTCCTTGATGAAGGTCGAGACGTTGTGGTTGTGGATCACCCTGCACTGCCACTTGCGCACCGAGAAGATCTCCGGCGCCACCTCGATCTTCAGATCGCGCTTGACCTTGACCTGGCAGGCGAGCCGATAGCCGTGCTTGGCCTCGCGCGGCGAGATGAAGTTGCTTTCGGTCGGCAGCAGGGCGCCGCCGCCCTCCTTGACCACCACCTCGCACACGCCGCAGGAGCCGCGGCCACCGCAGGCCGCCGGCAGGAAGATGCGATTGGCGGTCAGCGCGCCGAGCAGCGTGCCGCCGGCGGCAACCTTCAGCGCCTTGGTCGGATCCTCGTTGACGACGATCGACACGTCGCCGGTGGCGACCAGCTTGCGCCGCGCGCCCATCAGCAGCAGCACCAGCGCCAGCACCACGGCAGTAAACATGACGATGGCAAGCACGATGGACAGCATGGCGTGGCCCTACAGCTGGATGCCGGAGAACATCATGAACGCCAGCGACATCAGCCCGGCGGTGATGAAGGTGATGCCCAGCCCGCGCAGCCCCGCCGGGATGTTCGAATAGGTGAGCTTCTCGCGAATGGCTGCCAGCGCGATCAGCGCGATGGCGAATCCCAGACCGGAGCCGACGCCGAAGACCACGCTCTCGCCGAACGAATACTCGCGCTCCTGCATGAACAGCGACCCGCCGAGGATCACGCAGTTCACCGCGATCAGCGGCAGGAACACGCCGAGCGTGTTGTAAAGCGCCGGCGCGAAGCGCTCGATCGCCATCTCCACCACCTGGGTCGCGGCGGCGATGGTGGCGATGAACAGGATGAACGACAGGAAGCTCAGGTTCACTTCAGCCAGCGCCGGGCTGATCCAGGTCAGGGCGCCTTCGCCGAGCAGGTAGCGCAGCAGCAGGTGGTTCAGCGGCACCGTCAGCGTCTGCACGAACACGACCGCCACGCCCAGGCCGATGGCCGTCTCGACCTTCTTCGAGCAGGCGAGGAACGAGCACATGCCGAGGAAGTAGGCGAGCGCCAGGTTCTCGAGGAAGATCGAGCGCAGGCCGAGGTTGATGTAGTGCTCCATCGCTCCGACCCTCAGTCCTTCTCCTGCAGCTGCGGCTTCCAGGTCCGCAGCGCCCAGATCAGCAGGCCTATCAGGAACAGCGCCGATGGCGCCAGCAGCATCAGCCCGTTGGGCACGTACCAGCCGCCGTCCTTGGCCAGCGGCAGAACGGTGATGCCGAGCAGCTTGCCGGCGCCGAGCAACTCGCGGGCGAACGCGACCACCACCAGCACCACCGCGTAGCCGAGCGCGTTGCCCAGCCCGTCGAGCGCCGACAAGTACGGCGGGTTGTTCATCGCGAAGCCCTCGGTGCGGCCCAGCACGATGCAGTTGGTGATGATCAGGCCGACGAACACTGACAGTTCGAGCGACAGCTCGTACAGCGTCGCCTTCAGCACCTGGTCGAACACGATCACCAGCGAGGCGATGATCGCCAGCTGCACGATGATCCGGATCGAGGTCGGCGTGCGTTCCCGCACCAGGCTCACCATCAGGCTGGCCAGGGTGCCGACCAGGATCACGCCGGCGCTCATCACCAGCGCCTTGTCGACCCGCGTCGTGATCGCCAGCGCCGAGCAGATGCCGAGCACCTGCACGCCGATCGGGTTGTTGACCAGCACCGGGTCGAGCAGGATCGACCGCTCGCGCGGCCCGAAGGAAATGCCACCCGCCGCGGGGCTGGCTGCGCTCATTTAACCGCTCCCTCGCGGACCTGTTTCAGGAACTTTCCGTAACCGTCGTTGCTCAGCCAGAAGCGCGTCAGCTGCGTGATCGCGTTGCTGGTAATGGTCGCGCCGGAGATGCCGTCGACGTGCAGCGGATCCTGCGCCGGCGCGCCGGCCGGTCCCTTGATCACCGCAACGGCCGGCTTGCCCATCTCGTCGAAGCCCTTGCGGTCCTTCCACAGCGCCAGCCAGGATGGACTGCTGATCTCGCCGCCCAGTCCCGGCGTCTCGCGGTGGTCGTAGTAGGTCAGGCCGCGGATCGTGTTGGCATCGGGCGCCAGCGACAGGAAGCCGTAGGCCGTGCCCCACATGGCGAGCCCCTCGATCGGGATCACCAGCTGATCGATCTGGCCGTTCTTCATCACGAAGTAGGCGACGCCGTACTCCGGCAGCCGGCGGATGCCGGCGGTGTTGATCGGCGCCGCCTTGCTCGTCGCCGGATCGTTGCGGGCGGCGCGCTGGTCGAAGCTGCGGGCGTCGATCTTGTCCTCCGGCACCAGTTCGCCGCTTTCGAGGAAGATCAGCCGAGTCTTGATGTCGCGCTGGAAGATCGCCTCGATCTCGTTGCGGCTGACCGACTGGCCCGCCTGCACCAGGCCGGCGGCAATCAGCACGTTCTTCTCCATGTAAAGCCGCGCGTTGGCCTTCTGCCGTGGCTGCAGATTGACCGCCGTCACCGATACCAGCGCGGCGCAGATGACGCAGACGATCGCGGCAAAGACGACCGTGTAGCGGGTCGAGTTGATGTCGAGCGTGCGGGCGTCAGCCACGGCGCGCCAACCTTCGCCGGATGTTGGCCTGCACGAAGCCGTAGTCGATCACCGGCGCCATCACATTCATGAACAGGATCACCAGCATCACCGACTCCGGGTAGGCCGGGTTGACGACGCGGATCAGCACGATCAGCAGCCCGATCAGGATGCCGTAGATCCACTTGCCCCTCTCGGAAAATGGCGAGGTCACCGGGTCGGTGGCCATGAACACCATGCCGAAGGCCCAGCCGCCGAGCACCATGTGCCACCAGAACGGCACCCCGAACCACGGATTGGTTTCCGAGCCGATGACGTTCAGCAGGCTCGCCATGGCGATGGTGCCGACCACCACCCCGGCCATGGTCCGCCACGAGCCGACCTTGGTCACCAGGATGATCGCCGCGCCGATCAGGCAGGCGAGCGCCGAGGTTTCGCCCATGCTGCCAGGCTCCCAGCCGACGAAGGCGTTCCACCACGAGTAGCCTTGCTCGGCGAACGGCCCGGTCATCACGCGCATCTCGCCCAGCAGCGTGGCGCCGGAGAAGCCGTCGACCGCCGCGCCGTCGGGCACCGCGGTCCAGACCTTGTCGCCGGAGATCTCGGCAGGGTAGGCGAAGAACAGGAACGCCCGCGCGGCCAGTGCCGGGTTGATGAAGTTCATCCCGGTGCCGCCGAACAGTTCCTTGGCGATCACCACGCCGAAGCTGATGCCGAGCGCCGCCTGCCACAGCGGCGTGGTCGCGGGCAGGATCAGCGGGAACAGGATGCCGGTGACGAAGAAGCCCTCGTTGACCTCGATCTTGCGCACGATGGCGAACAGCACTTCCCAGGTCAGGCCGACCACCATCGTCACGATGTACAGCGGCAGGAAGTACAGCGCGCCGTGCACCAGGTTGGCGAGCGGGCTCGAGGCAGAGTAGCCGACGCCGAGCAGCCGGATCGCGTCGTGCCGCCAGCCTTCGAGCGCCGCGGCCTTGCCGGGATCGATCGCCAGGTTGGCCTGCAGCCCGGTGTTCAGCATCGCCATGAACACGCAGGGCAGCGCGGCGATCACCACCAGGATCATCATCCGCTTGAGATCAATGGCGTCGCGCACGTGGCTCGAGCCGCGCGCCACCGACGGTGGCGTGTAGAAGAAGGTGTCGGCCGCCTCCCACAGCGGATAGAACTTCTCGTACTTGCCGCCCTTCTCGAAGTAGTGGGCCTGGCGGTCGAGGAACTGGCGCAGCTGCCGCATCAGTGTTCCTTCTCGATGCGGTCCAGCGCCGCGCGCAGCAGCGGCCCGTATTCGTACTTCGACGGGCACACGCAGGTGGCCAGCGCCAGGTCCTCCTCGTCGAGCTCGAGCGCGCCCAGCTTCTGCGCCGCCTCGTCATCTTTGGTGATCAGCGCCCGCAGCAGGAACACCGGCTCGATGTCGAACGGCAGCACGCGTTCGTAGGTGCCGATGGGCACCATCGCCCGCTCGCCGCCGTTTGTGGTGGTGGTCAGCACCCGCTGCGCCCGCGAAAACGCGCCGAGCACGCTTCCGGTGACCGAGAACTTGCCGGCGCCGGGGAGGATGTAGCCGAACATCTCGCGTTCGCGTCCCTCGGGCAGCGCCGCCACCTGCAGGTGGTAGCGGCCGAGGAAGCCCTGGGTCGGCCCGGCGGCGATGCGGCCATCGAGCACCGAGCCGGACAGCACACGGTGTTCGCCATCGACGAGTTCGCCGGCGACCAGCGGATCGATTGCGGCGCCGAGACGCGTCCGCAGCAGCCGCGGCTGCCGGACCGACGGGCCGGCGAGCGAAATCACCCGCGTGACGTCGAGCGTGCCAGTGCGGGCCAGATGCCCGAGCGCGATCACGTCCTGGTAGCCGATGTGCCAGACCCGCCGTTCCGGGCCCACCGGCCGCAGGCAGTGGATGTGCCAACCGACCGAGCCTGACGGATGCGGGCCGCGGAACTGCTCGACACGCACGCCCGCGGGAGCGTCGATGCCGTCGCCCGCCACCGTGCAGAGATAGACGGGGCCGGCCTCGAGTCTCGTCAGGCAGACGAGGCCGTCGCGAAAGTCGTCGGCGCGGCTGCCGATCACCAGCGAGGGCGGCGGCGCGTGCGGCCGCGAGTCAGTGGCGGTGACGAAGATCGCCTCGCCGCTGCTGTCGGCCGCCGGCACGTGGCCGAACGGCCGCGTGCGCAGAGCTGTCCACAGCCCGGATTCAAGCATCAGCGCACGCACGCCGGCGCTGTCGAGTTCGCTCGCGGGGCGGCCGCTGAACGCGTCGAAACGGACCTGCGCTGCCGGCGAGTCGTCGTCGGCGACATCGAGCACCAGCGAGACCGGCGCCCGGCGCTCGCCGCGATGAATCGCCGCAACCGTGCCGGCGGCGGGCGCCGTGAAGGCGACTCCTGGAATGCGCCGGTCTTCGAACAGCTTCTGGCCGCGCCGCACCGCGTCGCCCACCTGCACGGCAAGCGCCAGCTTCAGGCCGGGCAGGTCGGCCGCCAGCAGTGCCACCTGCGGCACCCGGCGTGCGTCGTCGATCCGCAGCGCCGGTGCGCCGGCGAGCGGCAGGTCGAGACCCTTGCGGTTGCTATGCACGGCCATGTCGTGTCGGCGATCAATCGCTCCGCGGCACTGCTGTGAGCCTGACCATGGTCCCGGTCGCGGCAATCGCGCAAACGTATTCGCAGCGGCCGCGATCCGGCTTGAGCACAGTCAAGGAGAGTATGCATGCCGGCGCCGCGACCGCGCCCGAGCGTGTCGGCATGACGCGCTTCGCTACGCGTACGGCGTGTACTCGGGTTCGTACATCTGGGAATGCACGTAGGCCAGCATGTCCTCAGGCCGCTCGATTCCCGCCAATCCGGCGGCCAGCGCCTCCTCGATCACCGCCGCGGCGATGAACGCCGAGACCTCGCGCACCCGCGCCAGCGGCGGATACAGGCTGCCCTGCGCGAGGTCGGCGTCGCTCACCTGCGCCGCAAGTGTGCGTGCCGCCGCCATGAACATGCGGTCGGTGACATGCGCCAGGTTGCCGGCGATGGCGCCGAGACCGACGCCAGGAAAGATGTACGAGTTGTTGCCCTGCCGCGGCACGAAGTGCTTGCCACCGACCGTCACCGGCGCAAACGGGCTGCCCGAGGCGAACAGCGCCCGGCCGCCTGACCAGGCATAGGCCTGTTCCGCCGTGCATTCGGCGCGCGAGGTGGGATTCGAAAGAGCGAAGACGATCGGCCGCTCGTTGATCTTCGCCATCGCCTCGACGACTTCCTGCGTGAAGGTGTTCGGCGTCGCCGACACGCCGATGATCGCCGTCGGTTTCAGCGCGCGGATGGCGTCGATGAACGTCGCCGCCGGCGCATGCTCGTGCGCGTAGGGCTTCTTGTGCTCGGCGAGGTCGCCGCGCGAAGCGACCACCAGCCCCTTGGAGTCGACCAGCCAGCAGCGACGGCGCGCATCCTTCGCGGCCATGCCGGCATCGACCATCGCCTCGACCAGCAGGTCGGAGATGCCGGTGGCCGCCTCGCCGGCGCCGAGGCACAGGAAGGTCTGCTCGGCCATCGGCTTGCCGGTAACCCGCAGCGCCGAGAAGATGCCGGCCACCGTCACCGAGGCCGTGCCCTGGATGTCGTCGTTGAAGCAGCAGATCCGGTCGCGATACTTCTGCAGCAGTGTGAAGGCATGATGGTTGGCGAAGTCCTCGAACTGCACCACGATGCCCGGGAACACCTGCTGCGTCGCCTCGATGAATTCATCGACGAACTCGTCGTAGGGGGCGCCGGTCAGGCGCGGCTGCCGCAGCCCGAGATACAGGCGATCGGTGTGCAGCGGCGTGTTGTTCGTGCCGACGTCGAGCAGGATCGGCAGGCAATGGCGCGGATGCACGCCGGCGCCGGCGGTGTACAGCGCCAGCTTGCCGATCGGGATGCCCATCCCGTTGGCGCCGAGGTCGCCCAGGCCGAGGATGCGCTCGCCGTCGGTGACGACGATGATCGCCGCCTCGCGATGCGGCCAGTTGCGCAGCACCTGCGCGATTCGTCCGCGGTCGGCGGCGGAGATGTACATGCCGCGGGGCCGCCGCCAGATATGGCCGAACTGCTGGCAGGCCAACCCAACGGTCGGCGTGTAGATCAGCGGCATCATCTCGTCCGGGTTCTCGGTGACCACCCGGTAGAACAGCGTCTCGTTGCGGTCCTGCAGCGACTCCAGCAGGATGTACTTCGACAGGTCGGAATCGAGCCGGCGCAGGTTCTCCAGCACGCGCGCGACCTGGTCGTCGAGCGTCGCCACGCGCGGCGGCAGCAGGCCGCGCAGGCCGAGCGCCTCGCGCTCGGCGCCCGTGAACGACGTGCCCTTGTTCAGCGTCGGATCGCGCAGCAGCGTCATGCCGCGCGGGAACCACTCGGGAAGCGGCGGCGCCGCGCGTTGGCG
>Ga0105097_10001679_pt1 | contig 10659 bp, 9 predicted proteins | sample PPLLak12cMay2015_FD_87035 | JGI IMG/M metagenome (GOLD analysis project Ga0105097, IMG submission 87035) | Freshwater sediment microbial communities from Prairie Pothole Lake near Jamestown, North Dakota, USA - PPLs Lake P7 Core (1) Depth... | ecosystem: Environmental > Aquatic > Freshwater >... | reverse complement strand
TAACAAAATAATTCCTTTTACGATGCCGAAAACACTTCCGGCAAGCTTATTTAATAATCCCAGGGCGATTAAATCAATAATATTTTCGATGATTTTGCCAATAAAATGAAGGATAATAACGACCAGTATAAAAATCAAAATAAAAGCTGTAATGGTGGAGTATTTTTCAGGAACATTCAGGTATTCGGTGAGGTAATTTTCTATTTGGCCGGAAAATTGAAAAGCTGCGTAAATTCCAAGGATCAGGCCTGCCAAAGAAACCAATTCGTAAATCAATCCTTTTCTGAAGCCCTGAATTGCAAAGAATAAAATGATCAGGATTAAAATAAAATCAACAAAATTCATGATTTCAATCTCTTTGTCAATTCCGTAGCAAAAACAAAATCATTCAGTTCTTTATTATCTGAGTGAAGGACTTCATTTTTGTTGCCCTCCCACCATAGTTCGCCATTGTAAATAAAAGAAATTGTATCCCCGATTTTAATAACAGAATTCATATCGTGGGTATTCACAACAGTAGTCATGTTAAATTCTTCCGTCAGCCGCTGGATGAGGTCGTCGATGACACCGGCTGTTTGTGGATCGAGGCCTGAATTGGGCTCATCACAAAACAAGTATTTAGGATTCATGGAGATGGCGCGGGCAATGGCCACACGCTTGATCATACCTCCGCTTAATTCAGAAGGAAAGAGTTTATTTGCATTTTCAAGGTTTACCCATTTAAGGCAAAAATTTACACGCTCTATTTTTTCTTTTTTTGACTGATCTGTAAACATGGTTAACGGAAACATCACATTGTCCTCAACGGTCAATGAGTCAAAAAGAGCACCGCCCTGGAACAGCATGCCCAGCTCATTCCTGATATTTTTTCTTTCATTTAAAGACATGTGGCTAAAATCGCGTCCGTCAAATAAAATCTCTCCTTCATCGGCCTCGTAAAGTCCGATAAGGCACTTCATCAATACGGTTTTGCCGGATCCGCTCTGGCCAATGATAAGGTTTGTTTTTCCTTTTTCAAATTTTACAGTAATATCCTTTAAAACCTGATGGTCGCCAAAAGACTTTGATATGTTTTTAGCTTCAATCATGAAAGTAATAGCTGGGTTAAAATCAAGTTAAATAAAATGATCATGATGCTGCTCCATACGACAGCTCTTGTACTTGCAGAGCCGACGTCAATAGCACCTCCCCTGACCATATATCCTTCAAATCCGGAAATACTGGTAATAATAAATGCAAATACAACGGTTTTAATGAGTGCATAAACAATCGTAAATCCGTCGAACCAACCCCGCAATCCTTCGAGGTAATCCTGTGTAGTAAACAATGTTGTAAAGGAAGCGACAAGGTATCCGCCAACAAGGCCAAATCCCATGCTCAGGATAATCAATACAGGATTGATGATCATGGCTGCAGTAATTTTAGGAAAAATCAGGAAATTGGGTGCATTGATCCCCATGATATCAAGTGCATCGATTTGTTCGGTAATACGCATTGTTCCAATTTCAGACGCTATCCGTGAACCCACCTTGCCGGCAAGAATTAAGCTGATAATAGTAGGAGAAAATTCGAGAATAACCGACTGACGAACAGTAAATCCAACCATTGTCAATGGAATAAGGGGACTGTCGATATTATAAGCCGTTTGAATTGCAACAACGGCACCCATAAAAACAGAAATGATGGCTGTAATACCAAGCGATTCTATTCCGAGACTGTATATCTCGGTGATAAGTTGTTTCTTATAAACCTCCCATTTATCAGGCCCACGAAAAACCTTCAGCATCAGGAGTAAATAGCGTCCAAACTGACTTATCATGAATTATCTTTTATGGCTTCGCTAAATTAATTATAAAATATCATTTCGGGCAATTTTAATATTTTTGGCCGTTATAAATGATAAAAAATGAATTTACTGAAAAAGATCGTTCCCTTGCTGTTAATCATAGTTTTTTCATCGATGATAATTACAGCCTGTTCTTCCTCGAAAAAGATGAAAAAGAAATGCCTGGATTGTCCGGAATTTAGTCTTAATACACCTGCACCATCCATTTCACACCTGGTGAATGAAAACATATAGAGAATTACTTGCTGACTATATGCCCGAAAAAGCAATTCCGATTGCTTTAAACTGGCTTGAGAATTCGAATGTACAGCTAAGAATAACCAAAAGCCGCTCATCGAAGCTGGGTGATTATCGGCCACCGTTGCTTAAAAAATTTCACAGGATTTCAGTTAATCATGATCTGAATAAGTTTAACTTCCTGCTGACCTTTGTGCATGAATGTGCCCATTTGAAAAACTGGGATCAATTTCAACGGAATGTGAAGCCTCATGGAGCAGAATGGAAAAAAGCCTTCAGGGAGCTTATGGAACCATATTTGGACGAAGATATTTTTCCGGCGGATCTAAAACCCGTGATTGTGCAATACCTGAAAAATCCGAATTCATCTTCGATGAATACCCGGTTGACTAAAAAATTGAGGGAATATGATAAAATCCGGGATTACCTGACACTTGAAGAACTCTCTTATAACAGTCGTTTTCGGATCTATAATGGAATTGTGTTTGAAAAGCTTGAGAAAATGCAGAAAAGGTTCAAATGCCGTCGAATCGATAATAACCGCATTTACATGGTAAGCCCGATTATACAGGTTATTCCTGTTACAATAAATTAAAATCTAAATCCCATCCTCATCTGGGGTGGTACCTGTATCCTCTTCGTCATAAATTCTCACCCTGATACCGTCGTATTTTTTTTCTACCCCGTTTTCATAAAAAATACTTATGAAAGGTGTCCCATCTGAATTGTATTTGATCCATTCTCCATTTTTTAGTCCCATCATGTACTCCCCTTCGGTTTTTTTATTTCCAGTTGTATAATACCAGACATGACGCCCATTTGGATTGTCTTCGATGAAATTTCCCTCAAAACTCATTACCCCATCTTTATAATAGTTTATGACTTTCCCATTCAACGTGCCGTTCAGGTATTCTTCTTCAGACAATTGATCACCATAATTGAATTTCCACAATCCCTCGCGGTTATCTTCGATATATTCACCTTCGGCAATGACGATCCCCGATTCGTCATATTCCAAGCTATGGCCATCTAATTCTCCATTAAAATAATTTTCCTCACGCAACAGAGAACCGATTGCATAATACCAGGTCCAGATACCTTCTTCCTTTCCATCTTTGTTATAGGATCCAATCTGCTCTAATTTTCCATTGGGGTGAAAGAATTTCCACTCGCCTGTTCGTTTTCCCTTATCATAAACGCCCATATTTTTTATTGCTCCACTTGCATAAAATTCTTTCCATGGACCATCTTTGATTCCGGCCTCATCAATGATACCCTCTCCCAGTATAACTCCTGTTTTAAAAATATAACCTGACACAATTTTTCCATCTGGTGAGTATTCTCTGCGAACTCCTTCGGGAATATTGTTCTTATAGCTAGCGACGATTTTTGGTTTGCCGGTAGGATAATATTCGGTCTTAATATCAAGCTTTGCAAGTTCTGCAACTTCTTCCTGTAAAATACCGTCAACGTATTTCTGGGTCGTAACCAGATTACCTTCTTTAGAATATTCCTTAAAATAACCGTTTTTCAGGTCGTTTTTAAACTCGCCTTCCCACTTAACATTACCTTCCTCATAAAAACCCACCCAATTGCCTTGCTTCATGTTGGCTTTATCAATCCGGTTTATATTTTCAATATCGGTAATAAAGCCCTTTTTATAAGTGATCAGTTTGATAACCCGTCCATCATTTTTGGTATATTCTTTTCCGGTTCCTTCTTCAAGACCGTCAATAAAATTAGCCTCCTTCCATAGTTTTCCGTTAGGGTAGTAAGTATAGGAATAGCCTTGCTTTACGTCGTTCACAAAATTTTCATCGATAATTTCATCCTCCTGAAAAGTAGTTCTTATACCATTCTTTTTTCCGTCAAGGTAAGTAATCTTTAAGATCACTTTTGCCGAATCACCGTAAAAGGTCCAAATACTGTCGAGCTTGAAATCTTTTCGGTTACCTTCCGATTTTATATATCCGTTTTCGTTGTAAGTTTTCCAGTAACCATCTGGTTTTCCATCACGCATAAAGCCCTCACTTGAAAGTATTCCATTTTCATGGTAAAACCTGTTGAATCCGTTTGGATTAATTTCATCCTGCGCATAAAGCAAGGTAGTTAAACCCACAGCTATTAAAAAGAGAAAAATATTTTTCATTACCTGATCAAATTCATTTGTTTCGAAATTTCCAACATTCTCCTTATGGGTTTTTCAGCCCGGGTAATCACTTCAGGAGATAATTTTATTTCGGGTCGTTCATTTTTAATGCACAAATATAGTTTTTCCATTGTATTCATTTTCATGTAAGGGCAATCATTGCATGAACAGGTTTCGTCAGTCGGAACGATCAGAAATTCTTTATCAGGTGAATTTTTCTTCATCTGGTGTAAAATGCCTGTTTCAGTCGCAACTATAAATTTTTTGGCAGTGCTTTTAATAGTATAATTTAACATTGCGGTAGTAGATCCAACAAAATCTGCCAACTCAAGCACAACCGCTTTACATTCGGGATGGGCGATTAATTGGGCATCCGGGTTTTCAATTTTAAGTTTGATAACTGCTTCTGTAGACAATATATCATGCACTTCGCATGTTCCATCCCATAAAACCATATTTCTGCCAGTTATTCGGTTTATATATCCACCCAGATTTTTATCAGGAGCAAAAATTATTTTCTGATCTTTCGGAAACGATTCCGCAATCTGCACAGCATTTCCTGATGTACAAATAACATCCGACATGGTTTTGATATCAGCAGAACAATTGATATACGATATAACAACATGCTCAGGGTATTTCAATTTAAATTCTGCAAACTTATCTCCCGGACAGGAGTCAGCTAACGAGCATCCGGCTTTCAGGTCAGGCAGTACTACTTTTATGTCCGGACTTAGAATTTTTGCTGTCTCCGCCATAAAATGGACCCCGGCAAACACAATCAGAGCAGCTTTTGTTTCAGCAGCTTTCTGAGATAATCCAAGACTGTCGCCAACGTAATCTGAAATATCCTGAATCTCCGGAACCTGATAATAATGTGCTAATAAAATTGCATTTTTCTGCTTTTTCAAAAGTAGTATTCTTTTCTTCAGTTCAGAATCGGCGTATATCGTTGTCGTCTTTAAAGAGGTCATCCTTGAGTTATATTAAATAAAATTTTATATATTTATTGTATTATTAATAAAGCCTGTTAGTAGTGTTTAAAAGAAAAAGAACGTTTTATTGATTTTGTCATTTTTAACTTCTTATTAACACTTATTCAACATAGAATAGTATTACTTATTAATATTTTAGGTGTTTCTTAACAAAAAGTGAAAATCTTTTAAAGTTTATAAAATTACATCTAATCTACAAAGAAATTATGTTCATTTCAGGTCAGAAACTGGTTACAATAACTCATAACCCAAACAATAATTTTACATTCAAACAGTAATTTTATCATACCTAATACATATTAAAAGAAAGTAACAAAATTACACAGATATAAACAATTTTCGGTTGAAAAAATAAGAATTTGATTATTAAGCAGGTATAAAAAAATCGTTAATTCGGGTTTTTAATAAAGCTTTAATTAATAGTCATCTGTGAATTTAAAGCTTAGCTTTGTTAATATATTTTTTAACATGTTTGATAAAAGCCAGGTTATACCTATCGGAGCGGATCACGGGGGAGTAAGATTGAAAGATTTTTTAATTATCAAACTATCTGCAGAAGGATATGAATTTAAAGATTTTGGAACTTATTCAGAAGCGAGTGTGGATTATCCTGATTTTATTCATCCGGTGGCAAAACTGATAGATGAAGGTGAAAACGAATTTGGTATTATTATTTGCGGAAGTGGTCAGGGAGCGGCGATGACTGCTAATAAATATCCAAATGTCAGGGCAGGACTTTGCTGGGACCTGGTTCAGGCAAAACTGACCCGTCAGCACAACAATGCTAACATCATTTCGCTTCCGGGAAGATTTGTTGACTTCCAGATTGCTGTTGAAATGGTTAAAGTTTTTTTAAATACCGATTTTGAAGGGGGAAGACACTTAAACCGGATCAATAAAATACCCATTTCAACGTAAAAATTAATCGTATTTGCATGCACGAAATTTATACTAAGTTTTTAAAGGACTCCGAACAAAAAGCATTTGATCTCGAACATCGAAACAAGATCAATTATAACATTTCGAAATACGATGCTGCTGTTATTAATGGAAAAAAGCAATACAGAGATCTTGATTTGGCTAAGAACAGAGCTTTTGTGATCAAACACAAAGTGGTCAACAACCTTGAGAAGTACCTGATCGAATTTGCTGCAAGTTTTGAGAAGAAAGGCGGAAAAATCATCTGGGCTCAGGATAAGGATGAGGCGGTGAAGGAAATCCTGGATTTGATGAAGAAGAACAATGTTAAATTGGTTGTCAAGTCAAAATCAATGACCACCGAAGAAATAGAATTGAATGAAGCCCTTGAGAAGAATGAAATTGAAAATATAGAAACCGATCTTGGAGAATATATCGTTCAAATTGCAGGTGAAAAGCCGTATCATATTGTCACACCTGCAATGCATAAATCAAAAGAAGATGTCGCAAAGCTTTTCAACGAAAAATTCAATACTCCCAAAGAAAGTACACCGGAGGAATTAACCACCTTTGTCAGACATAAGCTCCGTGAAAAATTCGTTCAGGCGGATGTTGGCATTACCGGATGTAATTTTCTGATTGCCGATATTGGCGCTGTTTGCATTACTGAGAACGAAGGCAACGGATTCATGTCGGTTTCTTTTCCAAAAATTCACATTGCGGTGGCAGGCATTGAGAAAATCATTCCTACACTGACCGACCTGAATTTGTTTTGGCCATTATTGGCTTCTCACGGAACAGGGCAAAATATCACAGTTTATAATTCCATTATCTCAGGACCAAGACAGGAAGGCGAAACCGATGGCCCGGAAAAAATGTACCTTATTTTACTTGAAAATAACCGTACTGAAATTCTTCAACATGAAAAGCAAAGAATAGCGCTGGGTTGTATCCGTTGCGGCGCCTGCCTGAATGCATGCCCTGTTTATAAAAACATTGGTGGGCATACCTATAATACTACCTATAGCGGTCCCATTGGCTCAGTTATTACACCTCACTTAAAAGGAATGGATGAGTTTATTCATCTCAGTTTTGCATCTTCTCTTTGCGGTAATTGTTCGCAGGTTTGCCCTGTAAACATCCCGCTGCACGAAATGCTCCTTTATAACAGGAATGATTCCGTATTGAAAGGATTTTCTAAGAAAGGAGAGAAGTTTTCAATGGATATGATGAAAAGGTTTCTATCGAAAAGAAAACGGATGGACATGTTTAAATCCGGCATGAAGAATATGGGTGTCAGGATGGTTTTTAAAAATGTCTGGGGACCAAGGAGGGAACTTCCAAAGTTCGCTGAAAAATCTTTCAGGGATTTGTGGCTCGAAAGGCAAGGGAAAAATTAATCTGCAATTTTTAGGATATTATTTTTTCAACTTTTTGATAGGCATCAGAGCGTAAACTTCATTGATGTACTCCTCATAACCTGGCCTTTTGGTCATATTTCTCTTATCCATTAAAGGAATACTAATAAACTTGAACAATACGATCATAAATATAAATCCAATTGCTGTCCATACACCCTCATTACTTTTCGCAGCAGGAATATACAAAAACAAACCAATCCAGAAAAGAATTTCCCCAAAGTAGTTCGGATGCCTCATCCGTGACCAAAGTCCTCTCCTCATAAAAGCACTGTTGTGCGACTTCGCTTTAAATTTTCGAAGTTGTTCATCTGATATCCATTCAATAAAAACAGCTGCCAGAGTTATAGCTGAGGCTAATAAATCAATTAGGTTTATGGTTTCTGAACTTTTCATTGCAAACCATAAAGGGAGGCAACCCATAAAAACAAAAAGGGTTGGCATGAGGTGAATTCCCAGAAAGCTGGCAGGCCAATACAGTTTACCTGTATCGGCAGCAATTTTTTTATAGCGCCAGTCTTCATGACTTAAACCATTCCATCCTCTGGCCCAGTTAGCCGTTAAACGTATTGCCCAAAAAAGGACAAGCCCGAAGATCAAAAACTGGCGCGTGCTGTTACCTCCAGGATTAATAAAAATTAACCAGGCAGCTATAAAGGGAGGTATTGCGCTCTAATATGGATCGTAAATACTCGAATTTTTAAATATCAGGCTAAAGAGAAATACAATGAAAGTGACGCCTACATCAGCGATAAGAACTTTAATTATGCTATTTTCGAATGGAACAGCATGTAGTATTAAATAACCCATAAAAATACTTAGAGCATAAATCGCAGTAATGATTGTTAATGAAATTAATTTATTGGGACTCTTCATACCTAAAATTTTGATCTAAAATTCAACGTTAATGGCTTTTTCGTCCACCTCTTTCCAAAGTCGTTCAGAATAATCCCATAATTTTGAGCCCTCTTCAGGGAGATAGACTTTCGGATCCATTTTTTTCGGGTTAAACATATGTAAATACTCTCCTGTTTTTCCTTCATAATCAGGGGATAATGACATGTATATCACTGATTTTGCTGCCGCTTCAGGTGATCTGAAAACCATGCTGAATATAGTTCCAAGTATTTTTCGCAGTAACCAGGGAGCTTCACGGATTATATTGGAGTGAACTGGTCCCGGACAAATTACATTTACTGCAATTTTGATGTCCTTATTATTGAGCCTTCGGGTATACTCAACAGCAAGTGTATTTAATACCAGCTTGTAGTAACTGTAATACGAAATTCCTTTGGATACGCCATAATCCTCATATTTACCGAATTGCTCAAAATCAATGTATGAGGAGCCTTGGTGCGAATCGGAAGAGATAAATAGCACCCTGGGATATTGTCCATTTACTTTCCCCGGAATGATAATACCTTTTGAAATCATTAAGTTAAGCAAAATAAAATTAGAAAAGTAATTAACGAAAAACATCTCTTCCTGCCCTGATGGTGTTTTTCTCGCTTTTGGCAAAGCGACACCGGCATTCAAAATGGTAATATCCGGATTAATTTGCCTTTGGTAGAGTATTTCGACAAACTGATGAATGCTATCTATTTTTGAAAGATCCAAATGTATCATTTCAATTAACTGCGAACCACTGACAGCTGTCACCTTTTCCCCGGCCAGAGGTATCTGACTTCGGCAGGCCATGATAACACGTGCACCCCGCTTTGCCATGTCTACTGCAAGCGCATATCCCAATCCTGAATTGGCTCCGGTTATCAGGCAGGTTTTACCATCCGCCCGGTCTGTTTCCTTTAATTGCCCTTCCAGTTTTTGCTTTGAAAAAAAATCTTTTACCCCTGCCAAAGAAGCGATTATCGGGTTATCAAATCTTCCGTGTGCCATGTAATGGTTGGATGAATAAATTCAAAAAAAAAACAACCTTCCTAATGAACCAGCAATAATACAATTTTTTAGGTTTTATTGCAGGTGTATTCTAATTGCTCTTTTTACATAAAGCATAAAGAAAACGGCCTCCTGCATTTAACAGGAGGCCGTTATTAGGAATGCATATTTATATAAACTCTACAATCCTGTGAGTTCTCTATTTGATAAATCTTTGCTGTAAACAAAACGATCACCTTTGTGTATGACATATTTCATTTGTTGATCAATACCCTCTTTCTTCGCTGTTTCAGCAAATTCTTTGTTGGCAAATGAATGAGCGCCGGTATGCATGGGAACAAATAATTTCGGATGAAGTTTCCCAACCGTATAATAAATTCCTTGTTTTACCTGTTCCGGCTGGCCGAGGCTGCATCCCCTGATACCTCCAAAAACGATGTCAATTTCTTTATTTCTATCTGCAATTTTATCAATTTCATCAGTAAAAGCGGCCATTAGTTTATCTTCTCCATTAGCAAGGTCACCCATATGGAAGAGAACCAATCCATCCACCTCGACAACGTAGCCGCCACCAAGATCAGTTGAATAATTTACATATACATTCATGTCATTGACTTTCTTTTCCCCGTGTATCGGGATCATGGTATATTCATTTCCATTGGTGTTTTGATTCCAGCATAATACATACTCAATATCGGGAATGGTTTTTTTCCAGTCAAAAATCCGTTGATCAAAATGATCGCCATGGCTATGGGTCGCAAAAACAGTCACCGGAAAATCCTTTATTTGTTCAGGAATGATAAATCCGGAGGCAAGGCAGGAATCTCCGGGTTTTCTTTCGGAGGAATTGCAGAAATAATCGAAAATCAAAAAATGATTTTGTGTTTTAATTGCCCATCCGCTATGTCCAAGAAACCATATTGAAGCTTCCCCATATTTAACAGGTTCATTTAGTAAACCTGGTTCGGTCATATAATTTTTAAGATTTTGGTCATCAGCTCCGGCTGCCAGTAAATGATAAGCAATCGCTTTATAGTTGTAATTCATGGCATAATCAAGCGGTGTTTTCTTGTTGTTATCAGTCATTTTCGGACACGAACCTTTTTCAATCAGCATATCGACAATATCGTTATAACCCATAGCCACCGCAAGGTGCAGCTCTGTACTACCTTCGTTTTTTTCCTTACAATTAACAAAGGC
>Ga0105097_10001675_pt1 | contig 10672 bp, 12 predicted proteins | sample PPLLak12cMay2015_FD_87035 | JGI IMG/M metagenome (GOLD analysis project Ga0105097, IMG submission 87035) | Freshwater sediment microbial communities from Prairie Pothole Lake near Jamestown, North Dakota, USA - PPLs Lake P7 Core (1) Depth... | ecosystem: Environmental > Aquatic > Freshwater >... | reverse complement strand
GGGCTGCACCTGATCCTAAAAATAACAGCGCGGTAGATCCAATTATTGGATATGCCGATGGAGCTGGGACATAATAATGTCCGGATTCTTGACTCATTCTTATCTCCTTCTACTTATGATTATTCAACTTCTAACTAAGAACAAATTTAACCACTAACAAAACACCAGTTACAAATAGTATCGCACCAATGATCCCACCAGTAATTACATGGACTGGCTTCAATATTGCAGCATCACTTTCTAGATCACTCTTTTTACGAATTCCCATAAAGGCGGACATTACTGCTTTTGCAATTTGCCAGATACTTGCGCTGGCTTGTTTTTCAGTAGTATTGTCCAAAACTTTTATTCCTTTATTTTTTAACCGCACTTGCGCCGGCAGGCAATTCAAAAAAAGTATATGAAATTGTCACAGTCTGTATATCTACAGGTAAGCTTGGTTCAATCACAATTGCACTGGCATCTGTTTAGTTTCATTTGGCTTAAGCACCTGTTTTGTAAAACAAAAACACTCAAATTTTTTTAAATGTTTATCCAGGAAACGTGGACTATAACTGGGTATTGCTTGTCCGTTAATTTCACGATCTGAATCATTTGTAATTTCGTACATCACAGTCACTGGTTGGCCTGGATGAATACGAGCGTTGGATTGCAGCGGTTTAAATTGCCAAGGCAATCCTCTTGTGTTGGCATCAAATTCGACTGTTATCCAGCGCTCTTCATCCACCCAGCTATCTTTAACCAGTACGTCCGGTTTTAGCAGATTATTAATTCCTGTTACTTCGCAGAACTTTTCATAAAATGGTACGAGCGCATATCCAAAAACAAACATTACTAATGTGAAAACCAATAACTTTTTCATCATTACTACATTGATTTTTGATTTGTTATCTACCATTGTTTGATAATAACCACTAAATAAAGAGCTAAAACCGTTATTAACAGAAACATCGCTGTTCTAAGCTTTTTACGCTTTAATTCTGTTTCTTGTGACATACGTATCTCTTACTGTCTTTATTTGACAATCGGTGGGGTTTCAAAACTATGGTATGGAGCCGGTGTTGGCAAATGCGTCCATTCCAATGTTGTTGCACCATCCCACGGCATCTGCGGTGCTTTTTCTCCACTACGAATACAATTAATCATTATGTAGAGGAAAAGAAGTTGCGTCAGTCCAAATCCAAAGGCACCAAGACTAGAAATCATATTAAAATCTGCAAATTGCAAATTGTAATCTGGAATTCTACGTGGCATACCAGCTAATCCCAAGAAATGCTGAACAAAGAATGTCAAGTTAAAGAAGAACATAGATAACCAAAAGTGCCATTTACCTAATGTTTCGTTATACATACGACCGGTCCATTTTGGTATCCAATAATATGCACCAGCAAATAAGGCAAACAGTGATCCAGACACTAGGACATAATGAAAATGTGCAATTACATAGTAAGTATCTTGAACCTGTATATCAATTGGGACAATCGCACAAATCACACCACTAAAACCACCGATTACAAACAAGAAAATGAACCCGATTGCAAACAGCATGGGGGTTTCGAATGTCATCGAGCCACGCCACATGGTTGCAGTCCAGTTAAACACCTTTACGCCTGTTGGAACAGCAATCAACATAGTCGCATACATAAAGAATAACTGCCCCACCGCCGGCATACCTGCTGTAAACATATGATGTGCCCACACAACGCAAGATAATATCGCGATAGACGCTGTCGCATACACCATCGATGAATAACCAAACAATGGCTTACGTGAGAATGTTGGGATTACCTCAGAAACTATACCAAATGATGGCAAAATCATGATGTAAACTTCTGGATGACCGAAGAACCAGAAGATATGCTGGAACATCACTGGATCACCACCACCGGCCGCATTAAAGAAACTTGTCCCAAAATGACGATCTGTCAGTAGCATTGTTACCACACCAGCCAGTACTGGCATAACCAGAACTAACAGATAAGCAGTAATCAGCCAGGTCCATACAAACAAAGGCATTTTCATCATTGTCATGCCAGGAGCACGCATATTCAGAATAGTTGTAATGATATTAATCGAACCCATAATTGAGGATGCACCTAAAATATGAACTGAAAAAATCATTAGATCTACACCTAAACCACCCTGTGTTGAAAGTGGGGGATAAAACGTCCAACCACCTGCTGCCGCACCACCTGGTACAAAAAATGAACCAACCAGCAATGTAGCTGCCACAGGCAATAACCAGAAGCTCCAGTTATTCATCCGAGCAAAGGCCATATCTGGCGCACCAATCATCATCGGTACTTGCCAGTTAGCAAAACCTACAAAAGCCGGCATAATGGCACCAAAAACCATTATCAGGCCGTGCAGTGTCGTGAATTGATTAAATAACTCCGGTTCTAAAATCTGAATACCCGGCTGATATAACTCAGCTCGTATACCCATTGCCAATGTCCCACCAACCAGAAACATCGCAAAACTAAACCACAAATACATCGTACCAATATCTTTGTGATTGGTCGTTGTAACCCAGCGCATTATCCCACTGGGATGATGATCATCATGTCCGTGACCGTGCGCGTCACCATGTACTGCTGCCATAATTATCTCCTTTTACTTATTTTCTATATGCATTGATGTTTTAATTGCAGATGCACTCAATTGAGCTGCCACCCATTTCGTATATTCACCTGCTTCCATCACTTCGACTACAATTGGCATATACCCATGATCTTTGCCACACAATTCAGCGCACTGTCCACGATAAATACCCGGAGCATCTGCTGTGAACCACGTGTCACGAATAAAACCTGGAATAGCATCTTGTTTAATACCTAGCGCCGGAACCCACCAAGCATGAAGCACATCATTTGCTGTGAGAATAACACGCACTTTTTTACCTACCGGTACAACGACACGATTATCAACTTCTAGTAGATAATTTTCACCTTTAGGTGCTTTATTTTCAATCTGAGCTCGTGGTGTCGACAATTTACTAAAGAAGCTAATCCCCTCTCCTTCACCTTGAAGATAGTCATAACCCCACATCCATTGATAACCAGTTGCTTTGATGGTCATATCCGGACTTGAAGTATCCTTCATCGCAATAACCGTCTTAGTCGCAGGCACCGCCATAACCACAAGAATAATACAGGGTATAACTGTCCAGATAATCTCTACTGTAGTACTGTGATGAAAGTTTGCTGCTTTGTATCCCAAAGATTTACGATGCTTGAGTATTGAATAAAACATAACACCAAACACGCCAATAAAAATAGCCAAACAAATCCACATAAGCCAAATATGCTGATCATAAATATCTTTCGCTATTACGCTCTGCGGCTCTGGAAAATTATATTTAGACCCAACTGCCATACTTGAGTACAAAGCGAGAGTGGATACCCCCGCCAGGGTTGCTACTAATTTACTTCTCATATTCCCCCCCACATGATTACTAATTTTTTTCAGATTTCAGGTACGACTAAAACGCTACAAACCTGAACGCTTATACTGTGTTCAGCCAGCTACGGAAGTCATACGCCAAAATCCTGTTTTGATAAAACCACACCATGATCGACGATAGTTACATTTCCTTGGCCGAATTCCCTTACTATCCTCAACTTAGATTTTCTTAGTTATAGAATCTTCTACATGCTAATTAATCGAATGGAAATTCTAGCACGCCACCGCTGCCCTAACAAGGAAAAATCATGATTTTTATAGCAATATTCCCCTGCTTTTAAAATGGTATTCTTGTTTGAATACACTTAAAGAGCACTGTCGGGATGCAGAATTCTCACCTTACTTTTTCTTCAGTGGATTTCGATATTATCAGCTAAGTAAAACTTTTACGTTTCAGCGTCAAGTTTCACCTCTCGTTAAAAGTTTACCGCTACAGTCATCTAATTCCAATTCTCGATAGAAACGTAGATATATTTAATGCACAACTAACTGTAGTTAAGAAGTTATACTAATATAATTATTCCTTTTTGGAATAAGATATACAGACACACTTAATACTCCAAACTGCAAAGCGACTTAATTAAAGCCCATGTCACAATTAACTTTTGAATAAAAATCCACTACCCGGGTAAGCTTTTTCCAATCGTAGGTTTGAGCCTATTTCTTAAAAAAGAGTACTGTATATAATTATATGGTTACTGAATTTTTAACTGTTAATCGTGACATAGCCTAATTAAAGTGCATGATGCTCATTGAATATTAAACCTAACTGAAAATGCCCAATGTTAGATGAGATGAGATGAGTTTGATAAAAATAATTTTTCTCTTGAATGCCTGTAAGTCCAGCAAATCTGCATCACACAAATTTAACCAAAAGCATAATAAATAAAAAAACCACAGCGACAGGGATAACAAAACCCATCCAATCTACCGATGTGCCCTTTGAACTATTTCTCATCATATCCCGGGTAGCTGGTAACAGGATAATAATAAACATTACTAGCGCCAAAGCAGAAACAGTTTCCATCCAGTCCATATTGCCCTCTTCCTGAATGCTTACTTCTACAAAACCCTTTTGTCCAAAACAAAACCCCGGTTTGACCGGGGTTTTGAATAATCATTCACATCGTTCATTGAAAATTAATCGTCATTGCCCATGATACCCAGTATTTGTAGTAAGCTAATAAAGATATTGAAGATTGTCATGTACAAGCCAATGGTCGCCAACACATAATTGGTTTCACCACCGTGAATAATGCGACTGGTGTCATACAAGATAAAGCCGCTCATAATCATGATGACTACCGCTGATATCATCAATGACATGGCCGGTATCTGCAGGAATATATTTGCCAGTGCTGCCAATAACACCAAAAGAAAACCCACCATCAAGAAGCCACCCAGAAAACTGAAGTCTTTCCGTGTAGCCAATGCATATGCTGACAATCCCATAAATATGACTCCGGTGCCCCCAAGCGACAACGTAATGATATTTCCACCATTAGGCAATGAAGCATACATACTCAGTATTGGCCCCAATCCAAATCCCAACATACCCGTAATTAAGAAAACAATTCCGATACCGGCTGATGAGTTAGCAAAACGAGGCAGAACAAACATGGCAATCACCATACCGCCAATAACAGATATCATGTAAGTCATCGGTGGCATATTCATAAACATTGAAAGTGCAGCAGTTAGACCGCTGAACAGTAATGTCATGGATAAAAGCATATATGTGCTGCGTAAAACTTTGTTTGTCGCAATAGCTGACGACGATCTTTGCGCGACTGTTGAGTAATTTTGATTCATTATAAAATGCCTCCACTATAAAATTAATACAAGACTATTCTAACGACAAATAAGACTATAATATCCCAAATATAGTTCAAGGCATAATACCATGAATTATACTGATCAATTAATTACCCTATTCTTGGGTAGCTTTCGCTAATGTAAAGTTATAAACAAGAAAGAATCCTCCTCGTTCTAACAAAGTGATATTCAGGTTAACAGGCCCTGCTTCAAAGTTTGCGATACCTGAATAATTGATGCGCTTTTCACCCACAAGTGAGAATGCACTGACAGTACGCGAAAAATTAAGCTCTTGAATAGACCGAAATTGACCAAAGCCGCGATACAGATTCATTAATTTATCCAGCTGTTCGTCACTCACTGTTTGCTTAGCTTCTGGTGCCAAATGTTTCAGGAGCGCTTGCTTTTCCCAGCCAGAGATTTCAGTCAGTATCCTGGCAACAGCTGGTTCTGCGCTCTTACTGTAATAATCTTTTTCTCGATTGGTATAAAAATACAACATAACAACCAAGGTAAGTAATAAAGCTACGATGATGCGTAATGTTTGAATTTGCATAAGTCGTGAACGATAAAATAACTGATTATAAGTTATTCTCTTCCCAGAAATCGCCGCTTAACCCATTTCTCGGCAAAGCGATGCCAAAATGTTGATAAGTCGCTGCGGTCGCCATGCGACCCCTTGGCGTGCGTTTCAAAAATCCTTGTTGAATCAAATAAGGCTCTAGCACATCTTCAATTGTGTCACGCTCTTCACTAATTGCCGCCGCGAGATTATCAACGCCAACTGGCCCCCCGCTAAATTTTTCTATTACAGCCAACAACAACTTTCGATCCATGACATCCAATCCGATTTCATCCACATCCAGCATGCTTAAGGCCGCATCTGCTACTGCATGAGTCACATGTCCATCGGCTTTGACTTCAGCAAAATCACGTACACGACGCAGTAATCGATTAACGATCCGTGGAGTACCGCGTGAACGACGCGCAATCTCAAATGCACCATCGGGTGATATTTCCACTTTCAATAACCCAGCAGACCGTATGACAATCTTGCTAAGTTCTTCCGGTGTGTAAAATTCCAAACGTGAAACAATGCCGAAACGATCGCGCAATGGATTAGTAAGCATACCCGCGCGCGTAGTAGCACCGACTAGGGTAAATGCAGGCAAATCCAGTTTTACAGAACGTGCAGCTGGTCCCTCACCAATCATGATATCCAGTTGATAATCCTCCAGAGCAGGATAGAGTATCTCCTCGACCATCGGGGAAAGGCGATGAATTTCATCAATAAATAAAACATCATTAGGCTCCAGGTTTGTCAGCAAAGCTGCGAGGTCACCCGGACGTTCCAGAACTGGGCCAGAAGTTTGGCGCAGATTAACGCCCATTTCTCTGGCAATGATATGTGCAAGCGTAGTCTTACCTAGGCCTGGTGGCCCGAATAACAAAACATGATCAAGCGCTTCATGACGATTTCTGGCTGCTTCTATGAATATCTGCAGTTGCCCACGAATCTTTTCCTGACCGACGTACTCTTCCAGTTGTTTTGGGCGTAGCGCACGTTCCAGAATTTCTTCCTGGGATGATGAAGTGGCTGCGGCAACAAGTCGATCTGTTTCAATCATTCATTAACCCAAGTTGTGTTCTTGTTACTTATCCTTAGATAATAATTGCAATGCTTGCCGTATGCCATCGGACACGGTTGCATTTGATGCTATTTGCTTGATTGCCCAATCGGCTTCCCGATCATTATAGCCTAATGATAACAATGCATTGAGTATGTCGCTGCTGTTAGTAGGAGGAGGTAAGCCATGGCCTAAATTGATCACTGCAGAATCCAGCTTATCCCTCAACTCCAGCAACAAGCGCTCGGCCGTTTTTTTCCCGATACCAGGCACTCGAATGAGTCGCGTACTGTCCTGATCTCCCACAGCACGATGCAAATCAGGCACACTCAAACCCGATAATAGTGCCAATGCAGTTCTTGCGCCTACACCCGAAATCTTTATCAGCTGGCGAAAAGTCTGACGCTCCGATTCCGTTGCAAAGCCAAACAACAGATGCATATCTTCACGTATCACAAGATGTGTATACAATATTGTTTGCACACCGATCGCCGGAAGATCATAAAAAGTACTCATCGGCACATCTATTTCATAACCAACCCCCTGCACGTCCAACAGCACCTGCGGCGGGTGTTTTTCCAACAAGATGCCAGTTAATCTCCCAATCATACTAAGCGTCCACGTTTCATTCGATAGCCTGTTGTCGCAATCTTCCCCAGACCCATTCCACCATGGGCATGACATATCGCACAGGCCAAAGCATCTGCCGCATCAGCACTTGGACTGCCGACCAGATTAAGTAGCCGCATGACCATTTCCTGCACTTGAACTTTTTTTGCATGGCCATTGCCCACTACTGCCTGTTTTATTTGCAGTGCGGTATATTCAGCCACCATCAGATCATTCATCACTGCTGCACAGATAGCCGCGCCACGTGCCTGACCTAGTAATAATGTTGATTGGGGGTTGATATTGACGAAAACTTGCTCTATGGCTACGTGCTCAGGCTGATATTGCGTGATGACTTCACTCAAATTATCCAGAATCAACTTGAGACGGGAAGGCAATTCACCTTCAAAGGTCTTAACGCTGCCGCTGCTGACATAGGTTAAATTACTCCCATTTTTATCGATCACGCCAAAACCGGTAATCCGTAAACCAGGATCTATGCCAAGAATACGGATTTTCTCACCTGCCAATATAGTTCTTATTCATCAAGGATTGCCGTGGTGTATACATTCTGCACATCATCAAGATTCTCCAAGGCATCCAGAAGCTTCTGCATTTTTACTGTATCATCGCCGGTTAATACAGCCTCATTGCTTGGCTTCATGGTTACTTCTGCCAGTTCAGCCTTAAACCCAGATTTCTCCAATGCTTCTTTAACGTTTATAAATTCATAAGGGGCAGTAATTACTTCGATACTACCATCATCATTTCTGATCACATCTTCAGCACCACCCTCCAAAGCAGCTTCTATGAGCATATCTTCATTGGTTCCTGGTGCAAAAATTAACTGACCGCAGTGTTTGAATAAGAAACTGACGGAACCGTCCGTACCCAGATTACCACCATATTTAGTAAACGCATGACGTACATCAGCCACAGTGCGAACACGGTTATCTGTCATGCAATCAACCATCACAGCAGCGCCAGCTATCCCATAACCTTCATAACGAATTTCTTCATAATCAGCGCCATCCAGAGCACCACTGCCACGCTTAATCGCACGCTCAACATTATCTTTCGGCATATTCTGATCGTATGCTTTATCCACCGCCAAGCGTAAGCGCGGATTACTATCCGAATCTCCGCCACCCATACGGGCAGCTACTGTTATTTCCTTGATGAGACGTGTAAACACCTTACCGCGCTTTGCATCCTGTGCGGCTTTTTTGTGCTTGATATTAGCCCATTTGCTATGACCAGCCATTTATCTGTATCCTTTACTAATGTAGATTTATGTTACCACTCCATAGCGCATGGATAAAGTATCGAACTTTAATCCCGTAAAATAACTAGTTTATTTGCATGACATACGCATAGATTTAAATAGATCTAACCCGTTTTCATCAGATTGCATTTATTCTACCGTCACTGCTTTTGCTAGATTCCGAGGCTTATCAAACGCTCTTTGAGGCAACATGATAAGCCAATAATTGAAGCGGTATCGTATGAAAGATTGGACTGAGCAAAACGGCATGCTCAGGCTAATCGGTTTACATGTAAATTCTCGCTTTACGCTATCTGAGAACCGGCATCCGCAAATACATAGAGTTCGCCACATCGTGCGTACACCTCTAATCCGGCAATCATACCCTCGGCATTCTATCCTTCCAATAGCACCGTAACGACATTATCAATGACTACTACATCAACTATTCCACACATAGCGCATGCTCCTCGTGACTAAAGCTAATAGAAAAATTTGCTGCATTAATAATGCGATTCTATACTTTTGGCTTCTGAGGGCGCTTCCATCCAGCAACACTGAGTTGCTTCGATCTGGATAAAGTAAGCTGGTTCTCTGGTGTTTGCTTAGTGATAGTAGATCCAGCGCCGATTGTTGATCCTTTAGAAATTTTGACTGGTGCGACAAGCTGCGTATCTGAGCCAATAAATACATCATCCTCTATGATAGTTTGATGTTTGTTAGCGCCATCATAATTGCAAGTAATTGTTCCAGCACCTATATTGACATTTTTTCCCACGATGGAGTCACCAATATAGCTTAAATGATTGGCTTTACTCCCTATAGCGATTTGACTATTTTTCACTTCGACAAAATTACCAATATGCACCTTGTTCGAAAGTTTGGTTCCAGGTCGAATCCGTGCATAAGGACCAATCTTGCAATTCTCACCTATCTCTGCATCTTCAATCAGGCTATACGGAAGTATTGTAGTACCTTCTGCTACCGTTACATTCTTCAATATACAATGCGCACTCACTTGAACAGAATCATCAAGCTTGACGATTCCTTCAAAAATACAGTCAATATCAATTTCGACATCAGATCCGCAGATAAGCTCTCCTCGTATATCAATTCGCGACGGATCTAACAAACTGACTCCCAAGTGCAGGAGCTTATCAGCACAGTGTCTTTGATAGATTCGTTCAAGCTCTGCAAGTTGTGATTTGTTATTAATGCCCATTACTTCCCAAAGATTCTCTGCTTGTGACGATACAACCTTAACGCTTTGTCTTACAGACAAAGCAATTATGTCTGTAAGATAATATTCATGTTGCGTGTTATTGTTTTCGAGTTTTGGCAACCAGTCATGTAAATAACCATTCGGTATCAGCATTATTCCGGTATTAATTTCATTAATCTCCTGTTGCTCAACATTGGCGTCTTTCTGTTCAACAATGACTTTAATTGCTTTTGTTTCAGGATCACGCACGATTCTGCCATAACCAAAAGGATTTTCGATCACAGCAGTTAACAGCGCGCAGTGTTTTTCTTCTGCTTTAGCTATTAATTCTCGCAATGTTTTAGCGCTGATTAATGGAACATCTCCATACAACACCAGTGTCAAGCCATCTCTGTCAAGATGGGGCAGTGTTTGCATTAATGCATGCCCAGTGCCCAATTGTTGCGCTTGCAGAACCCAAGTCAAATCATCGCCAGCAATTGATTGTTTAACAATTTCCCCACCATGACCAATGACAATGCAGATTTTATCAGGTGATAGCGATCGGGCAGTGTTAGTAACATGCATTAGCAATGAACGGCCCGCCAAAGTATGCAATACTTTCGGAAGGGATGAGTGCATGCGTTTTCCCTCACCTGCTGCGAGTATTACAACATTAAGCTTTGTCACAAT
>Ga0105097_10001672_pt1 | contig 10679 bp, 8 predicted proteins | sample PPLLak12cMay2015_FD_87035 | JGI IMG/M metagenome (GOLD analysis project Ga0105097, IMG submission 87035) | Freshwater sediment microbial communities from Prairie Pothole Lake near Jamestown, North Dakota, USA - PPLs Lake P7 Core (1) Depth... | ecosystem: Environmental > Aquatic > Freshwater >... | reverse complement strand
GGCGACACGAACAACACGCCGTTCGCCTCCGGCACCTTCGGCGCCCGCGGCGGCTCGTACACGGCAAGCGCCGTAGCCATGGCGGCCAAGGCCATCCGCGACAAGATCGTGAAGGTCGTGGCTCACGACAACAAGCTTGAGGCGGACCCGGCGCACTTCCGCTTCGAGGCGAAGTCGATCTGGCACAAGGACCGGGCCGAAGCGCTGACCACGATTGCCAGCATCTGCAACCGCATCATCATGAAGCCGCTCGACCTGCCACCTGGGGCGGATGCGAGCCTCGAGCACACCGCTTTCTTCGAGGCGAAGGAGCCGATGATGGCTTTCTCGGCGCACGCCGCATTCGTAGAGGCGGATCCATCGAGCGGCGAATTCAAGATCCTGCGATATATCAGCTCCGAGGACGTGGGCCGCGTGATCAATCCCCTCATCGTCGAGGGCCAGGTCCGCGGTGGAGTCGTGCAGGGCCTGTCGAACGCCATGTTCGAGGAGTTCATCTACGACGAGAACGGGCAGCAGCTCACCACGAGCATGGAGAACTACATGCTCGCGAGCGCCGCTGACGCGCCGAACATCGAGATCCTGCACGCCGACACTCCCTGCGAGCACACGCCGCTCGGCACGCGCGGGATGGGAGAGGGCGTGCCGGGCCCCGTGCCGGGCGCGCTGTGCAACGCGATCTGCGATGCGCTCGAGCCCTTCGGCATCGAGATCCGCGACCTGCCCGTGCGGCCGGACCGGGTCTGGGCACTGCTGCAGGCGGCCAAGAGACGCGCGGCTGGCTGAGCGAGCAGCCTCAGCCAGTCGTCACTCACTGACTGCCGGTCACCTAGCAACATAATGCCCACGATCATCAAGATGCCGGCCTTCTCTGTCACCATGGAGGCAGGAAAGCTGCTGTCATGGCTCGTGGCGCCCGGCGACGCAGTCACCAAGGGCCAGGTGCTGGCGGAGGTCGAGACCGACAAGGCGGTCGCGACAATCGAGGCGCCGGAGGCGGGCAAGGTCGTCGAACTGCTGGTGACCGCCGGCGATGACGATGTTGCTGTAAACACCGGGCTCGCGGTGCTCTTGTTCGAGGGTGAGCCGGCTGCCATCGCGTCGTGTGCCGCCGCAGCCAGGCCCACGGCACCTATCGCTCCACCCGTTGCGCAGCGAGGGGAGGGTGACGCGCCGCAATCCGTGCCGCGCGTGCGGGCGAGCCCGGCGGCGCGGGCGATGGCGCGCAAGCGCGGCATCGACCTTCGGCATGTCGTGGGCAGCGGTCCCCGGGGACGCGTCGTGCGGGCGGATCTGACTGGCGTCTCCGCCGCGGAAGCCGGCGTAAACGGGGCTGCAACGCCGGCGGCTGCCAAGCCCGCCGACCGAACGCAGCAGCTGCGCCTCGCCATGGCCCGCGCGCTGGTGCATACCAAGGCCACGGTGCCGCATTTTTACGCCGAGGTGGATATCGGCCTCGATGCGCTAATGGCGCTGCGGCAGCAGGTCACGGCGACAGCCGCAGGCCGCCGCGCCCCGACTATCACCGCCTACCTGATCCGCGCTGCGGCGCTCGCGCTGCGGGAGGTCCCCGCGGCCAACCGTTCCTGGGCGGGCGACGGCATCCAGCAGCGCAGCGCCTGCCACATCGGCTGTGCAGTCGGTCTGCCTGAACGGGTCGCTCTACCGGTCATGCGTGACGCCGACCGAATGACGGTGGAACAGGTCGGCCAGGACCTGCAACGCCTGGCTGGACTCGCGCGTGCCGACGCGCTTACGCAGCGTGACATGGGCGACGCCTCGCTGACGATCTCGAACCTCGGGATGCACGGCATCGATCGCTTTTTCCCGATCATCAACGTCCCCGAGGCTCTGATGCTCGGCATCGGCCAGGCGCGCCGGGTCGTGTGCGTGGTCGACGACCTGATCGGCGTCAGGACAGTGATGAGCTGCACGGTGTCGGTCGACCATCGCGTCATCGACGGCGAGTTGGTCGGTCGGTTCCTGCAGGCATTCAAGCGCCTGATCGAGAGTCCGCAGCAGGTCGCGGGCTGAACCCAGGTTTGGTTCCCAGGAGATTCATTCATGCAGTTCGGCGGTCAGTACGAAGTGGCGATGCAGCGGAAGGCCCTCTGGCAGCGCCTGCATGATCCGGCGGTTCTCTCCGCCTGCCTGCCGGGATGCGAGTCCCTGGAGCGCCAGGAGGACGGCTCGATGAAGGCCACCATTGTCTCCAAGCTTGGGCCGATCCGCGCGCGCTTCGTGAGCCGGTTGCAGATCGAGGACCTCGAGGAGTTCGGCTCGTATCGTTTGACCGGCACTGGGGACAGTGGCCCGAGCGGCAGCGCAAAAGGCCAGGCGACCATCACGCTGCGCGACGGCGCGGCGGGCACGACGCTCAACTACGACGCCAACGTCGCCGTCACCGGCAGGCTCGCGCAGATCGGCGGGCGCCTATTGCAGGGCACAGCCGAAGCGTTCGCTGCGGATTTCTTCGCCAAGCTGGTTGCGACCGCTGCTCCAGCGGCGGCCGAGGCGGCGGCCGAGGCGGCGGCCGAGCCTGTTCCACTGTTCGCGAGACGGAGCGTTCGAATCGCTATCGTCGTCCTGGCGCTGCTGGTCCTGCTGTTGGTGTACTTGGCCCGTTAGCGCCAGCCCGGCCAAGGCTGCCCGCGCGAAGGCAGCGCGGCTGCGCCTGAAGGCAACTGCATCGCGGTCCTACAACCTTGGCCACGCGTTGACCATCGCGAGTGGTCTGGCTTGTAACGTTATAGCCATCAACGATTGGGCGGCTGACGGATTGTTGCTAATCCGCACCAATGCTCACTTAAATTCTAATCGCTAGGTGGTTAAAGCGTAAAATCGTAGTTGAAACGTTTCATTTCTGTGTTAACGTTCACTTGACGCGGCTGTCGGCTAATGGGTCGTACAGCCTTGGCATGGAGCAGTCGCAAGCGGCGCCTCGGGTTGATTGAATCATATATTATATGTGATATGACAAGAGTTCTCCCGCGGGGTTTGCGTTCGTGGTGTACACCATTTTGTCCATCTGGGGGATCAAGATGAAGTTCATGAATGGGCTTGAGAAGCGCGCGCGGAATTCTGTCCGTGAGCACGTTCGCTGGAAGCTTTCCTCCTGCGCCTTGACCGGCGCGGCAGCGACGTTGCTGCTGCCGATCGGCGCGCCGCCGGCCTATGCTCAGAAGGCTTCCGAGGCCGCACTCGAGGAGATCGTGGTGACCGCGCGCAAGCGCGCGGAAGACTTGCAGGCCGTGCCCGACAGCGTGGCCGCGCTGTCGGCGGAGACCATTGAGCGGGCCAACGTCATCCAGGTTCGCGATGTGACCGCACGCATCCCGAACGTCTCCATTGAGGAATCGCTGAGCCCGACCTCGACCTTCATCGGCATCCGTGGCGTCGTATCGACCCGCAACGGCGAACCCGCCGTGGCCGTCGTGGTCGACGGCGTGCAGATTGGCAGCGCGACTGAAGTCACGCAGGCGCTTTACGACCTCCAGTCGATCGAAGTCATCAAGGGTCCGCAAGGTGCCCTCTACGGCCGTAACGCGATCGGCGGCGCGATCATCGTGACCTCGAAGCCGCCGTCGGACGAGGCAGAGGGCAGCGTCACTTTCGGCGTCGGCAACGGCGACCTGATGGAGTTTCGGGGCTCCCTGACCGGGCCCCTGTCCGACGCTGTCAGCTTCCGCCTGGCTGCGAACTTCCGTGACTTCGGCGGTACCCTGGTGAACGAGAACCTGCGTGAACTCGCCGACGGTTCGAACACGTCGCCGGCCCTGAACCTGGGTAGTGGCCGTGATGCCTACGTGGACTTCGAGACCAACAAGGACGTCCGCGCCCAGCTGCTCTGGGAGGCTGGCGACGCGACGCGCGTGGACCTGCGTCTTTCTCACAGCGACCTGGAGGCCGGCTCCTACTGGTACCGTCCGTACATCCGACTTGAGTCCACAGGCGAGTTGTACAGCTTTCCAATCAACAACGACGTCAACACCGTCGCGAAGCGGCTCCTGGGGAATGCCACGCTGAAGATCGACCACGACTTCCCAGGCGTGACGTTAACGTCCATCTCGTCGTACACGGAAACCGAGGAGCGCTACGGCGTGCCCTACCAGGGGCGTGGCTCCAACCAGATGGGCGACGTGGACTTCTTTAGCCAGCGCTTCGTCGACCGCTTCACGGCGACGGCCGATCCGGTAGATGCAGCCCTGATCGGCACGCAGCTGCAGGGAGTCGGCTCGCATAACTTCTACGACATCCAGAACTTCTCACAGGAATTCCGCCTCACTTCGCAGGACGATGCGAAGGTGCGGTGGGTCGGTGGCGCCTACCTGCTGCTGACGGAGCGCAACGACACGATCCGCGCCGACCTGACAATTCCCGGAAGCCTCCCGCTCAGCGCGCGGCTGCCGAATGGGCTGCCTGGGGTGACCGACTTCGCGACGACCAGCGGCTTGCTATTCGATACGTCGAACACCCAAGACAATACCGCCTGGGCCGTGTTCTTCAACATGGACTACGACATCACGGAGAAACTCACGCTCACCGCGGCCGTCCGTTACGACGAGGACCAACGCGAGGTTACCCGCCTGGACGGTCCGACCGTCAACACGGGCGGCGTGGGCGTCGGCAATACCGTCTTCGGCGCGGAGTGCGTCATCGGCGTCGACGGCTGCGTGCCGCGCGGCTTCAAGGAGGAGAAGACCTTCAGCGCCGTACAGCCGAAGCTTTCGCTCGCCTACCGGATGAACGACGACGTGATGTTCTACGGTACAGCCGCCCGCGGCTTCCGCAGCGGCGGGTTCAACGCGTCCGGCGCGCTGCTCGCGGAGGTCTACGACGAGGAGATCCTGGACAGTTTCGAGATCGGCGCCAAGACCGAGTGGCTGGACGGAAGTCTGCGCGTCAACGCTGCAGCGTTTTACATGGACTATCAGGATGTCCAGGTATTCGAGTTCGACGGCGCAATCTTCGTACAGAGCCTGTTCAACATCCCCGAGAGCGAGATTACGGGCGTCGAGCTGACCTTCGACTGGCTGGCAACCGACAACCTCACGATCAATGCGGGCTTCGGGCTCCTCGACTCGGAGGTAAAGCAGTTCAACGAGGAGATTCGCGACACCTTGGAGAGTCAGCTGAACGCCCGCGTCACGAACACCGTGAAACTGACGCCGGACTCGCAACGGGCCTTCGACAACAACTTCTCTGGTACCAAGCTGACCAAGTTCCCGCACCAGTCGGCGAACGTCTCTGCGACGCACAGGTACCCGATCAACTGGTACGGCGGCGGACAGATTGTCACCCGGATCGACTACCAAGGCTACGGTGACCGCTACTGGTGGATCGACAACACCGACAAGCAGGATTGGGAGAACATCGTCGACGGCAGCCTGTCGCTGGTGCTCGACAAAAAATGGGAGGTCTCCCTCTGGTGCAAGAACTGCCTCGACAACGAGTACATCTACTCCTATGAGCCGTCCGAGATGGTGCTATTCGGCGGTCCGGCCAAGGACATCGCCTACGACGCGCGCCGCCAGACCTACGGCCTGCAGCTGAAGTACCAGTTCTGATCTGGGGACCCCCTCGTGCCAACGGGCGCGAGGGGGTTTCTCGCAGGCTGAGGCTGCGTCGGACGTGGGCGTTGCCGGTGTCCTGGTGAGCTCGCCTTGCGTGTGCTCCAGTGCGTCACCCCACCGGCCGGCGCGTGCCGTGTCGCCTGCGATATCCGCGCTTCCAGCTCTGGCGTAAGCACCGTGGCGACCTGGCCCAGGTGTCGGCTGTAGAGACCGGCGATGAGCTGCTCAGCGCATCGCCGGGTGCAACTCGCCACGAAACCCCGGCTACACCCGATCGGCCCAGAGTTTACATCCTACGTATGGCTGTCATGGCCTATGTGACTGCTACAGCCCACTAGAAGCGGACCTTGTCCCAGCCTGACTTGCAGCGGCGCAGGAATTCAGCCGGCTGGAGGGTCCATAGCTCGTCCGAGAAGATCTCGACGTCGTACCAGTCCGAGAAGCCGGCTTGCTCGACGGCGGCAAGAAGCTCGCCCAAGGGAATCACGCCCTCGCTCATGATGCCGCGGTCGTTGCCGCTGCGGGTGATCGCGCGCCAGTCGTTGACCTGTACGCCGACGAAGCGGCCGGATGCGGCCTTGATGGTGTCTAGCAGCCCGGGTTCCTGCCACAGGTGGTAGGTGTCGAACATCAGGCCTACAGCGGGGTGATTCACCTCCTCGACGATCCGCAGCGCCTGCTTGAGCGTCGTGATGAAGGTCCACTCCTCCTGATACATATGGTGGATGGATTCCAGGGCGATCTCCACGCCGACCTCCTGCGCGACGGGTGCCAGTTCGTTGAGCGCGCGTACGACCTGCCGGTCGGCCTCCTCCTGGCGCATGCTGCCGCGCGGGCCGCTGACGGCGAGCACCGAGATCGCGCCGAGATCCGCGGCCTCGCGGATCTTGCGGATATCCTCTTCCCGCGCACGGCGGTAGTCGGCCTCGTTCGTCTGGTTGAAAAAGCCGATGAAGCAGGCGATGCAGTTCACCAGGCCCGACTCGGCCAGCTCCTTCTTGCCACGCTCGTAGCCGTACTTGTAGAGCGAGTCGTACCAGATGCCGATGCCGCCATAACCGGCACCCTTGATCGCCCGGACGGCATCGCCGAACTCCAGCTGAATGCCGATCTGGTTCATCGCGAGCAGTCTCTTCATGTAAGCACCTCTGCTGCCATTCGTTCGTCTTACTGGGTTGTGATCTGTTGGGTCGGCCGTCAGCGACGGCCGGCCGCTCCTCCAGCGCCGAGCAGGCCGCGCTCGGCGAGGTTGTACATGAGCGCTGAGATCCCGAATTCCCACGGCGGGGTCTCGTGCGTGTAGCCGACCCGGTTCACCAGTCGGCCCAGCGTCGTCGTCGCAATCTCGACGACATCGCCGCACTTGTGGGTGAAACCTTCGCCGGGCCGGTTGCGGTCCGCGACGGGAGCGAACATGGTGCCGAGGAACAGCATCAGGCCGTCGGGGTACCGGTGGTGCTCGTTGATCACCTGCCGAACGAGGTCGGCCGGGTCACGGCTGATCTGGCGCATCTCGCTCGCCGATTCCAACCTGAAGCCGTCGGTGCCGGTGACCCGGACCGACACAGTGCAGGAACGCACGTCGTCGAGGCCGAAGCTGTTGTCGAAGAGCCGGATGAGTGGCCCGATAGCGCAGGACGCGTTGTTGTCCTTGGCCTTGCCGAGAAGGAGGGCGCTGCGTCCCTCCACGTCACGCAGGTTCACGTCGTTGCCCAACGTCGCGCCGCGGATCCTGCCGCGGCTGTCAACGGCGAGGACGACCTCCGGCTCGGGGTTGTTCCAGGCGGAGCAGGGATGGATACCGATGTCGCTTCCATAGCCAACGGCCGACAGCACCTGCGACTTGGTGAAGACCTCGGCATCGGGACCTATGGCTACCTCGAGGTACGGTGACCACATGCCTTTGGCGATTAGCGCCTCCTTCAGCGCACCGGCCCTGGCGGAGCCCGGCTTGACGTCGCGCAGGTTCTCGCCGATCCCGTCGGATAGCACTTGCCGCAGCGCGTCGGCCTTGCCTGGGTCGCCCCCGGCGCGTTCCTCGATCACGCGCTCGATCAGGCTGATCATGAAGGTCACGCCGCAGGCCTTGATGGCTTGAAGGTCGCAGGGCGCGAGCAGGTGCGGGCGGCGTTGGTCAATCGAGCCGGCGATGCTGTTCGTCGCGACATCCTCGATCGCGCCGAGCAGCGGCATCCCGGCCACGTCGAGCGCCACTTCGACTGCGTTGTCGCGCTCGAGCAGCGCGCTCATCGTCGAGACGCGCTGACACAGGTCGTACACGAGCCCGTCCACGATGGACACGACGCTCGGTCCGGGTATCTTCCCGGGCACCCAAGCGCGGCCGACGAGGGTGCCCCCGCCGGGCGGCATGCATCTTCCTGATTCCACGCGCTGGGTCCCCTTGTGGTCGGTTCGGTCGATACTGCGCAAAGAATATATAATATATATTCTATCGCAAGTATCCGCTGAACGGCGGACGTTGGTCCGCCAGCGTGTCCTGGCCCGAAGTTCCTCCAGGGAGATCGCGACGCATGGCCGAGACGATCAGGTTGCGCGGCATCGGCTGGAATCACCCGCGCTGCATGGCGCCGCTGCTGGCGAGCATCGAAGACTACCGGCGCGTCGCCTCCTCCGGCGTCGAGGTCGAATGGCGAGCCCGCAGCCTCAACGAGTTTGGCGAGGGCAACTTCCATGAGCTCCTCGAGTACGACCTGATCGTCTTCGACCATCCGTACTGCGGCCAAGTCGCGCGCGAGGGATCGATGATCGACCTGTCGCAGTGGCTGACGCCCGCCCAAAAGGCAGCGTTCGCCGCCGATTCGCTCGGTCCCTGCTGGGAGTCCTATCATGCCGCCGGGGGGATATGGGGACTGCCGCTCGACGCCGCCGCACAGGTGTCCTCGCTCAGGCCCGACCTCATGCAGCGGTTCGGCTGGCAGGTGCCGAAGACACTCGACGAGGTCCTGTCGCTCGGCGCCGCGGCACGCGCGCAGGGACTCTACATCGGCTGGCCGTGGGTCCCGACCGACGCGATTTGTACCTTCCTCACGCTGTGCGCGAGCGCAGGTTTTGCAGTCTCACGCGACAAGGGATTCTTCCCTGCGCGTGCCGACTGTGTATTGGTGCTCGACGCGATGCGACGCCTCGCGGCGGCCGCGCATCCGGACTCCGCTAGTTGGAACCCGATCGTTTGCTACGACCATATGAGCAGTGCCGACGACGTCGTTTACGTGCCCTACGCGTTCGGCTATACGAACTACTCACGCGCCGATCGCGCGAAGCCATTGGGCTATTGCGACATTCCGGGGCTGTGCGCGGCAACGCCGGCCGGCGCCGTGCTCGGCGGCGCCGGCCTCGGGATCTCGTCGGGGAGTCGCCATCCACAGGCCGCGATGGACTACGCGCTCTTCCTGTGTTCGAGCGAATACCAGACCGGCGCTTACGTGCGTAACGGTGGGCAGCCGGCGAGCCGCGCGGCCTGGTTACACCAGGCGAACGACGCGTTGACCCTCGGGTTCTTCTCGGGCACGCGGGCGACACTGGAGCAGGCCTGTCTCCGCCCGACCTTCGACGGCTACATCCCGCACTTCCGTGATGCCGGCCAGTTCATCGTGGCCTGTCTGAAGGGCGAGGCAGGCCTCGAGGACACGGCCGAACGGCTGCGGCAGGACTACTTCTCGCGCTGAGCCGTTGGCGACCCGAATCGAACGGAGGGACATGACGGCGGTGGAAGACTTCGGCAAATTGCACGGACGGTGCTTGGATCGACAGCAGGAGCTCGGCCGGCACCTGCACCCATTCGCTGGCTCACGCGACGCACTTGGAGCGACACAACCAGGCCGACATGGTGATGCTCAATCTGCCAACGGCCGGGGTGAACCACCACGTGTCTTTCGGCGGCAGGAACGCATCGAGCCACCGACCACGCGAGCAGGGCAGCTACGCGCGGGAGTCCTTCACGGTCGCCAAGACCGTGCACGAATCGGCGGGCTGAGCGCGGCGTCAGCCGCGGTGCGCGACTACGCGATGGCGTTGCGTTCCGAGTTTGTCGATGCCGAGTTCCACCACGTCGTCCTCGGTGAGCCATCTAGGCGGATTCATGCCGAGGCCGACTCCGGGCGGCGTGCCGGTGGAGATGAGATCGCCGGGTTCGAGCGTCATGAACTGGCTGATGTAGTGAACGAGGTAGGGAACGTCGAAGATCATGAATCTCGTCGAGCCGTCCTGCATGCGCTGGCCGTTCACGTCGAGCCACAGCCGGAGGTTGCCGGGATCCGTGACCTCGTCCGGCGTCACCAGCCAGGGACCGAAGGGACCGAAGCTGTCGCATGACTTACCCTTGACCCACTGTCCCCCGCGCTCCAGCTGGAAGGCGCGCTCCGAAAGGTCGTTCACCACGCAGTAGCCCGCGACGTGCTCCATCGCGGCCTCGCGGGAGACGTAGCTCGCGCGCCGGCCGATGACCACCCCGAGTTCGACCTCCCAGTCCACCTTAGTCGCTCCGCGCGGCATTACCGTGGCGTCGTCCGGGCCGCAGACGGCCGAAGTCGCCTTCATGAACAGGATCGGCTCCTCTGGCGGCGTCATGCCGGACTCTCGTGCGTGGTCGCTGTAGTTGAGTCCGACGCAGATGAACTTCCCGACTCCGCCTACGGGCTCCGCGAGTCGGACGCCCGTGTCGACCGCAGGCAGCGCCGCCACGTCAGCCGCGGCGAGTTTCGCCACGAGATCGCCGGCCAGCGCTCGACCATCGATGTCGGGGGTGAGCGTGCTGATGTCTCGGATCACGCCGGCCGCATCGACGACGCCTGGGCGTTCCCGTCCTTTCGGTCCGAATCTCACGAGCTTCATTCGGTCGGGGTCCTGGTCAGAGGGTCATGCCGCCGTCGCAGATCATGACCGCGCCAGTCACAAAGTCGGCGGCGTCGGAGGCGAGGTACAGCGCCATCGCGGCCACCTCGCCGGCCTGACCGAAGCGACCGAGCGGTTGGCGCTGTTGGAAGGCTTGCAGTTTGGCTGCATAGTCTCCGGAGGCGGCGAGCCGGTCGTGCATCGAGGGTGTGTCGATCGTGCCGGGGCAGTTGGCGTTGCAGCGGATGCCTTTGC
>Ga0105097_10001669_pt1 | contig 10685 bp, 10 predicted proteins | sample PPLLak12cMay2015_FD_87035 | JGI IMG/M metagenome (GOLD analysis project Ga0105097, IMG submission 87035) | Freshwater sediment microbial communities from Prairie Pothole Lake near Jamestown, North Dakota, USA - PPLs Lake P7 Core (1) Depth... | ecosystem: Environmental > Aquatic > Freshwater >... | reverse complement strand
GCTGTAATGGAATCTCAAGCTGCGGAAAAGAGTTCTAAGACGATGGAAAAGAAATCAGAAGAATAATTTGAGTATGAAAATGGGTAATTTATTGACAGCATTTCTACAATTCATTACTTCCAGAGTCATTTACTCAGAAAATTTCCTTCGTGGAAATGATTCAAATATTAAATTTGATTTAAATCCAGAAGATAGCCGGATTTTCGAAGCGCTATGTCAATTTTTATGGATTCAAGGGGATCCAGTACCACTTATTTTTGATGTGAAGAATGAAGTTTATACGAAACAGGGAATTACACTATCAGCACTAAGGCATCTCGAGGAGATCGGTTTAATTGTGTTTGAGGTCAATGGGTTTGTTAAAAAAGGATTGGGTAAGCATACGCGATTATTTTATAGTGGAAAGCCGACAAAAATAGGTTTCCAGAATGATGGCAATAATTATCTGGACTTAGGGCACGTACTTCTAACAGAGCGTGGTAAAAAATTAGTATCGGCTTTCCATGTACCAAGAAACCAGCAGTTTTATGAGTATGTGATTAAAAGATGGTATCAGCAGGGATTGGTTTTATCATCAATACAAATCGACTGGGATCAGAAAACTGATGGGTTAGATTGAACGTGTTTTATTAAAGAATAAGGATGGCGCGGTAATCATTAACATTGGTATAAGTTGGTCCAGTAATCACTAAATCGTTTAACTGCTTAAAAAATGTATAGGCATCGTTATTGGTCAAAAATGATGCGGCATTCAATCCAAGCTGCTTTGCACGAATTAATGAATCGGGTGAGATGAGCGCGCCGGCATTATTTTCAGTACCATCCAATCCATCCGTGTCACACGCAAGTGCATAAATTTCCTTAAGGCTAGCAAGCTCAATCAGCAGCGATAACAAAAATTCAGAATTACGACCTCCACGACCGTTACCTTTGATGGTGACTGTTGTTTCACCGCCCGATAAGAGAGCTATGGGCGCTTTTAACAATTTCGGGTGTAAGTGGATTTCTCTCGCCAGCGCCGCATAACTTTTAGCAATCTCCCGCGATTCTCCAGTTACTGTATCACCCAAGATCAAAGTGGCTATATTAAGTTCTTGAAAATAATTTGCTGATGCAAGCAGTGATTGATACGCGCTTGCGATAACTTTGTTTTCAACACGAGAGAAAATGATGGAGCCGGGTTTAGGGGTTTCATTGGCTGCGTATACTTTACCCGTATGTAAAATTTTCCTGACCGTTGACGGTACATTCAGATTGTAATGATCCAGCACTGCAAGCGCATCAGAAAAGGTGGTTGGGTCGGGTGAACAAGGGCCAGAAGCAATATGTGTCGCTTCATCGCCGGTAACATCAGAAATAATTAATGCCAGTATAGGGGCCTTGCAAGCTGCAGCGAGTCTGCCGCCCTGAATAGAAGACAAGTGTTTGCGGACGGTGTTGATTTCCTGAATACGGGCGCCACACCAAAGTAACTGATGGGTGACTTCTCTAAGTTCCTGTAATGAGATACCGTCGACCGGCAGAGGAAGCAGACCGGATCCTCCACCACTGAACAAACAGAGTAATAGATCATCAGATTTTAACATCTTAACTGCGGCCAAAATTTCTCGTGATGCCTGTTCTCCATTTTTATCGGGAATCGGGTGTCCGGCCTCAATCACCTTAATTTTCAGGGTGGGTAATTTATGCCCATAACGCGTGACCACTAAGCCGTTCAGTTGAGCGGAAGGCGGCCAAGCGTTTTCAACCGCCAGCGCCATAGCAGCGGCAGCTTTGCCAGCACCTACAACAAGCGTGCGGCCTTTAGGGGGGATGGGCAGGTATTGCGGTACGATATGAGCCGGATCAGCTGCTTTAACTGCGACTAAAAAACTTTCCAGCAAATAGCTGCGTGGATTCATTTTGTGAGCATGGGTTGCAGATAATGACCTGTAAAGCTGTTTTTATTCACTGCAATCGCTTCGGGTGTGCCTTCTGCGATGATATATCCTCCGCCGTCACCACCTTCCGGGCCCAAATCAATAATCCAGTCGGCAGTTTTGATGACATCCAGATTATGCTCAATCACCACCACGGTATTACCATGATCACGCAATCTGTGTAAAACTTTCAGCAGCAGGTCAATATCCTGGAAATGCAAGCCGGTTGTAGGTTCATCTAGAATATACAGAGTACGTCCCGTATCGCGTTTGGAAAGCTCCAATGATAGTTTTACCCGTTGCGCTTCACCACCGGAGAGTGTCGTGGCAGATTGTCCCAAGGTAATATAGCCAAGGCCTACTTCCAGAAGTGTTTGTAATTTGCGTGCGACTGTGGGTACAGGGGTAAAAAATTCAAATGCCTTCTCCACAGTCATTTGCAGAATTTCATTTATGTTCTTACTCTTATACTGAATTTCCAGAGTTTCTCGGTTATACCGCCGCCCGTGGCATACGTCACAGGTAACATAAATATCAGGCAGGAAATGCATTTCCACTTTAATTACACCATCACCCTGGCAAGCCTCGCACCGTCCCCCTTTGACATTGAAAGAAAAACGGCCGGGCGCATAACCGCGTTCTCGCGACTGTGGTACACCGGCAAACAATTCCCGGATGGGGGTAAACAATCCGGTGTAAGTTGCAGGATTGGAGCGAGGTGTGCGTCCTATGGGACTTTGATCCATATTGATCACTTTATCGAAAAAAGCCAAACCATTAATTTGTTGATAGGGCGCAGGTTCGGCATTGCTGGCGTAAAGGTGCCGGGCTACCGCGCGATGCAGCGTTTCATTGATGAGCGTAGACTTGCCGGATCCCGAAACGCCTGTTACACAGAAAAATAATCCCACCGGTAGGTTAAGTGTGACATTTTTGAGATTATTACCGGAAGCACCATCAATTCGAAGTATTCGATCTTGATCGGGTTCGTGGCGTTTCTCAGGTATTGGGATTGATAATTTGCCAGATAAGTATTTCCCAGTCAGAGAATCACTGTTTTCCTGAATAGCTTGCGGATTACCTTGGGCGACAACGAAGCCACCATGCTCTCCAGCCCCAGGCCCCATGTCGACCACATAATCCGCAATCTGTATGGCATCTTGATCGTGCTCAACTACAATGACGCTATTACCGAGATCGCGCAGATTTTTAAGCGTATCCAGTAGGCGCCCATTATCACGTTGATGCAATCCGATGGAAGGTTCATCCAGAACGTACATGACGCCAGTCAGGCCGGAGCCAATTTGACTGGCGAGCCGTATGCGTTGGGATTCACCACCTGACAGCGTATCAGCCGAGCGATCCAAGGATAGGTAATCCAATCCAACATTATTGAGAAATTGCACGCGACTGGAAATTTCCTTGATGATCCGTTCGGCAATGGCGTGTTTGTGACCTGATAATTCGATTTGGTCAAAAAATAGCTTGGCTTTTTTTAACGGGAAAGCGCTGATTTCATAAATCGCTTGTCCAGCAACATGCACATGGCGAGCAGCTTGGCATAAGCGTGTACCTTGGCATTCTGGGCAAGTTTGCGCGTTGAGATATTTTGCCAGCTCCTCACGAACCGTCTGTGATTCCGTTTCCTTATAACGACGTGTCAGATTGGGGATAATTCCTTCAAAAGCATGTGTTTCCTGGTGCTTGCGGCCACCTTCTGTTAAGTAGGAGAAATGTATTTTTTCTTTACCAGAACCATACAAAATAATGTTGCGGATAGACTCATTCAGATTTTCAAATGGGATTTCCAGATCGAATTCATAATGTTTTGAGAGCGCTGTTAAAAGCTGAAAGTAAAATTGATTGCGTCTATCCCAATTTTTTACCGCACCGGCAGCCAGTGAGAGATGCGGGAAAGCCACTACGCGTGCGGGATCAAAGAAAGTGATCTGCCCCAGGCCATCGCATTTATCACAGGCACCTAATGGATTATTGAATGAAAATAATCTGGGCTCTAATTCGGACAGGGAATAACTGCAAACAGGGCAGCTAAATTTGGCAGAAAAAAGGTGTTCATGGCCAGTATCCATTTCAACCGCTAAAGCGCGTCCATCGGAATGGCGTAATGCAACTTCAAATGATTCAGCGAGGCGCTGTTTGGCATCTGGAGAAACTTTCAAGCGATCAACAACAACTTCAATCGTATGTTTTTTGGTTTTCTGCAACTTGGGTAATGCATCAATTTCATAAACTTCCCCGTCAATCCGCAAGCGGATAAAGCCTTGTGCACGAAGTTCATCAAATAACTCAGCTTGCTCACCTTTGCGTTCGACAATTAATGGCGAAAGGACCATTAAACGCGTATCAAGCGGGAGTTGCAATACATGATCAACCATTTGCGAAACGCTTTGCGCTGTCAAAATAATGTTGTGTTCGGGGCAATGCGGATCGCCGACGCGGGCAAACAGCAAACGCAAATAATCATGGATTTCAGTGACTGTCCCTACTGTCGAGCGTGGATTATGCGATGTTGCCTTTTGTTCGATGGCGATTGCCGGAGAAAGGCCCTCGATCAAGTCAACATCCGGTTTTTCCATGAGTTGAAGGAACTGCCTCGCATAGGCTGAAAGTGATTCCACATAGCGACGTTGACCCTCCGCATAGAGTGTATCGAACGCGAGCGAGGATTTACCTGATCCTGATAGCCCAGTAATGACAACGAGCTTGTTACGTGGCAGATTGAGACTGATGTTTTTCAGATTATGGGTGCGCGCACCACGTATTTTTATGGATTCCATTAGCTATCTATGTATGAGTCAACCTGCTAATATACCCAACTTTTTGGAAATATCACAACCTGATTCATGTCTGCTTCATCTTCATCTGAAAAAATGTCCCCAGCAGAACTGCGCGCGACGATCGGTTTGGCCGGAGTTTATGGTTTGCGGATGTTTGGATTATTTATCATTCTGCCGGTATTCGCTTTTTATGCTGAGGATTTGCCTGGTGGAAATAACTACACACTGATCGGTATCGCACTAGGAGCGTATGGTTTAACACAAGCCATTTTGCAGATTCCTTTCGGTTGGCTGTCTGATCGTATTGGACGTAAGCCGGTTATTTATTTGGGTCTGATTTTATTTGCTATTGGTAGTCTAGTTGCTGCTCTTGCGATAGATATTTACTGGGTGATACTGGGCCGTATTATTCAAGGCGCTGGCGCAATCTCGGCTGCTGTGATGGCACTTGCCGCGGATCTTACGCGCGAAGAGCATCGTACTAAAGCAATGGCTACAATCGGTATGACCATTGGTACTGTTTTTGCCATTTCTTTAATTGCTGCTCCTGTTCTAAATCAATGGATTGGCGTGCCAGGAATTTTCGCCATGACAGGTGTATTGGCTCTTTTGGCCATGATTGTGGTAAAGGAAATAATTCCTGATCCGCAAATCAGTCGTTTTCATTCTGACACAGAAACATCGGCTGCAAGTTTTGGGAGTGTATTACGAAATACCCAGTTGTTGCGCTTAAATTATGGTATTTTTGCTTTACATGCCACGCTGATGGCGTTATGGCTGGTTGTCCCACTTACTTTGCGTCAAGCGGGAATGGGAGCAGATGATCATTGGCAGATCTATTTACCAGTTCTGCTTTTGTCGATTGTATTAATCATCCCAGCGATCATCTATGCTGAGAAAAAAGCTCAGTTAAAATTTGTATTTATTGCAGCTATTGCTTTATTGTTGCTCGGGCAAGTATTGCTAGCAATCACCTTTGAGTCTATTTGGGGTACAACGATTGCACTATTGGTTTTTTTCACAGCATTCAATTTGCTGGATGCTAGCTTGCCATCATTGATATCAAAAATTGCACCGGTTGGAGCAAAGGGAACTGCAATAGGTGTTTACAGCAGCACTCAGTTTCTAGGTGCTTTTGTAGGCGCTGCAGTAGGTGGTTATTTATTTGGGGATTATGGAAGTTATGCGTTATATACATTTTGTGGATTATTACTCATCATATGGTTAATACTTGCTGTAACGATGAAAGCTCCGGCTGCTGTACGTTCCAAAATGTATCATGTGCAAGAAATGGATTCGAATAAATCAAGAGAACTATCGCGTGAGCTTGCAGCAATACCCGGTGTGCATGAAGCTTTGGTGCTGGTCAATGAGAGAGTGGCCTATCTGAAAGTTGACATGAAAGGTTTTGATGAAGAGAAAGTGATTAAATTGCTAGAGGAGGAAACATAAATGGCATCAGTCAATAAAGTTATACTCATTGGTAACTTGGGAAAAGACCCGGAAACTCGTTACATGTCAAATGGTGATGCAGTAACGAATATTACATTGGCAACGACAGATACATGGAAAGACAAGAATGGTGAAAAACAGGAAAAGACTGAATGGCATCGCGTAACCTTTTATCGCAAACTCGCAGAAATTGCAGGAGAATACTTAAAGAAAGGTCGCCCTGTTTATATTGAGGGCAGGCTGGAAACCCGAAAATGGACTGATAAAAATGGTGTAGAACGTTTTACAACAGATATTATTGCAAGTGACATGAAAATGTTAGGCAGCCGACCAGGAAGCGGTAGCTTTGAATCCCCTGATCATGAAGAAGACAATTCTGCTTCTAGCCGGTCTTCTTCAGCTAAGGGCGCAGGTGGATTTGATGATATGGATGATGATATCCCGTTTTAGCCGAATGACTAAATTAGGGTTTGTCTGGTAACTGGAGCACTCTCCTCCGGAGTTCTGTGGTGGAGATATTTGATTGGTTGCGAGGAGGTAATGAAAATTCAATACTTTCTATATTGCCACCAATTTCTCTGGCTATATTTCTGAACTCAACTGCTAGCATGCATTTTGGAACAATAAATGTTTGCTTAAATCCAGACTTGAAGTGAACAAGAATTTTCATAACTCTATTCCAGGTAAGTTTTATTTATTAGAGGGTTAATCAATAAATTTACAGCAATGAGGCTGTTTCAACGACCTTAGAAAAATAAACTTTAGAATATATTTGTTATGGTTCTTTTATAGAGTTCCTGTTTGCCAAACTTGCGGTTATGAACCTCGCTGCTCTCGTCGTCACTCAATACAGCTGAAGAACTCGTTTTGCAATATCCAACCCATATGTCGTGAATTCATTTCAACCCCTTCAGCCGTTTGTGGAACGATTTCATTATCTTCACCTTGGCGAGTAGATGCCGTCTGGTCCGCGAGGGGCGCAACTTTAATTCGTATTGCTTACCCCTTGTGTTCTCCTTGGGGAGAGAGGCATTTACCCCATCTGTTCTGGAATAACTCAATGTAATGAGAAGTTAAGGGACTAAGGAGAAAAGCTTAAACTATAAATTCCCTAATCGCCAATTGAATCCTTTGAGAAAGTGAGGATTCAATTGAGATTGCCGGTTTCTAATTGAAAGCTTCTTTTGCGGCCATGATGACTAACATATGGATTCCGATGTCGAAAGTATCAACTTCCGAGCGATCCAGCAATACGCAAGGTTTGCCGGAATACTTGCAGTAATGTTTAACAGTAAAGAAGGCCTCATGGTTAACACAATCAACCGGGCAAATGATCATGTCGGCATCTTCCAGGAGTTGAGGTAAATTATCTAAGCGATCATCTGGATCACCATGAAATGCTATAAAACTGCCACCGGAGTTTTCTATTAACTGACTGTATTCCGGATAAAGTTTTATGCGTCCCCCCACACATAGCACTGACCGCCCGGCCAAATGGTAATTGTTACTATACTCATTTTTTAGGTTGGTATTGTTAGTGTTGCAAGTTTTTATCGTGAACGAAGTCTTGACCAAGGGCGCCCAATCGATAACAGGAAAACTTTTATGCAAAGTCGGATTAGCCTTGATCATTTTATGATCAAAATAATTTAATTCTATTTTAAGTAAACTGATTATTTCACGGATTAACAGTAACTTACTTAGTCGATAGAGTAATTTCTGTAAATTGCGCAAACAGAGAGTTAAGAAGGCATACGTGTATGCAGAATCAGAGGAATGATATTGAGAGATAGTACCGGATGAGGTAGCTAAAGCCAGTTTCTTTAGAAAGTTCATAATCGAATCTCCTACAAATCATCAGCAAATAAAAAAATTGGCTGGCTGACCTGGAAGGAACAGGCTGGCTGGCTGAGTGTGCCGCTGGAGAAGGAGGAGAACCCCAGCGGCAATGGAAAAACTACATCTGGCTCTGTAACCAGTTATGAATACCAATTTTTTGCATGACAGCAAGCTGGGTTTCCAGCCAGTCAATATGTTCTTCGGTATCTTCCAGAATACGTTCAAAAATTTCCCGTGAGACATAATCTTGTGCTGATTCACAAGCTGCTATTGCAGCAAGGAGGGTCTCCCGTGAGATATATTCAAGTTTTAGATCACATGCGATACATTCTTCAGCGGTTTCACCAATCATTAATTTGCCAAGATCTTGTAAATTGGGCAGACCTTCTAGTAACAGAATCCGCTCAATCAGCGCATCAGCATGTTTCATTTCTTCACAGGATTCTTCGAATTCGTGTTTCCCAAGACTGTTAAAACCCCAGTTCTTATACATGCGGGCATGAAGAAAATATTGACTAATTGCAGTCAGTTCGTGTTGTAGTTGCTGATTCAGCCAGCGAATAATATCTACGTTACCTTTCATTTTTAGCTCCTAAGACAAATATATTTTGTATGCGATTGAATTCAGAAGGAAAGATATCGCTCTGGTATTTTGCGTTTTGTTTGCTTGGGGCCACCTTTGCATGATGGTTGTAAGCATTTTTCCGCTGAGAAATACCCGGCATGAGTCCAAATCATGCATCTGCTTACCTACACAGTTCATGACGGTCTCACGCATGGCGATACCGGTAACAACTTACAGGTATAAATATACATGATATGCGCCTTTAATCCACTATTTGTTCAGAATTAACTTGCCATTTCGTGTGCGGCGTAGCGAGTATTGTTCGCCTTTATGCAGAATAAATACCACATCGCTATTCTTGAATAAGGCATCGCTGTCAATCAATGTATTTGGGTCTGGTAACACAGGTTGATACAAATTTCTTATTTTTGTTTGGTGTAATTTTAAAATATCCATCTTGTGGTAGTAAACGATAATGATAATTATTATCATTATATCCATTTTTTAATGGCGTGCAAGACTTAAATAATAAGTTATTTAAATTAGATACTCTAAATTGTCTTTGCAATTACAGCATAATGGGATTTTTGATGTGTATTATTATGGAGGTATGGAATCCTATCGGGCTATGTTGGTGATATTGATTGATATGTGTATACTGTTCATGCTTTTTTTCATTGCAAGCTATTGAGATACATGAGGAAAGAATGCTTCATCCATGCACTGACAGACTGATTGCTTTCAATTTCCAACACGCATGATCGAGCGGCGTAATTACTATCGAATTCTTCATGTCCAACCCGATGCACCGATGACGGTGATCAAGGAAAGTTATCGGGTATTACTGCAAAAACTTCAAATTCATCCAGATCTCAATAGTCCAGATTTGAACGAAAATTTACTCGCTATTGCCTATAGCACTCTGCGAGATCCACTCAAGCGAACTGCTTATGATCTTGAGTTACTGAAACGTTATCATATTAAAACGCTCAGTCAGGGAGCATTTGGCTCGAATACGAATTTTGAGAGCGAGAAACAGAAGAATGAACGAACTACACAGCAGAATCAACGTAATTATTATCGCATTCTTCAGGTTCAGCCTGATGCTCCCATCGCTACGATTACGGCAAGTTATCAAGCGCTAAGAAATAATTCATCGCAAGAAACAATTGCATTACTTGAGGAGGCTTACCGGGTTCTTTCTAATCCGGCAGCGCGTAAGAAGTATGATGCCATTTTTGCTGGTAGCTTATTTCATGCTGCTGGCAAATCTTCCCAAGAAAAAACCAATCTACCTGGGTTCCCAGCTGAAGTTAAAAGCGCACCCCAGTTTGCTATAGAATCTTACCGGGCAGTGATTACAAGTTACTGTTCTTTCTGTAAGACTCCGTATGTACCACAAACAAGTATATATCAAAGTGAAAGCTGCCTGGAATGCGCAAGTCCATTACTTGTTTTGCAACATGAAAATCATGAATCATCGCGCCGGGCAATGATGCGGATCAATATCAGGGGTGAGTTTGTATTTTATTTATTCTGGCCGGGTAGGCCTTGCCAAGGTATATTCCAGGACTTGTCACCCACAGGGATTCGTTTCTTAACAGAGGCGATGCTTGATCCAAATGACATCATAAAAATTGATGCGCCTAATTTTCAGGCGGTGGCTGAAGTAACGCATAAACGCTATGACGGAGGTGGGATTTCCGTTGGAACCCGCTTTATTACAGTGAAATTTGATCAGCAGCATGGGAATTTTGTCACAGCACAAGCATGAGCTTGGGTATACGGAAATGTCCGTTTTCCTTTGAGCCGGCTTTCTTGAAACAGATCAAATTAAGTTAACCGGTATTTTGAAATATGCAATTCCGTTTGTTTCAACCGGTGGCAATTTTCCAGCTCTTATGTTCACCTGTATAGAAGGTAACAGCAAATTGGGCATTTCCAGCGTCGCGTCGCGTTTGTTGCGCATCGTCACAAATTCATTTTCATTGATGCCATCGTGTACATGGATGTTATGGAAACTTTGCTGTGCGACTGTACTTTGCCACGCAGCAGCGCGATTGACAGGGGGATAATCATGGCACATAAATAATCTTGTTTCCGGTGGAAATG
>Ga0105097_10001668_pt1 | contig 10686 bp, 7 predicted proteins | sample PPLLak12cMay2015_FD_87035 | JGI IMG/M metagenome (GOLD analysis project Ga0105097, IMG submission 87035) | Freshwater sediment microbial communities from Prairie Pothole Lake near Jamestown, North Dakota, USA - PPLs Lake P7 Core (1) Depth... | ecosystem: Environmental > Aquatic > Freshwater >... | reverse complement strand
TAAAGAGCCGGAAACCATTCAGGTTGCAGATATCATCGCTGATGTTCTTGCCGCGCTTAAACCATATTCGATTGAAACCCGCCAGGGACCGGCAGTTCGTGTCAAGATCGATTTTGAGATCCTTGAAGCGGCGAAATCCCGCGTGGAAGTTCTTATTCAGAAGGTAGACCCGGAGAGGAATTCCACCCCGCTCCCTTACCCCCATCAATTCTCCCTTCAGGATAAATTCACCGGGAAGAATGGTGAAGTTGCTTTTAACCTTTCCGGTAAAGCTTTACCGCAGTTCCTGAATTATGTTTTCAAAGAGGATATCGAACTTCTCTCTCCAGGTAAAACCCAAAAAACACTTCTCTGGACACCAATCCATGGAGTTGATTGCCGCTTGACCTGCCTAAGTTCCGAAGTGTACCAGGTGGTTTTCGCAGAAGCGGATACATCTCTTGCAGTAACGTGGCTTCGGGATCTCTCTGATGGTTACACCTTCTTCGATGCTGATATCACCCGCCGCCTTCACGGCCCCATCAGCGTTGTTGAATCAACTCCTGCACCCGCAGAAGAAATCGAATTAAAGAAGACAATAAATTGCAAGCCCTACTATATCGGAATTAATACTAAACCATCTCAACCATTACCAGAATTCCATTGGGTAGCACCTGAAGAAGAAGAAACTAGGAAGACTCCGCTCTTCCAGACCCACGTTCGAATGGGGGCAAAAATGGTACCTTTCGCAGGATGGGAGATGCCAGTCTGGTACACCTCGGTGGTTGAGGAGCACCTTGCCACCCGTCAGGCAGCCGGGCTTTTTGATGTCTCTCACATGGGTGTTTTTCAGGCAGAAGGTCCCTGGGCTGGGATTTTCCTGGATGGCGTTTGCGGGAATGATATCCTTGCCCTTCAGGTTGGTGAGTCCTGCTACACCCACTTGCTTGATCCTCAGGCAGCCGTGATCGATGATTGCCTGGTTTATCGCCGCGGTGCGGAGAAATATTTGGTCGTGGTAAATGCCTCGAATAATGACAAGGACTGGGCTTGGTTGAATTCAGTCCAGGCCGGGCAATGCTGTGTGGATACTGAAAATCCGGGTGCTAAGGTGTTTGGCAAGAATGTGATACTTCGTAATTTGCGCGATCCCAAGGAAGGAGTGGATATGCGTGTGGATATCGCTCTTCAGGGGCCAAAGTCGCGTGATATCTTGCTTGCGTTGGGATGCAACCCTCTTGATCGAAAAAGGATAATGTCTCTTAAGCGAACCGAGCTATGCGAAGCCGTTGTCGGTGATTTTGACCTTATAGTTTCCCGTACAGGTTACACGGGTGAGAAAATGGCTTTCGAATTGTTCGTCCACCCCGGTAAAGCCACCGCGCTCTGGGAAGTGCTTCTCGCTGCAGGTACCCCCATGGGATTAAAACCCTGCGGACTTGGTGCGCGGGACTCCCTGCGCACCGAAGCCGGCCTGCCACTATACGGTCATGAATTCACTACGGATGGATCGCTTGGTGTCGCAGAGGGTGGTTTTGGATCCTATGTAAAAACATATAAGCCCTGGTTCATCGGACGAAAGGCATTTATTGAGAAAGAAACCCAGCGAAATAAAGTGGTTGCCCGCTTCCGCTTTATAGAAAAAGCAGTTCGAATGGCGCACAATGGCGACCCTGTTTTGGATGTCAAAGGCCGGGTGATCGGAAATGTGACCAGCTGTGCAGTGGATTCCGAGGGCTTCCTCACCGGCCAGGCATTTATTGAGATAAAGGCGGCGGTGGAAGGTACCCCCATCTCCGTGTTCCAAAGCGCCTCGAAGTCCGCACTGCCAGCACCCGCAGAATTGCAACCAGGGGATAGGTTCACCCTTCCGACTTCTGCCGTGATCGTTTTCCGTTTTCCAAAACTCTGATGATCACTGGTCATTTCAAAACCATCAAATAGGAGAATAAATGCAGACTCAATGGGATCACCGGTATGCCCAACGCACACAGCGGATGAAAAGTTCCGCCATCCGTGAATTACTAAAAATGACTGAGCAAGCGGATTTGATTTCCTTCGCGGGAGGATTACCCGCCCCGGACGTTTTTCCCGTTCCTGAATTTAAAGAAGCCTGTAATAACGTCCTGGAGAATTCCAGTACCCTCGCCCTGCAATATGGGGCTACCGAGGGGTTTTGGCCTTTGAGGGAAATGATAACCCGGCATACACAGAGGTACAGCATCCAGATCACACCCGAGAATGTGATGATCACCTCCGGGTCACAGCAAGCTTTGGACCTGATCGGAAAGATTTTCATTAACCGCGGAGATCGGGTCCTTGTGGAATCACCCACGTATCTGGGTGCGCTGCAAGCTTGGAATGCTTATGGCGCGGAATATATTGCCATCCCCTCGGATGAAAATGGCATGATCACCGACGAGCTGGATAAAGCCCTGCGCTGCGGACCGAAATTCATATACGTACTCCCGAATTTTCAAAACCCCACCGGGGTGACCATGTCGCTTGACCGACGGAAGAAGTTGGTGGAGCTCGCAGATCGTTATGGTGTGCCCATCATTGAAGATGATCCCTACGGTCAACTGCGATTCGAGGGCGAACATTTACCCGCAGTCGAGGTTCTCGATAGCCGCATTCGGGCTGCCAACGGCTGGTATAGTGGCAACGTGATCTATCTATCGACGTTTTCAAAACTGCTTGCTCCCGGGCTCAGGCTCGCCTGGGTGATCGCACCACCGGAGGTGATCTCCAAACTCGTACAAGCCAAGCAGGGTGCCGATCTACACACCTCCACTTTCAACCAGATGATCGCCTACGAGGTTGCGCACAAGGGTTTCCTGGATAAACACGTGGTCACCATCCGCCAGGTTTACCTCGAGCGCCGGAATGTGATGCTTGATGCCCTTGCTGAACATATGCCGGAAGGGGTTCACTGGACTCACCCCCAGGGGGGATTATTCCTTTGGGCAACCCTGCCGGAAAATATCGATACAGCGGATCTTCTACTGGAGGCGGTCAAAGAGAAGGTGGCTTTCGTTCCGGGAGGATCCTTCCACCCCTGTGGCGGTGGGAAAAATACAATTCGTCTGAATTTCTCCTACTCTAAACCAGATCTGATCAATGAAGGTATCGCCCGTCTGGGTAGAGTGATAAAACAAAAAGTATAAGAAGACCTAGCTTGGATTGGTTTGGCTGCGGGAAAGCCACAATCAAAAATTGTCACGAATAATTCGATTCCTGCCAACCCCTAAAATACCCTAGGATCGATCCACCGACGAATTCCCGCAGGATCGAATTATCGGGGATTATCTCTGATGGAACAGGCAGAAACCATTCCAGGAGGGCGAGCAACCTCTTGGCTTCGATATATTCATTTGTTCCGTAAGGTACCTGTCGAAGAAGGGGTTCTACAAGCGGTTTTAGGACTGATAGTTCATATGCCAGGGCGGAATTGAAGAGATTATCCGCATTTTCCTGAAAGGGAAAAATATTGTGCTTCTCCCCGCGTTGAACCGAATCCCAGCGGGCAATGGTTTGTTGGGCACTATACCCGCGCGTGGTGGCATCCCGGACGATGCGCCGGATCAACCGCGAATCCGTAGTAGAAATGCGGTTGTGCCTATCCAGGTTAAGCTGGGTTAGGCAGGAAACATACACCCGGTGGGTGGTCTTCGGGTCGATGCCCGGTAGAAGCGCGGGGTTCAAACCGTGGATACCTTCCAAAATGATGATCTGGTCATTTTTTAATGAAATAACTTCGCCATTCTCGCTGCGACCTTCTTTAAAGTTGTAATGGGGGAGTTGAACTTCTTCTCCCAGGATCAATTTTTCCAAATCGCTACCAAGCCGGGTGGTATTGACCGCGCCGAGCGCTTCGAAATCCTTTTCCCCATACTCGTCCAGCGGAGTAAGATCCCGATCTATAAAGTAATTATCCATTTCCAGCGCGTACGGGGAAAATCCCAGAGCGAGGATCTGGATTGCAAGCCGCCTTGAGAATGTGGTTTTACCGGAGGAGGATGGACCGGAAATGAGGATGATCCGCACTTCCTTGGATTTTTCTGCGATTTCTTCAGCAATAGCGGTGATGTTCTGGTCGTGCAGTGCTTCAGAAACTAGGATGATCTCCTGGGATCGTCCCTGGTCAATCGCGTCATTTAATGCTCCAACGCTTTCAATACCCAATCTCTCCAGCCAATCACCATATTGGTGGAAGGTTGCAAGCAGTTTTGGATAGCTGGGCATGGGAAGCAAACGGTCCGGGGTTTGCCGCCTGGGGAATCGCAGAACATAACCCTCCCCCATATTTGAAATACTAAACCAGCGCACATACCCGGTGGAAGGCAGCATATATCCATGGTGATAATCAAAATGATTACCCAATCGGTAAAGCACGAGGAACTCTTTTTGCCGATATTTCAGGAGCCGCACCTTTTCAAGCTGGCCGGATTTCTGAAAGTGTTCAATTGCTTCCTTCAACGGGATGACCTTGCGTTCAAATGGCAGATCCTGTCTGACCATTTCCTGCATCCGGCCTTCCAAACTGGAAAGTTCTTCCATCGAAAGTGGCTCGCGTCCGGTGACTTCGCAATAGAACCCCCCTGACGATACCGAATGGTCCACTTTCAGTATCGCCTCCGGGAATAGTTCGTCAAATGCTGCTTCCAGAAGAAAGGTTACCGATCGCCGGTAGATGCGCGCCCCATCCTCATCGGACATGGTTATCGGGCGGACGTAACTATCCATCTCGATTGGGTAGGTTAATTCCCGCAACTCGTTGTTAACCACCGCACCCATAATTGGCGGATTGCTGGCTTCTGGCAGGACCTTAAGAAATAACCCGACTGGAGTTCCCCTGTTGGCTGAATAAACCCTCCCATCCGGCAGGTGAATTTCCACAGTCTTACGGGGTTCAGTTTGTTTTATCTCGCTTGTTTGGGTGAACATAATTGTTACGCTTTGTATTAACAGATTATGTAATTAATAACAAAATGATTATATTGGAATTCATTGATTTGGGTTGATTATTTATTATTCTCTAGGTTCATGTCGGCACAGGCTTCCGTGATCGCCGTGGCGGGATCAATATCATTTACGAGGATATCCTCCCACATTTTGTTGAAGAAAGTCCAATAATTTGAAAATTCCTTCATTTGAGGTCGTACGGTTGCATTATTATCAGCGGTAACAAACGTTTGGATGATCGGATCATAAACTTTGACATCTGTGCGAACAGGGATATGATCCGCATATTCCATAAATAACGTTTGAGATTCTTTTTCAATAAGGAATAATCCTAATTCCGATGCTGCTTTTTTGTTTTTTGTATTAGGATTTATATAGACACCTTCCATCTCTAGAAGCGGAGTGGAAGATACAAGCCCGGCAGGCAAAGAGATTGCTCCAAGGTTGTCTCCGAGGTCATCCCGGTACATCTTTAATGCCCAGGGTCCGTTGATCATGAATGCATTCTGGCCAAGACGAAAGGGGGCTTCCGTTTCGGCGAAATCACCAGAAAAAACAACACCGGAATCCTTCATCGCGAGCAAAAAATTCGCTGCTTCGATCCACCCCCCTTGATCGGCTATGCATAACCCCGTTTCATCCATCAACTTCCCACCAAAGGCTCCCGGCCATCCAAAAAGGTGGTATGCGCTGAGGTGCATGGTCATGCCCAAGTCATTTTGAATTAACGCCAGGATTTCATCGGTGTTTCGAGGCGGATCATTTACCAAATCCCGGTTGTAATAAAGAACGTCTGTTTGTGATGAAAACGGAAATCCATATATCTTTCCATCGACAGTCATACCATCTATGGCGTTTTGGGTGAACGATGCGAGTTTTTCACGGGTTTCTTCGGTGAGGTCGGAAATAACGCCTGAACGCGCCATGTCTCCCAGAATATCATTCCGTCGAATTATCAAATCTGGTCCCGCTCCTAATTCTACTTCTCTCCGATATTTTTGATCGATACTATCGTAAGGGATGTTCTCGGAATCAATTTCCCATCCGGGATGATTGGTCATAAACTTTTGAACCAAAGTGGATAAAATGGTTTCCTCCACCGAACCAATTTCATAGGAATGCCAGAGAAGGAGCGTTTGCGGGATCTGCGGAGTTTCAGGCTTGCAGCCAAATAGAATCGCAGGGATCAATAGCACGAGCAGGATTTTTTGAGTTTTCAAATTGAAACTTCACCTAAACGAATTATTTAATTAGATCAAGTATAAACAATATTTCACCATACCTTTCCCAAATTTCTGGAAAGGCAAATACGTTTTTGAATAATATTGAATATACTGATTACCCTTTAACAGCTCCGGCAGCAACGCCTTTGATGATGTGTTTTTGAGAAGTAAGGTAGAAAATGACAATAGGGATTATCGCGAGGACAAGTAGAGCCATCATGGCACCCATATCCTTACTTCCATACCCTCCCTGCAAATACTGAACTGCAATAGGAATCGTCTTGTAGTTACTTCCAATAGTTAAGTAAGGTAAGAGGTAATCATTCCAGATCCACATGGTATTTAAAATGGCGACCGTGATGGCTATCGGCCGCAAGATTGGAAAAACAATCAAAAAAAATGTCTGAATTGGATTACAGCCATCAATTGTTGCAGCTTCCTCAATCTCACGCGGGATAGTTTTTATAAATCCGCTAAAAATGAAAACAGATAACCCGGCACCAAATCCAAGGTACAAAACAATAATCCCGATAGGATTATCGAGATGGAGAATGTTCGCCATTTTCGACATGGTAAACATAACCATCTGGAAAGGAACTATCATGGAAAACACGAGAAGGTAATAAATAAATGAGCTCAGTCTTGATTTTACCCGGGTAATACACCATGCTGTCATTGAGGTGAATAAGACAATTGTGCCCACCGAAAAAATTGTAATAAATAAAGAATACCCTAAGGCGGGAAGAAAGCCGGTTTTTACAATACCCGAAGTATAGTTTTCCAAGCCGACAAAAGTCTGAGCGTTCGGTAAAGCAAAAGGCGTGTCTGAAATAAAGAATCTGCCTTTAAAGGAGTTCATAAAAACTATAAAAATCGGGGAGAGGAATAGAATCGCTAAAAATAATACGAGTATATATACGATGTTTTCCCTGATACTTTTTTTCATATTAATCAGCTCTCCAATTCACTTTTACGAGAGAATCTTAATTGAAGAAGTACGATCAATGCAACAAAGAGGAAAAAGATAACCGCCTTTGCCTGACCTATGCCTTCGTAACCGTTGCGACCATAGAAAGTATTGAAAATATCCAGTGCAAGCATGGAAGATTCTCTTCCGGGTGCACCTGCAGTCAGGGAAAGATTTTGGTCGAACAGTTTGAATGAATTGGCCAAAGTGAGGAAAGTGCAAATCGTGATGGCAGGCATAACCAGGGGAAAGGTTATGTTTTTTAGGGTTTGCCATCCGCTCGCGCCGTCGATTTTTGCAGCTTCAATGATCTCCGTAGGAATAGCCAATATTCCTGCGATATAAATGATCATCATATAACCTACCATCTGCCAATTCATCAAAACAACTAATCCCCAGAATCCGTAAGTGGCACTATAGGTAATATCCACTCCAAAATTAATGAGGATACCATTGATGATCAACAACCAGATATAACCTAGAACAATTCCCCCAATAAGGTTCGGCATGAAAAATACTGTGCGAAATCCATTCTCTCCCCTCATTTTTCTTGTTAAAAGCAATGCCAATCCGAAGGCTAATATATTTATTAATATTACTGAAACAATTGCAAATTTAACCGTGAAAATTGTGGCATTTATAAAATTATTATCTTCTGAAAACGCGCGAACATAATTGCTAACCCCCGCCCATCGCGAGTTGGTCACCGTTGTGAAGGTCGTAAATGAAAGATAAATTCCTAAAAGTAAGGGGATGAAAAAAGCGACAACAAACGCAATAAGCGTGGGTAACGTGAAAAAGGCATAATACCTTTTTGGCATTTTTTGCATGAAATCCCTCCTCAGTTTGGAATGATTCCCTACAAGATATTATAAGTCACCCCGCACTTGGAAAGCACGGGGTGACCACCAGGAAAAATTATACTTTATTTCCCGTATTCAGATGCCCATTCAGTAACGACCAGGTTCTTTACATCATCCCAACTCATATTTCCTTGGGCGTACTTTAACAAGGCCGCTCCGAAATCGTTCTTGAAAGTCTGATTGGGGAACTTGACGAAAGCCCAAGCAACGTTGAAAAGATCTGTATTACTCACATACCTGATCACCTCTTTGGCTAGCGGATCCGTTGGTTTTTCATTCTCAGCAAAAGTATCAAAAGGCGCAATAAACTTCAAATCGTTGGTTACGAATTTTTTACCAGTCGGGCTGCTGAATAGCCAGTAAATAAAGTCGGCTGCAAGCTTTTGTTTTTCAGGGGAGGCCTGACTATTAATCGCGAAAAAGTTTTCGGTACCAACGTTGATGGATTGCTTTTCTTCACCGGGCATGCCAGTATAGATCGGTAGGAATTTGACATCTTCAGGTTTGACGGTATTTCCCTGAACTCCGTTTATCTGCCCCCAAGCCCAGTTACCATTCTGGACCATGGCGCATTGACCCAAGGCAAACTCTGCCATGGAGTCATCCACACTTTTACTGCCCAGGAGTTTCGAAGAAGTGGTTGAATTTTGTATATACAGGTCAAAAATGTTTTTGTAATTATCCGAGTATTGGAACTGGAAATCTTTGGTTGCATCACTAGCAATATCAATATTATTATCCCGCCATTCGTAGAAAACCGGGAGATTCATTAAGTGTGTTTGCCAGCGCCAATCCTCACCTGGTTTTAGGGAAGTCGAACAGAATACACCTTCGATCCCTAAGGCATCTTTATTTGCTGTCATATCTTCAACAACTGCTTTGAGGGTTTCAAAGTTGTTGATCTCCTCGAGAGACTTTACCATGGCATTATCCATAGCAAAGTATTTATCAAAAATGGCTTTATTCACGATGATCCCATAACCTTCCACAACATATGGGATGCCATAAACGCCGCCATTATCCGTTACTGCCAGGTTCTTGTCAGCAAGATGTTGATAAAGTTCGGTATCTTTTAAATCTGCGGTGTAATCTTTCCATGCCTGATATCCAATGGGACCATTGATCTGGAACAATACTGGCGCGTCAGATTTTGCGATTTCCGATTTTAATGTTTGTTCATATGTACCTGCAGCGGCTGTAACCACCTTGAGGGTATTACCTGTTTCGGCTTTATATGCATCCGCGATCTTTGCATATGTTTCGGCAACTTCCGGTTTGAAATTCAGGTAATATACTTCTCCGGTTGCAGGTGCTGCGGGTGGAACTTCTGTCGCAGCTTCTGCGGGAGCAGCAGGTTCGACTGGAGCTTCTGTTGCGGGTGCTGCAGGTGCAGCGCAGGCAGCCAAAACAAAGGCTGCAATCATTAATATGCTCATTACAGGTAACAACTTCTTTTGCATTTCGATTTCTCCTTAGGATTTATTCAAATCAGCAAACACAGCGATGTCGCAATGAATATAAATACCACCTTTTACTTGCTAATCACCTCCGGTTTCTCCCCCTATATATCTCTTATACAAGTATCTTTTATTACTTTTTATTATAACAAATGTAACATGTATTTTCCATAATGGACATGTGAGTTGTATAAGGATTTACGATTCATTTTGATTCTTTCGGAAAATCAATATCCATAGAAAGTTATAATTCACGTAATGCCAAATTTGAATATCAAAAAAGATCAGGGATGATCTGGCGCCTTATCCTTTCCCCTCCTGCCCCAGGTGACTGGAATATGGCCGTGGATGAAGCATTAATGGAATCAGCCGTCCAGAACGGTTCACCCCCAACGCTTCGACTCTTCTCCTGGGATCCTCCCTGCTTGAGCTTGGGCTATGCCCAGAGTGTCACCGATGTGAATGAGAAATCACTGGCCGAGTTTGGTTGGACTCTTGTCCGGCGTCCCACGGGTGGGCGGGCTATCCTGCATACCGATGAAATTACCTATTCCATTACTGGTCGGCTGGATGATCCCATTTTCAGCGGATCGATCCTTGAAAGCTATCGCCGGTTGGCAGCCGCATTGTTATCTGCCATCGCCTGCCTGGGTGTAACCGCAGATTTGAAGGAGATCAAGGATCGCTCCCCAAATAATGGAGTTGCTGATGCCGTCTGTTTTGAGGTTGCTTCGAATTATGAAATTACCTGCCAGGTGAAAAAGCTTATCGGAAGCGCGCAAGCGCGAAGGAACCAGGGATTTCTTCAGCATGGCTCGCTTCCGCTTTTCGGCAACCTGGATCGAATTAATGAAGTCATTCGGTACCCTTCCTTGGAAGAAAGGAACATGGCAAAAATTCGCCTCCGGGAGCATGCCACCACGCTCGAAACAGTCCTGGGATACAGGGTCAGCTGGCAAAGCGCTGCGGATGCGTTTATTGCTGGTTTTCAAGAAACACTTGGAATAGAATTTGAAAGATCTAAATTATCTGTGAAGGAAACGGAGAGAGTTCAACAATTGAAGAATGAAAAGTATGGAAACCGGGATTGGAATGAACGCAGGTGAGTGATCGAATGGATATTCAATTTGCCCGCACGAAGGTTGTCTTTCTTAAGAAGCGGCATTTCCTTTCATTGGCTTTTTTTGTTCTAATGAGCCTCGTATTACCCGCCTGCTCGATTCTCCCGGGTT
>Ga0105097_10001667_pt1 | contig 10686 bp, 6 predicted proteins | sample PPLLak12cMay2015_FD_87035 | JGI IMG/M metagenome (GOLD analysis project Ga0105097, IMG submission 87035) | Freshwater sediment microbial communities from Prairie Pothole Lake near Jamestown, North Dakota, USA - PPLs Lake P7 Core (1) Depth... | ecosystem: Environmental > Aquatic > Freshwater >... | reverse complement strand
GCCGCCGCTGATACTAAACCGATTGCCTCCCGCCCGCTCGCCTGACGTACAATGCTACCCTTCCGCTTCAGCCCTGATCGTGGTGACGCCCTGCCGTGTTTGATTTCCGGGAAATGAAAGTTCCCGCTGGAAGGCTGGTGCCGGCTTTGCTGCTGGCATTGCTGCTGGCAGTGCTGCTGTCACCCGGCATCCCCGCTCTCGCCCAGGACCAGGACCTCAACCTGCCCAATCTGGGCGAGTCGTCGACGAGCATGTTCTCGGCGGAATACGAACACCAGCTGGGACGCGCCTGGTTACGGATATTTCGCAGCCAGGTGCGCACGGTGAACGACCCACTGCTGCACGACTACCTCGAGCACCTGGTGTACAAGCTGGCGTCCCACAGCAAACTTGAGGACCGGCGCCTGGAGGTGGTAATCGTCGATAGTCCCGAGATCAACGCTTTTGCCGTGCCGGGTGGCATCATCGGCATCAACAACGGGCTGCTGCTGTACGCCCAGAGCGAGGATGAACTGGCGACGGTGCTGAGCCACGAAATAGCCCACCTGAGCCAGCGCCATTTCTCCCGCGGCGTCGAATTCCAGCAAAAAAACCAGCCGCTGACCCTAGCGGCGATGATCGCCAGCTTCGTCCTGCTGGCTACGGCGGGGGCGGACGCCGGCATGGCGGCCATGTCAGCCACCCAGGCCGCGGCCCAGAGTTCAGCCCTGCGCTACAGCCGCACCAATGAACAGGAAGCGGACCGGGTGGGCATGCAGACCCTGGCGGACGCCGGCTTCGATCCCCAGTCCGCGCCGGCCATGTTCGAGCGCATGATGCAGGCCTCGCGCTACGCCGGGGGCGACCGGGTCCCGGAGTACCTGCGCTCCCACCCCCTCACGGAGAACCGCGTGGCCGACACCCGCAACCGGGCCCGGCAATACCCCCGGCAGGAGCCCACCGAATCCCTTGACTACCAGCTGATGCGCGCCAGGGTCAGCAACCAGCTGGCCACCTCGCCGGAAGAGGCCGTAAACAAATTCCGCGGCGAGCTGGCCGGCACGCCCCGCTCCGCCGCTGCGGCGAACTATGGCCTGGTGTTGGCCCTCACCGCGGCCGGCAAGGCCAATGAGGCCAGGCTGGCGCTGGACGGCATCTGGTCCAGGGACCCGGAGCGCATCGAATACATCATCGCCGACGCCAGGATCGACATGGCGCGCCGCCAGCCGGAAAAAGCCGTGTCGAAGCTGGAGGCCCGGCTGCAGCTCGCGCCCGGCAACTTCCCCCTGACCATGGCTTACGCCGACGCGCTGATGGCGGACGGCAAACCCCATGTCGCCGAGCCGGTACTGGTGGCCCAGAGCAAGCTGAACCCCAACGACCCGGGCCTGTGGTACCTGCTCGCGGAAATCCAGGGGCTGTCCGGGAATATCGTCGGCCTGCACCAGTCGCGGGCGGAGTACTTTATCCTGAACGGGAACCTGGACCAGGCCGAGAAGCAGTTGACCTATGCGCTGAAGCTGACCCGCGGTGACTTCCTTAACAGCGCAAAAATCAACCAGCGGCTGGCGGATATCGCCCAGATGCGGGCACAGATGGACAGCTGAACCCGGGCTGGCGCCTGCGCCTCAGGCGTTGCCCTTCACCGGGAGATGCTGGGCGGCGGCAAAATCCAGCATCCGGCGCAGGGGCACCATGGCTCGCGCGCCCACCTGCGGATCCACCACGATCTCGTTGTCGCCGCGGTCAAACACGGCGGCCAGGGCTTCCAGGTCATTCATCGCCATCCAGGGGCAGTTGGCGCAACTGCGACAGGTGGCGCCGTCGCCGGCGGTCGGGGCGATAATGAACTCCTTGTCCGGAGCCTGTTGCTGCAGCTTGTAAAAGATGCCCTGGTCGGTGGCGACTATAAAGCGGCGGTTGTCCATCTCGACGGCGGCGCGGATGATCTGGGTGGTCGAGCCTATCCGATCAGCCAGGTCCAGGACGGCGCGGGGTGACTCGGGGTGCACCAGCACGGCGGCATCGGGATAGACCTTCTTGAGGTCGGCGATACCCCTGGCCTTGAACTCCTCGTGCACGATGCAGGCACCGTCCCACATGAGGATGTCCGCGCCGCTCTGCCTGCGCACATAGTCGCCCAGGTAGCGGTCCGGCGCCCAGATAATCTTCTCACCGCGATCCGCCAGGTGCTCGGCCACCGCCAGGGCGATACTTGAGGTCACGACCCAGTCGGCCCTCGCCTTCACCGCTGCCGAGGTGTTGGCATACACCACCACCTGGCGATCCGGGTGCTGGTCGCAGAAGGCAGAAAATTCCTCCACCGGGCAACCCAGGTCGAGGGAACAGGTGGCCTCGAGGGTGGGCATCAGCACCCTTTTATGGGGCGTAAGGATCTTGGCGGTTTCGCCCATGAACTTGACACCCGCCACCACCAGGGTCCCGGCGGGGTGGTCATGGCCGAAACGCGCCATCTCCAGCGAGTCGGAGACGCAGCCGCCGGTTTCCTCCGCCAGCGCCTGGATGGCGGGGGCGGTGTAGTAATGCGCGACGATGACCGCATTCTCCCGCTGCAGTGCGGCCTTTACCCGGCCGCGCAACTCCTCCTCCCGCTCCGGGCTGAGGCGTTTCCTCTCCTCATGGTCCAGGTGGTACTGCACCTGCTGGCGGATGACCTCCAGTTTGTCGGACGCAATGCTCATAGGGCTTGATACGGTGGGCGGCTGAAAACGGACGGGAAGTCTAGCACAGAAGCGAAAACCGACCATTTCACCCGGGGCGCGCCGACGGGGTGGTAATTTTCAATAAACATTCACTAGAACTTCTCTCAAATATTCCGTATAACCTCATGTTATATAAAGAATAAAGTGGTGCCAAAAAGCTCGGGCGGGACTGATCCGCCGCGAGCGCAGTGGTAGCGCTATCCGCGTGACCAGCCAGGGCGATTGAGTGGATCTGCACACGATACTGATTATCTCCGAGCATAAGACAGATCATCTGATCCTGTCCGCATGCCTCGAACGAGCCGCGCCCGCCAGGTTCAGGCTCGCCTCCCCCAACCTGATGCGACGCCCTCTGGAAGCACTGATGGACCCCGCCATCGACGCGGTGATCATGGCCGGAGGTCCGGAAACCGAATACCTGCTGCGACTTGCCCAGAAGAACAACGCCTCAGCGCCGATTGTGCTGCTGCTCGACGAGGTCACCGATAAAATCAGCGCCCAGCTGCGCGACTACGGCGCGCAGGATTATCTCGTGCGGGGACAACTGCAGGACCAGCTGGTCCACCGCATCCTCGATTACAGCATCCAGTTGAAGCAGGCGCGAGACCAGATCCGGCAGCTGTCCAGCCGCGACACGCTCACCGGCGCGCTCAATCGGGCCGGCTTCCGGGCACACCTGGAGCGGGCCATACACCGATCGGAACGCTATGGCTTCAACACCGCCCTCCTCTACATCAACGTGGACCAGTTCGCCAACATCAATGATAACTACGGCGAGGCCGATGGCGACCTGATGATCAAGACCATCTCGCGCCGCCTGATCAACAAGATGCGCAGCACCGACAGCATCGCGCGCCTGGGTGGCGATGAATTTGCCGTGGTGCTGGAGGACGTCAGCTCCATTGCCGATGTGGAGCTGATTGCGGGGAAAATGCTCGGCTCGATCTCCGCGCCGATGATTCTCAGCGAGCAGCAGGTGTCGGTGGAAGCCAGCATAGGTATCGCTTTCTTTCCGGATGATGGCAGGGAATTCTCCGACCTGGTCGACAACGCGCGCAGCGCGATGCAACAGGCAAAGAGCGTCGCCGGCGGTAAGTTCCTTCGTTATTCAGAGCAGCTGCTGTTCGATGTCGCCGGCGGCAACTCTCTCGCCGCGGAACTGCGAACCGCGGTGCGCAAGAACCAGTTCGAGTTGCACTACCAGCCTCGGATAGACCTGAGCGATGGGCAGCTCGTGGGCCTTGAAGCGCTGCTGCGCTGGAACCACCCGGAAAGAGGCCTGTTGTACCCGGGAGAATTCCTCTGCGCATGCGAGGACATGGGACTGATGAGAACCATCGGCTACCAGGTCATCCAACACGCCTGTTCGGCGCTGATCTGGCTGGGCGAACAGGGTTTGCGCCACGTCGATGTGGCGGTGAACATTTCCTTCTCCCAGATCCAGGACAACCGCTTCCTGGACATCGTCCGCGACATCGTAACTCGCAGCGGCGCGGATGCCTCGCGGCTGGAGTTCGAACTGACCGAATCCACCATCCTGAAGAGTCCGGGGGCAATAAAAGAACGCATGGATGAGTTGCGCAAGCTGGGTATCTCGTTCTCCCTGGACGACTTCGGCACAGGCTTCTCCCAGCTTTCCCACCTGACGGAGCTGCCGATCTCGGCCCTGAAAATAGATGCCTGCTTCGTTCGCGACCTGCCGCGCAACCCGCACCAGGAAGCCGTGTGTACCATGATCATCGAGATGGCCCGCCGGCTGGGGATGCTGGTGATTGCCGAAGGCGCCGAGACCCATGAACAGGTTGAATTCCTGCGCAGGAATAACTGCCAGCAGGTGCAGGGTTTCTATTACAGCCCGGCGATTCCACTGCAACAACTGCCGCGCTTCGTCCAGGAGCAGCGCTTCAAGCGCCGGGAAAGACTATTTTCCTGAGGCCGGTTTGCCGCAGTGATGCTTCACTGCGGCAAACTCAGTAAACCACCCGGTTGCGACCCGCGCGCTTTGCCCGGTAGAGCATTTTGTCTGCGTTCATCACCACCGCGTCGGGTTTCGCGTATTCCTCGCTGCGCTGCGCCACGCCCGCGCTGATCGTTACGGCAACATCAGAACTGCCGATCCGGGTGGCGCCCCGCCTGCGAGCGCCATCTTTGGAGCGCAGCGGCCGTCGGTCGCGATCGCGAATTGACATGCGATAGTCGCAAATTCGCTCCCGCACCAGGTCCAGCGCAGCCGCGGCTTCTTCCACTGACTTGCGGGGAAACACGATGCAGAACTCTTCACCGCCATAGCGATAGGCGGTACCGCCACCGACGCGGCTGATTTGGGACGAAACCATACGCAGCACCTCGTCACCCACATCATGACCGTGGGTATCATTAAATTTCTTGAAATGATCCACATCGAGCATGGCGATACAGTAGCGGCGACCCAAGCGGGCGAGGTGCTCGCCGAGCGCCCGGCGGCCCAACAGGCCCGTGAGTTCATCGCGGTAGGCCATGGCATGGGTGCTGCGCAACAGGCCCCAGACCAGGCACAGGCCGGCGGCGACGCACATGACAGTGGATATGTCCTCCAACTGCAGTAGCGCCAGGGTGCAAAACAGCGCCGCCAGGACTCCAAGCAGGGCGGCCTCTGTTTCTTCGTTGCGCAGTACCACCAGTACGAGCCCTACCGCCAGTACCAGTGCCATCAGCAGGGTTGCGCCGAAAGAAAGGACATAGCCCTCTGCCGGGCGCGCACGGTAGTACCCGGCAGCGGCTTCACTGCTGCCGGGAAGCCAGGCTGCGAGCAGGACACAGGCCAGGGCCAGGAACAGGAACAACAGGCAGGCCGCCAGCCCCTGCAGATTCCAGATACCCTTCTCCGGCAGCAATAACAGATACAAACAGAGCACAGGCACGGCCAGACTGACCGACAGGTAGAGATGGGCGGCGTCAGCCTGGGACAGGCTGACCTGCATAGCATTCTGGACGAGCCAGTAGAAAACACCGAGGCCCAGCGTCGCCAGCAGCAGGCGGCAGCGATTGAACTGATATGCGAGAAAAAGGGCTGCGGCACACAGCAGGTAGGGCATAAAGGCCAGAAGAACTCGCGTCTCCGCACCCAGCTGATCCATAAAAGCGCGTAGCCAGAGTGCCAGGCCGATAAGCACCGCTGGCAGCAGCAGCCGTATCATTGCCGCCGGATAGATCTGCATGGCGCCCGCTGGCGTCTCCCCTGGTCCTGCAGCGCACTCACCTGCCAGATGAAGTGCCGCCGAATATGTCATTATGCCCTTTCGCGCTAGGCGCGAGGTTCAACTGATGATAGCCTACAACCACTACAAGAAGCATTACCCGGCGAGAGATGTCAAACACCGAACAGCCACGCCATCGAGCAAAAATCCTGGTCAGCGACGACGACCAGAACGTGCGCCTGTTGACACGCCAGTGCCTGGAGGCCGAGGGCATGATCGTGGTTGAGGCCGCCGATGGCATCGAGACCCTGGATGTGTTCGTGCGCGAAAGGCCGGACCTGGTTTTCCTCGATGTGGAGATGCCGGGAATGACAGGGCTCGAGGTTTGCGAGCGAATTCGCCAACTGCCACAGGGTGAGACCATTCCCATCATGATCGTGACCGGCTCCGACGATCGCCAGTCCATCGATGCGGGTTTCAATGCGGGTGCTACCCAGTACAAGACCAAGCCGGTCAACTGGTCGCTGCTGGGCCGCGATGTGCAGTACATGTTGCGGGCGAGCAATGCTTTCAACGCCCTGAAGCGGCAGGAGGACCGCCTGCGCTACCTGGCCTACTACGATCCGCTGACCAGCCTGCCGAACCGGCGCAGCTTCAACGAACAACTTAGCCGTATCCTCAAGCGCAGCCAGCGCCATAATTCCAATGCGGCGCTGCTGTTCATCGACCTGGACAATTTCAAGCGCATCAACGACTCGATTGGCCATGGCCGTGGCGACCGGTTGCTGGTGGAGATTGCCAAGCGGCTGACCATGGAGCTGCGCGAGGACGATGCCATCAACTACTTCTCGGACCAAAGCGCCGAGGGGGAGGAAGAAAGCGGTACCGCGAGCACGGAGATTGCCCGCCTCGGTGGCGACGAATTCACCGTGGTGCTGTCGGATGTCAACGACAGTGTTGACATTGAGCGTGTTGCAAAGCGCATACTCAATGTGCTTTCCGAACCCATTGCCCTGCAGTCACACAACCCGGTCGTTACACCCAGTATCGGCATCGCGATTTTTCCGCAAGACGGCAGGGACCCTGAAACCCTGATTCGCAATGCGGATACGGCCATGTACGTCGCCAAGGCCGACGGCCGCGCCTGCTACCGGTTTTACGATGAGCAGATGAATTCTCGCGCGATCGAGCAGCTCAAGATGGAAGAGGAGCTGCGCAACGCCATGCGCAACCACGAACTCGAATTGCGCTACCAGCCGCAGATAAACGCCAAAACCGGCGAAGTGGTCAGCATGGAGGCACTGGTGCGATGGAAGCACCCCGAGCGCGGTATGGTGTCGCCGCTGGAATTTATTCCGGTGGCAGAGCGTACCGGGCAGATTATTGAGCTGGGCGAATGGGTGATGGGCGAGGTCGCGAGGCACTGCCTGTACTGGGACTCGCTGGGAATCAGGCCGTTTCGGGTATGCGTGAATATCTCCCCGCTGCAATTCAACCGACCGGACCTCACTGAATGGATAGCGGGCTTCCTGAAGCGCGCGAAACTGGCACCGGATCGGCTTGAACTGGAGCTTACCGAAAGCGCGATCATGACAGATGCCAAAACCAACATCGCGAAATTGCGCTCGCTCAAGGCCCTGGGCCTGCACCTTGCGGTCGATGATTTCGGCACGGGATATTCCTCACTGAGCTACCTCAAGCGGTTCCCGATCAACACCCTCAAGATTGACCAGAGTTTTGTCGCTGACCTGCACAGCCCTGACGGCGCGGCCATTGTCGACGCCATCATTGCACTGGCAAAAACCCTCAACCTTCGGGTCATTGCCGAGGGCGTGGAAGATGAGTACCAATTGTCGTACCTGGTAGCCAAACAGTGCGACTTACTGCAGGGCTTTTACTTTGCCCGGCCCCTCTACCCGGAAGATGTGCCCGATATGCTGCGGCAGGTCTTCAGCTGGGAAATATTCAGCTCACACACCAAACGCGTCAGCTAAAACCGCCGCAGACGATGGTCCGTCGCATTTTTCTGGCCTTTGCAACTACCGCTATTGCATTACTTGCGCTGGTGGCCAGTGCTGCGGAATCCGCGGGCGAGGCGGAACTACTGAGCGTCTTCCTGCAGGGAAACTCAGCTGCGGAGCTGCGGGCCCTGGTGGAGGCACAGGACGGCGAAATAACCCACGACCTGCCCATCATCGACGCAGTCGGAGCCAGGCTTAGCGCCAGCCAGTTGGCAAAGGTGCTGGAGTCAGACAAGGTGGCCCGCTTCATGGACGACCTGTCTTTGCCCCGCGAGCGACAGGATGAGCCGCCGGAAGCCGACCAGGACTGCCAGGTACGCGGCTCGGTGGAACTGGATATCGGCGATTCGAGCGTTAGCTGGCGGTTGTACAACAAAGGCGCAGCGCCCGCGACCCTGCAACGCCTGAGCCTGGGCTGGCCCGCCCGGCTCGGCGCTATCGACGCGATCACCCTGGCAGGCAGGGAGCTCGACCCGGCCCTGTATGCGGGTGCCAGCCCCGGCGTCGCGCTGATCGAACTGGGCGACAAGTCGGACCTTGAAGTGCCCCCCATCAGCGGTTTCGAAAAGCTCAAACTGGAATTCCGCTCCGCAGCGGGGCAACCGCTATACCAAAAGGATTTTTCGGTCGAGGCCGCCTTTTCCGGGGATTGCACTGTTGAGCTGGTACCCGGGTACGACGACAACCGTGAAAATTTCTATTACAACACCGTTGTCGGCGTGGATGCCCTGCACCGCAACGGCATTACCGGCCGCGGCGTGACCGTTGCCGTCGTGGACTCGGGCCTGTGGGACCACCCGCACCTCACCAGTGACACCCGGGGTAAACCCCGCGTGCTTGCAAGGTTTGACGCCATTGCCAACCGCGCCGGGGGCGAGGTGTTCGACGAAAGCGGCCACGGCAGCCATATGACCAGCATTATTGCCCACAGTGGTGCTGAAACCCGCGCGGGCATCCCCACTGGCAGCTATAAGGGCGTGGCCCCCGATGTCAACCTGGTGTCCGTGAAGGCGTTTAACGTCGCAGGCCAGGGGGACTTCCTGGACATCATTCGCGCCGTGCAATGGGTGGTGGACAATCGCGAGGCCTACGATATACGCGTACTCAACCTGTCCTTCTCATCCCGACCCCGCTGGCAGTATTGGCTGGACCCGATCAACCAGGCGGTGATTCGCGCCTGGGCGAGCGGTATCACCGTGATCGCCGCCGCGGGCAACGAAGGCCCGGATCCGATGACCATCGGTTCGCCCGGGAATCTGCCATTTGTTATCACCGTGGGTGCTGTCACCGACTCGTGGACCGCAACCGACAAGGACGATGACTATATCCCGGATTTCTCCTCTCGCGGCCCCACACCCAGCGGGCACATAAAACCCGACCTCGTCGCGCCAGGGGGACATATGACGGGCCTGGTCCGGCCGGGCTCTACACTGACTCAGGAACACCCCGAGTACAGCTTGCGCACCGGGGAATTCGTCATGACCGGCTCATCCCAGGCGGCTGCACTGGTCTCCGGGGTGGCGGCCCTGTTGTTGCAACTGGAGCCTGCGCTGACCCCGGATGACATCAAGTGCAAGTTGATGACCAGTGCCGAACCGGCGATCAACCGGGACGGCCTGCTCGCGTACAGCCCCTTCCAGCAGGGGCAGGGCTATCTGAATGCCGCCCGGGCAGTGACGCTTGGCCAGCGAGGCTGCGGCAACGCCGATATGGACATCCAGCGGGAATTGAGCGGGACCGAACACACCCAGGGACCGGCAATAGTCGATGCTGACGGCGTGCCCAGCCTGCCCGGCCTGGGCACCATGCTGTCACCGGAGCCGGCCGCAGAAGGCCTGAGCAAGACCCGCAAGTGGGGTGTCAAGGCTCATATCGAACGCGATGAGCCCTCCCCGACGCCGGGCGCAACCCCGGATGGCGGGCTGCCATCGAGCTGGATGCAGCTATACCTGGACGAACGCGAGGCCATCGAAAGGCTCTCCCGGCAAGAGCCCAGGTAAGACCACCGGAAGGCTCCACTAACCTCGCTTTTCAGTCTCCCAGCCTATACCCCCGAAGGGTCAACCCGGCCCCATCGACTATCTGTACTTTTCCGTTATATTGCCTTGACTTGAGACCGGTCAACGGGCGAGCCCCAGGCCTCTTTTCTGTCCCGACCCGGGCAGCTACCCCAAAGAGGGTATATACCTCCCTTCAATTGACCACTTCCACCCCGTATAACAGAGTCAAGCATCCGTATAAGAGGATGTGAACAGAATCGCAGAGCGGGATTCACGTGATGGAACTGCATCACAAATTGCAGCGAAAACAGACATATTGAAGGCGGGCACAGACCATGAATACGATCAAAACTCTCGGTTTCACAGGCGCAGGGCTCCTTGCGGCCGTGCTGGCGGCCCCGTATATGAGTGTGGCGGAAATGAGTCCTGCTGCGAGCAGCGGCGACGTCGGGTCTGGCAGCGCGGTGCACAGGGTCAGCCATTCGCTGGCAGGTACCGAAAGTTATTCATCCGGTGGCCCATCCGGCTACAAGTGGGGCCGCACGCTTGAGCAAAGCCCATCCAGCGCCGATTGGTCAGCCTCAACCGCCACTCGCGGCGGCTACAAGTGGGGCAATTCTTCCGCCTCTGAGCCGACCAACAGAAATTACGCTGGGACCGCGTCCTACACCTGGGGTGTGCAGGGGTATGCGGATCAGGCTGGGTACCGCTGGGGCCTGAAAAACTATGCAGACCAGACCGGGTATCGCTGGGGCCTGAAAAACTATGCAGACCAGACCGGGTATCG
>Ga0105097_10001665_pt1 | contig 10693 bp, 10 predicted proteins | sample PPLLak12cMay2015_FD_87035 | JGI IMG/M metagenome (GOLD analysis project Ga0105097, IMG submission 87035) | Freshwater sediment microbial communities from Prairie Pothole Lake near Jamestown, North Dakota, USA - PPLs Lake P7 Core (1) Depth... | ecosystem: Environmental > Aquatic > Freshwater >... | reverse complement strand
CTGGAGTTGGTTAGGGCGGCCTAAATTGGCTGAGAGGGGTGCGCGTTTCTTGGTTTAGGCCTGCCACACCGGGCACAACCGGGGAGCGGCTTCTCGAAACGGCCGCAGCTCCGCAAACAAAAGTGGGGCTTTCTGCGAGGACTGATCGAGTCCCAAAAATTGCGCAGCAATTTTGGTCGAGTTCCACAGCAGCCACTTTTGTTTGCGGAGCTGCGGCCGTTTCGCGGGGTGCAGTCCCAGCCGCGCCCGACTTCGCAGCGAGAACCAAGCGATCGGAAATTCAGCGATACCGAAACAGCGGGTCCAACTCAGCGGCCAGGCGCGCATCGATTGCGGCGACTTCTTCGTCGGTAAAATAATCGCGGTAGCCGCCAACCTTGGCGCGGCGGACCTTGTAGCTGTCGGGGTTGTCCTTGTCGCGCGGCATCATGCGGCCGCCGGCCAGGCGGAACTGCTCCTTGCTCTCCATCTTCTTCATGTTTTCGTAGGAAGAGTACTCGACCGCCGCCTCGACCTGGGCGTCGGTGGCGTCGACCTGCATGAAATCCAGCAGCCGACGCAGTTCCTCCCGGGTGTTGCTGCGCAGGTCCTCGTAGCGCAGCAGGTGGAACGCCTTGACCTTGTCGGCCTCGGCGGCCCACAGGTTCAGGTAGCCGGTCACGGCTTTCATGCCGCCGCCATTGTCGCCCATGACAAAATCAAACAGGCTGATGTCACTGCCCTGCGGCGGATAGTTGTTGATGGTCACCTTGGAGGGCTTGATGCGGAACTTCCACTGGAAGAACTGCGAAACGGCCACGTCGCGCGGATCCCGCGCCAGCAGCACCACCCGCTTGTTGTAGAAGGGCTGCTTGCTGCTGAAGTCGCCGGTGAAATCCTTGATGTAGTTGTCGTGGGTAAAGAATATCTTCGGCACCGCCCGGTTGAGGTTGTGAAAATTGTCAAAGCCCATGATGGCGTTTTCCGGCAGCCGGTACATGACCCGGAACAGATGGGACACCATCACCCGCAACCAGGTGCGCCCGCTCTTGCCGAAGGACACCACGACGACGTCGGCGCGCTGCAGCTTGTCGAACTGCTCTACACCCCGGAGCTTGCGCTCGGCCTTGAGTATCTCGGCTTCCGGCTGGCCGCGCATGCGCCAGTGCAGCCACCTGCGGGACAGCTTCTTGTGAACGGTCTGCAGCCCCTGCCGCAGGTTCTGGAAGGCAAGATTCAGCACTGCTCACCCCCGTAGCCGAAGATCGGGTCGAGCTTCGCCACCATCGAATCGAGCTGCTGGCACTGCGCGTCGGTGAAGTAGTCGCGATAGCCACCCACCTTGGCCTTGCGCACCTTGAAAGACTGCGGGTTGTCCTTGTCACCGGGTTTTACCCTGGCGCCGCTGCCCTTGAAAAACTTTTCCTGTTCCATTTTTTTCATGTTGTCGTAGGCGGCAAACTCCACCGCCTCCTGCACCTGCGCGGCGCTCACCGGGGTGCCGGTGAACTCCAGGATGCTTGCCAGCACGGCGGCGGGGTCAGCGCGCATATCTTCGTAGCGCACGATGAGCACGTCTTTCAGCTCGGGAATGGCCCTGGCCCAGCCATTGAAATAATCGACGATACGCGGCAGGCCCGCATCCGCGTCCAGCACAAATTCCCACACGCCGATGTTGGCGCCATGGGGCGGGTAGTCATTGATGAATTTCTTGTTGGGATGCATTCGAAACTGCCACTGGAAGAACTGTGACACCGCCACATCGCGCGGGTCGCGCACCAGCAGCACGATGCGCTTGCCCAGGAAATGAGCCTTCGATTCCCAATTGCCGGTGTAGTCCCGCAGGTAGTTGTTGTGGGTGAAAAAGACCGCCGGCAGCTGCGGGTCGAGTCGCTTCAGGTTGTCGAAGTCGAGCAACTCGCGGGCATCGAGGCCGCCCTTGAGCTGGTAAGCGCGGGACAGCATCACCCGCAACCAGGTGCGCCCCGACTTGCCCCAGCTCATCAGGACCCAGTCGCTTTGCCGGAGCTTGATGAACTCCTCGCGACCGCGCAGCCAGCGCTCGATCTTCTTGCGGCGCGAGGCCGGCAGCCAGAAGCACAGCAGCACTATGAGGTGGCGAACTACAGCCCGTGCGGTATCGGCCATAGACCTGGGACCCTCGCTGGCATGGTGTGAGGTAGAAAACGCAGAGGCCGCGCATATTACCGCAAAACGCCTGTAGCCGCACCCGCGGGGCGGGCGCCGATTGCAGGCACTATTAACATCCTTTTGCCGCACTATTAACAGGATGACCCGCAGCGATCGGCTTGCCGCTGCCGCGGACGGCAACTAGAATGCGCCCATGCCAATGCTCAACCTACAAGCCCTGCAAGCGGCCGAGCTGCACACCGACCCCTTCGATTATATGGTGGTGCCGGGATTCCTCAGCCCCGAGGTCGTCGCCCGGGTCAATGCCGACTATCCCGCCATCGAAACCGCCGCCAATCATGAGCTCGACAAGCTGCAGTACGGGCCCGCCTTCGGCGCCCTGATGGAAGAGCTGCGCGGCCCGGCTTTTGCAACGCTGCTGGGTGAACGCTTCGAAATGGAGCTGGCGTCCCTGCCCACCACCGTGTCGGTGCGCAAATTCTGTGAGCGGACCGACGGCAACATCCACACCGACCACAAGAGCAAGGTGATCACGGTGCTGGTCTATTTCAACGAGCGCTGGGACCACCCGGACGGGCAGCTGCGCATGCTGCGCTCGAAGGACAACATCGAGGATTACACCGCCCAGGTAGCCCCGCTGGGGGGAACGCTGCTGGCGTTTCGTCGCACCGACCACTCCTGGCACGGACACACCCGCTTTGTCGGGGAGCGCCGCATGGTGCAGCTGAACTACCTCGATGAGAGCCCGCTGGCGGTGGCCGCCCAGCGCATCAGCCGCATCGGCACTCACTTCATGAAGAATGTCCTGCGGATGCGCTGACGCGCGGGACTTTTCCACCGGGGTTTACAGGCCGTCTCTTTTAGGCGGTCTTTTTCAGGCCGTCTCTTTTTAGGCAGTGTTTTTTAGGCAGAGAACAGCGCCTCTATACGCTTCACCACGGCCCCCACATCATCCGGCAGCCCCGCCCCTTGCGGCGCCCGCAATGGCTGGCCCGCCCAGACCGCGAGACCCTGCCTGACCAGCATGCGGTGAAAGGCGCGAAAGTCTCGAGTGGCGCACAGAATCTTGAACACGTCGATGTAATAGACCCCGCGGGCCAGGCGGTGACGCAGGCGATCGCCGAGAGAATCCCGACGCGGGTTGAACAGCCAGTGCGCCAGGGAGCGGCGCAGCTGGTCGATGGCTCCGAGCGCGCCCACCGGCAGGGGGAATATCGCCAGGGGTTTGCGCAGGTAGATCACCTCCACCATCATCGACACGCTGTCGCCGGTGACAATGAAGCCGTCGGCGCTGCCGAGCAAAGCCCGGTAGGGATTGTCGGCGGCGCCCGCCTGCCACTGGAAGAAGACCGCCCGGGGCGGCAGGCCTTGCCGCAGGACCTCGATCACCTCGGGTGTGGTGCGCCGACTGGTCGTCACATAGGGCGTGCCGCCCAGCTCGTCCACTACCCAGCGGGCGGTCGCGACCAGGTCCTGCGCCACCTTGCGATTCATGATAAAGGGGTTGGTCTCACCGCCGATCAGCAGGGCAATCAGCGGCCGCTCGAGCCCGGCAAACCGCGCCCGCCAGGTCTCGGCTTCGGCCGCCACGTCCGCCGCGCTGATCCGCATCAGGGGCAGGGTGGTCGGCAGGAAATTATCCATGGGGGGCATCTGGTTTTCGGCGCTGGCGATCACCAGGGAAAAATCCAGCATATGGCCGGAAGGCTTGCCCACCAGCACGATCTTCGTCCTGTTACCCGACTGCCGGCGGATCCACAGGGCCACCATCGAGGGGCGCCGACCCACCGTGAGGATCAGGTCGGGCCAGGGGCCTTCGATGGGGTCGGATTGCGCCGGGTCGATGTGGTCCAGGGACGGCCGGTAGCGCGGCTTGCCCAGCACCCACTGCGGCAACATGTGCACGTACTTGCGCTCCACCGCCCAGGGCAGCGCCGCGACAATGGTTTCCACCTGCCCATTGTCGCCCTGCTTGTCGCTCAGCAGCACCCAGGTGCGGGGTGACACCTCAGGACCCCGCGCCATCCTGGCAGTAGCCCAGTTGCGGCAGGATCCTGGCGCGCACCATAGCTTCCAGCTCCGCCACCTGCTCGGGCGGGAAATCCTCGCGGTAGCCGCCGACCTTGCCGCGCCGCACCTTGAAGGTGCTGGGGTCCTCGGGGTTCACCAGTTTCATGCCGCCCTGGCTGAAGGTGCCGCTGGTCTCCAGCTTCTGCAGGTTGTCGAAGGAGCCCCACTCGACGGCGGCGCGGATCTCCTGCTCGCTGAAGTCCTCGCCCATCAGCTGGATGATTTTCTGCAGTGTCGGCACGGGCGCCGCGCGCAGCTCCTCGTACTTGACCAGCAGACCTTTTTCCAGGGCCTCGACATTGCGCGCCCAGGTGTTCTGGTACTCGATCAGACAGGGCAGCCCGATGTCCGAATGGCGCACGAAGTTCCACATGTCGATGTTGTGCCGATCGATGGGATGGGCGATGAAATGATTGATCAGTTCCTGCTTGGCGCGGGACTGGCGCTTGGTGAACTGGTGGTACCAGGACACCGCGATATCAATCGGGTTGCGCGCCAGGAACAGGACCGGCTTGTGCCTCAGGGGGTTGTCCGGCGCGCCTGCCGCCAACAGCTTCCCCACCTCACCCTCGTAGCTGTAGTAGCCGTTGGTGGCCGCCAGGCGGGGTATCGCGGGGATCTTGCGGGCGAACTCATCGGTGTTGATGAGCTTCGACTCGGGCAGGTTGTAGCGCAGCTGGTAGAGCCGCGAAATCATGACCTTGAGCCAGGTGTTCCCGCTCTTGGGATGGCCGATGATAAGGAAGCTGGCGGCGTGCGCCTTGGCCAGCTCCAGCTCCGCCAGGTACTTGCGGCGCAGGGCCACCCGGGTGCGGGCGGGCAGGGGCTGCGTCGGTATGAGAATCAGCGCCTTCCTGACGCCGTCACTGAGATTGAACATGTGCGGGTACCCGCCTTGCGCAAAGCGTGCAATTATGGGCCAAGCCAATGAGAATGACCAGCTGGGCGCCGCTTGGGGTACAATGGCCGCCACCTGCTGAAGGACCAGAAACCCGTTGATTATCGATCGCCACATCAGCCTGGAAATCCTGCGCCCCTTTGTGCTGGGGCTCGGCCTGCTGGTACTGGTCTTCGTCGGTTTCTCCGCCGCCAGGCAACTGTCCGCCGCCGCCGCCGGCCAGCTAGAAATGCTCACGGCGTTCCAGCTGGTCGGGCTGAATACGCTGGTCACGCTGGAAGTACTGATGCCCTCCGCATTCTTCTTCTCGGTACTGGCCGCCATCGGCCGCCTCTACCGCGATTCGGAAATGAGCGCGCTGTATGCAGCCGGTGTCAGCCGTGCCAGGATTCTCGAGTCGGTGCTCAAGCTGGCCCTGGTGATCGCGCTGATCACCGGCGTCATCTCGATACTCGGCCGTCCCTGGGCCTTTCGCACCAGCTATGCCCTCGAGTCCCGCGCGGCAGCCCAGTTCGACCTGAAGAAAATGGCGACCGGCGAGTTCGTCAACATGGGCGGCAGCGACTACGTTTTCATCGCCACCGACCTCGACCTGGAGCGCGGCCAGCACAAGGGCGTATTCCTGCAGAAGACCTATGAGGACGCCCAGCGCTCGGAAATTATCGTCGCGCAGGCAGCAGTATTGCCGGTGCTCAACCCCGGCCAGCCCATGCAGGCGGAATTTTTCGAAGGCTACAACTACCTGCTGGATTTGCAGAACACCCAGGACGTCACCCTGAAGTTCGGCAATCTCATCGTGAGGTTGGATAACCAGGAAGCCCAGGAGCAATACCGGCGCAAGGCAGAAACGACGCTCAACCTGTCGCGCTCAGGCGAACCCAAGGACATAGCCGAGTTCCAGTGGCGGATCACCACGCCGTTGGCGACCGTGCTGCTCGCACTCATGGCCGTACCCCTGGCGCGCTCGGCCCCGCGGGAGTCCCGCATGCGCAACGTGCTGATCGCCGTCGCCATTTACATCGGCGTTTTTGCCACGACCAGCCTGGTCCGCACCGGCATCGAGCAGAGCCGGCTCGAAGCGCTTCCCGGCCTCTGGGGAGCCTACCTGCTGCAGGCCCTGCTGCTGGTAGTGCTGGTCAGGCAACCCTGGATGCGGCGGCGGTGATCATCGAGCGCTACATAGGCACCAACCTGGTGAAAGGCTGGCTGCTGGTGCTGTTGGTACTGGGCGCCGTGTTCGGCCTGATCGGCTTTATCCAGGAGCTGGAGCGCACCCGCTTCGACTACAACGCGCTGGCAGTGGCCCGCTATACCCTGTTCATCCTGCCCCAGCAGCTGGTGAGCCTGGCACCGGTCATCGCCCTGCTGGGCAGTATCGTGGCCCTGGCGAGCCTCGGCCGCTTCAACGAGCTCACCGTCATCAGCTGCGCCGGCTTCTCCCGGGCCAGGCTGCTGGGCGCCATCGCCCTGCCCACCGTCCTGCTGATGGCGCTACTGTGGCTGTGCATGGAGTTTGTGACGCCTCCCCTGACGCAATCCGCAGAGGAGCAGCGGCATGCGCTGCGCTTCCGCAATGCGGTGAGAATTCCGGATGGCGGCGTATGGGCGAAGAAGAGCGGCAACCGCTATATCCATCTCGACAAGATGCACCAGGGGGGCATACCCGGGGACATCTCCCTGTTCGAATTTGACGATGCCGGAAGGCTCACCCGCGCCCTGCGCGCCGAAACCGCCGTGGTCAGTGAAAACCGCATCTGGTTGTTACAGAATGTGCGGGAGAAACTGCTGGTGAACGGGCAATTGCTTACCCGGCAACATCCCAGCCTCGAGATCGACAACCTGTGGTCGCCGGAAGAGCTGCCGACCCTGTCCCTGGTGGAAAGCGACAGCAACAATATGCGGCTCTCGGTGCTTCGCACCTACAGCCAGTACCTCGCCGACGGCGGCCAGCCCTATGAGAAATACCTGAACACCTTCTGGCAGAAGCTGCTGATGCCGCTGACCGTCGCCGCGATGGTGCTGCTGGCCACACCCATAAGCGCAGGCCTGGGAGCGAAGCGGGACCGCAGTTTTGGCCTCAATATCGCCATCGGTGCACTGGTGGGCATTCTGTTCTACCTGGGCACCCAGATCGTGTTCGCGCTGGGACAGTTACTGGGGCTCAACATTCCGCTGGTAGCCCTGGCGCCCACGCTTGTCATCCTGCTGTGCGCCGCAGTCATGCTGCGCCGCATGCACTGGTAATCCCTGCATGCACACTGCCAGCAGATCCGGGCGCAGCTCGCCTATCCCGATCACCCTAGCCGGAGCCAAGCCGCCATGGGCCTGATGCTGAACTTTTTCCGCGCCTACCCCTCGCAGACCGTGCTCATGCTGCTGGCCCTGCTGTTGTCGGGTGTTGCCGAAGGCGTCGGCCTGTCGGCGCTGCTGCCCATGCTCAACATCGCCCTGGGTTCAGACGCAGTGGCGGCAATCCCCGGGGCCGCCGCCGCCAGCGACAACGATTTCGAGCAGGCGGTTCTCGACGCCCTGGCGTTCGTCGGCATTGCCCCCACCCTGGGCAATATGCTGTGCATCATGGTGGGCGGCGTCGCCCTGAAGAGTGCGTTCCTGCTGGTGGCGCAACGGCAGGTGGGCTACACCGCAGCCCAGGTAGGCACCGACCTGCGCCTGCAGATGCTGCGGGCTGTGCTGCGCAGCAAGTGGGAGTATTTCCTGCACCAGCCGGTGGGCAAATTGACCAACGCCCTGGCGACGGAGGCCCAGCGCGCCTCCACGGCCTTCGTCAACGGCGCCACTGCCATCACCTTCCTGATCCAGGCACTGGTGTACGCTGCGGTGGCCTTCGCCCTCTCCTGGAAGGCCTCGCTCGCGGCGATCGTGGCCGGGGCGGTGGTGATCGGCCTGTCTCACTTCCTGGTCCGTCTCACCCGTCGCGCAGGCAAGCGCCAGACCCGGCTGATGACCTCCCTAATGTCCAACCTGACGGACACACTGCAGTCGGTCAAACCGCTCAAGGCGATGTCCCGGGAGCACCTGGCGGACCAGGTCCTGGCCCACGATACCAACCAGTTGAACCGGGCGCTGCGCCGCCAGGTGATGTACGGCGCTGTGCTCGACTCAGCCCAGGAGCTGATGTTTACCGCTTTCATCTGCCTCGGCGTCTGGGTGGCGATCGAGCACTTTGCCATGGACCTGGCGACGGTGGCGGTGCTGGCGGTGGCACTGGGGCGGGCGTTTTCCTTTTTCGGCAAGGTCCAGAAGCAGCACCAGAAACTGGCCCAGGGCGAGAGCGCCTACTGGGCGATGCTGGCATCCATCGACGCCGCCGAAGAGGCCCGGGAGCAACTTGGCGGCGGCGCCACGCCTCGCTTCGAACAGGGCCTGCAGTTCAGGGATGTGGTTTTCCGCTACGACTCGCAGCACCCGGTTTTCGCCGGCCTGAACCTGGATATCCGGGCGGGATCAATGACCACACTGGTGGGCCCGTCGGGGTCCGGCAAGACCACCATCATCGACCTGGCCATAGCGCTGCTGCAGCCCCAACAGGGCGCGATACTGCTGGACGGGGTGCCGCTGCCGGAGATAGATATCAAGCAGTGGCGCGGCCTGATCGGCTACGTGCCCCAGGACACCCTGTTGTTGCATGACACCATCCTCCACAACGTGACCCTGGGCGACCCGCAACTGACGCGCGCCGATGCCGAGGCGGCCCTGCGTGCCGCCGGCGCCTGGAACTTTGTAAAGGAGCAGCCGCAGGGCCTGGAGACTGTGGTGGGCGAGCGCGGCGGCAAGTTGTCCGGCGGCCAGCGCCAGCGTATCGTGATCGCCCGGGCGCTGATCAACCAACCGAGGTTGCTGATTCTCGATGAGGCCACCAGCGCGCTGGACCCGGAAAGCGAAGAGGTAGTACGGCAGACCATGGAGGGGCTCAAGGGTCGCCTGACCATCCTGGCAATCTCCCACAACCGGGCGCTGGTGCAGGCGGCGGACCATGTCTACGAGCTGGAGGGCGGCAGCGCCCGCCTGCTCGATGCGGCGGGCCGCTCAGGCCTGGCCAAATAAGCCCTGCACTGCCGCCACGGCCCGCTGCATATCCGACTCCGCCGGTACCACCGAGGCACCGGACTCCTCGTCCAGCCAGAAAGCGCGACTGGTCTCGCGCAACTGCTGGTGCACCAGGGTGATATCGCGGCTGAGGGGGCGCCAGAGCCAGCGCATCAGTGCCGCATACAGCGTCGCGCCGAGGCGGAAGTCGACATCGACATCGGTGTCGCCACGCATACCCCCCAGGTCAAACATCTGCACCGGGCGCCCCGTGGCACAGGCTTCCGATAGCATCGCAATACTGTCACCGGTAACCACCAGCCGGTCCGCGACGGCCAGCATGCCGAAGTAGGGATTGGCAGGGTCCGAGGCCTGCCAGCGGTAGAAGAAATTCGGCACATCCATACCGGCCTGCAATGCGTCAATCGCGGCATCGCTGGTGCGCGAACTGGTGGAGACCAGCAGCGAACCCCCGCCCTGGCGCGCCAGGGTGGAAGCCTGCAGTGCCAACCGCGACGCTGCCCGGGGCCCCAGGGTGAAAGGCCCGCTGTCACCGCCGGCTATTACCGCAATCCTGGGACGGGGCAGGTGGGCGAAGGCGGGAGCCCACTGCTGGCGCGCTGTCTCCAGCCGCTGCGGGGTCACGCTATGCAGGGTCAGTGTGTTGTTGAGGACATTGCCGCGGCGGGGCACGCGGTACTGCGGTGTGGTGATTACCAGGTCGAAGCCGCCCAGCGGCCCCCAGGGGCGGCCCACATGCACATAGCGGGTGCGGCCGCCGGAGTGTGCGCGAATCCAGCGACACACCGGCTCGTTGCGCACCCCGCTGGAGATGACCAGGTCCGGCCAGGGCGGCTGCAGCATCCCCCGCGACTGATTGGTGATACCACTAAGGCTGGCGCGCCCCAGGACATGTTGCAGCACGATGTGCTTGCGATAGTCCAGTTGCTTGGTTTCGCAGGGCCAGCCAAGGGCATCCACCAACGCGCGTACCTGGCTCTGCTCTCCCGCCCGGTAGGCGTCGATCAACCAAATGACTGGCATTGCCAATATTCCGTGGGTATAGTTTCAGCCTTCGAAATCTAGCGACTTAGCCCCGGTCGCGCAAGGGCGCGGACAACATGACCGAATACCAAGAGTGCCTCGAATTCCTCTACAGCGCCCTGGCGCCACAAAACAAAAAAGATATAGCACTGACGGAATCGACCCGGATGGTCGCCGATATGGGTCTGAGTTCCCTTGAGGTCATGGAGTTAATTGAGAAGATTGAAGATCACTTCGACATATCGATTCCCCTCAACATCCTGCCCGACGTCAACACCATTGGGGAACTCGCAAAAAAAGTCGGTGAACTCAACCCCTGAGCAGTGCGTAAAAATACCATCTATCAGCGTGTAATCCGGCACTGCGGGAACCGCGGTTGTGCACTAGGCTGTGCGGCTGTTCATCTACCATGACCACGGGGTGTCCCCATGCTTTTTGACAAATTCCAGACCATGGCCGATTTCCAGGCCGAGCTTGCAGGGCGCGGCGTCATGCCCTTCGGCG
>Ga0105097_10001664_pt1 | contig 10698 bp, 11 predicted proteins | sample PPLLak12cMay2015_FD_87035 | JGI IMG/M metagenome (GOLD analysis project Ga0105097, IMG submission 87035) | Freshwater sediment microbial communities from Prairie Pothole Lake near Jamestown, North Dakota, USA - PPLs Lake P7 Core (1) Depth... | ecosystem: Environmental > Aquatic > Freshwater >... | reverse complement strand
GGCCCGAGCGTCAAGGATGGGTGCAGGCACGGTCGGGAGACCGGCCCGAGCGTCAAGGATGGGTGCAGGCACGGTCGGGAGACCGGCCCGAGCGTCAAGGGTGGAAGCGGGCACGGTCGGGAGACCGGCCCGAGCGTCAAGGATGGGTGCAGGCACGATCGGGAGACCGGCCCGAGCGTTAAGGATGGAAGTGGGCACGGTCAGGAGACTGGCCCGAGCGTGGGCGGGCGCCGCAGAACGAAGCGCCAGGGGACGGTGCGAGCCTGCTGGTCGCCGCCGACGTTGACGCGGGGAGTGGTCTGGACCGCCGAATTGGGTACGGGTTCCCCTTGCTCCAGCCACAGCTCGACGCCCGCGGTCAGGTCGTGGCCGTCCAGATGGCGGTCGATGGCCAGCGCCTGGCACAGCTTGGCCGGGCCGTCCACCAGGGTGCGCGTGGGCCGGTCGCCTCGGTTGGCCTGCATCAACGCCAGTCCTTCCAGCGGCTCGATGGCACGGATCAACACGGCGGCTGGGAAGCCAGCATCCTCCGTCACCACGTTCAGGCAGTGGTGCATGCCGTAGATCAGATAGACGTAGGCCAGGCCGCCGGGGCCGTACATGGACCGGTTGCGCGGGCTGGGGCCGCGCGCGGCGTGGCTGGCCAGGTCTTCCTCGCCCCCGTAGGCTTCCACCTCGCAGATGCGGCCGGACAGGCGCCGTCCATCCAGCGTGCGCACCAGGGTGCGCCCCAATACAGCGTGTGCCACCTGCAGCGTTGGGCGTAGGTAGAATTCTCGCAGCAGCGGCTGCGGGTCTGAGCCGCCCACTGCGGGCAAAAAAATGTAAACCTTGTCGCCGGAAGCAAGCAGGGTCAGCGCCTCGTGGCCGGCCGGCGTCCGACGGGCATTGACAAAAACCTGGTAAGGCGAGGGCCGGCCCAGATCTTCGCCGCGCAGGGCGGCGTCGAAGCCGGGGTAGGCCGCGGCCAGCCGGGCCAGCACATCGGCCACAGTCACCTGGTCTGTGTCGAAGTCGAGGGGTACCAGGATTGAGCCGGCCAGCCGCCGGATCGGCTCACCCAGTCGCACGGTGATCAGCATCTGAAGTTCCTCGGGCAGGTTTCGACACTTGCGCCTGCGCGCAGTGCAGGTGTACGGCGAGGACGCCTACTCAACCCACCGGGTTTGTGTCAAGTTAGCCGCAAAAGTTGCTCGCCTGCCGTTTATTCTAACATAGGAGTTGGCCGCCCACAAGGCGCGCAGCAACGGGTCGAAATCTTACAGAACTGTAAGGTCTCGCTAACCGCAAATTCATCAAACCTTCACGTTGGGCTGCTATAGTTGCAACAAAAGCACGCTGAACCGTGAACATCGGCCAGGGACAGCGCGTGAAACGGGCAGTTGGCGGTCACAGCCGTCGAAGAATCATCCTTACTGGAAGGTAATATCCTCATGGCTCTACCATTGTTGATCATCTTGACCGCTCTATTGCTTTGGACATTGATTCCCGATCCTGATCTGGAGAAACCGCCCGTCAACAAACAGCAGCAGTAATGCGCGGCTCCTGGGTCTTGTGCCCAGCCTGCTGCGACTTTGTTCGCTGGTCGCGCGGCATGCCGCAGCGCTGCCCCTGGTGAACGCCTGCCCAATCGGCAGGCGTCTTTTTTTTCTGGTCCACCGCCCCACCCTGCTTTCGGAACCTCGCGCACTTCCCCATCTGCGCGTCCTGTGTTATGATCCATCTGTCGATTAAGTGTTCAGCCTAAGGCTTCGAAAAGCATCGCTTCAGGGATATGCCAGACCTATCAAGCTAAACTGCGCCTATCCAAGTTCTGCAGCGGCTTCGATAATCCTTTCACGTTTCACGCTTCACATTTCGCGCCATGACAGACGTACTGTTGATCCGACATGCGACCAATAACTGGGTGGGCGACCGGCTGGCCGGCTGGACCCCTGATGTCCACCTCAACGAGCCAGGCCAGGCGCAGGCGGCTGCACTGGCCGAGCGGCTGGCCGCGTGGCCCTTCAGCGCAATCTACAGCAGCCCGCTAGAGCGAGCCGTGGAGACCGCGCAGGCTGTGGCTCAGCGGCACGGCGGCCTGGAGGTGGAGATCGAGGATGGCGTGGGCGAGTCGCGCTATGGCGACTGGACCGGCCAGTCGATCAAGGAACTAGCCAAGACGCCGGAGTGGCTGCAGGTGCAGTTTACCCCTGGCCTGGCCCGCTTTCCCAACGGCGAGTCGCTGGGTGAGATGCAGGCGCGCGCCGTGGCAGCAGTGGAACGGCTGCGCCGGCTGCATCCGAGCGGCGCGATAGCCATTTTCTCCCATGCCGATGTGATCAAGGCGCTGGCGGCCTACTACGCCGGCATGCCGTTCGACCTGTTCCAGCGGCTGGTGATCGACACGGCCTCGGTGACGTGGATCCGCTTCACACCCCACGGCCCGCGCCTGCTGCGCCTGAATGACACTGGCAACTTAGAGCCGCCCAAACCGGAGACCGGCAGCGACCAGCCATCTGCAGCCGTTGAATCGGCCTCCGGCGATGACTCACCAGACGTCGTACCGTCCCCACTACACGACTGACCCACACGAGGAAACAAGGCATGGCATCCTACGCATTCGATCTGAAACCGTGCAGCCGGCTGACTGTCGGCGCCATCGGCCCAGCCGGGCAGCGCACCTTTTATCTGCAGGGCATCCAGGGGCGCCAGGTGGTTTCCCTGGTGATCGAGAAGCAGCAGGCCCAGGCGCTGGCCGTGGGCATCGACGAGTTGTTGGAGGAGGTCGAGGAGCAGTACCCTGAAGACCGGGCGCCGGAGGCGCTGCCCAGCAACCTGTCGCTGCTCGACCCGGTGACGCCGCGCTTCCGCATTGGCCGGCTGGGCTTAGGCTACGAGGCGGACGATGACCTGATGGTGATCTTCGCCCAGGAAATGCTGAGCGAGGAAGACGCCGCGCGGCGCGAGCCGGCTGTGGGTCGCTTCTGGGCCAGCCGGGAGCAGATGGCGGCGCTCAGCGCCCACGTCAAGAAGCTGGCCACGGCCGGCCGGCCGATCTGTGCGCTGTGCGGCAACCCCATCGACCCGGACGGGCACTTCTGCCCGCCCAGCAATGGCCACGCCTCCACCACCATCTTGCAGTGATGAGCGACCCGAACGAGCAAGCCATCTCGCTGGAAGACGCGCTGGACTTGCTGGCCAACGGCGAGATGACTGTGCGCGGCCTGCTGCCGGGCAGTTCCAACTACACCTTCCTGGCTGACGTAAGCGCCGAGCACTACCAGGGCCTGGCCATCTACAAGCCGCGCCAAGGCGAGACGCCGCTGTGGGACTTCGCTCACGGCACGCTGTGCAACCGGGAGCTGGCCGCCTACCTGCTCAGCCAGGCGCTGGGTTGGACGCTGGTGCCGCCCACAGTCCTGCGCGCCGGCCCCTATGGCAAGGGAGCGGTACAGTTCTTTGTCGACGCCGACTTCAGCCAGCACTATTTTACCTTTCGCGACGAGCCGGCCTTGCAGCCTGCCTTGCAGCGGGTCGCAGCCTTCGACCTGGTGATCAACAACGCCGACCGCAAAGCGGGTCATACCCTGCGCGACGCGCAGGGTCGCGTGTGGGCCATCGACCACGGCGTCTGCTTCCACGCCCAGCCCAAGCTGCGCACGGTGATCTGGGAGTTCGCCGGCGAGCCCTTGCCAGCCGACCTGGCGGACGATCTCACTGGGCTGCGGGCGCAGTTGGACGAGGGATGTGAGCTGCGCAGCCAATTGGCCGGCCTGCTGAGCGGAGCCGAGTTGAAAGCGCTGGCCCGGCGCACTGAGCAGTTGCTGGACAGCGGCTCTTTCCCTGACCCTGACCCGCACCGACGCTCGTATCCCTGGCCGCTGGTTTGAGAGGATAGAACCGTGCAACTGCCACCTGTGAACGATGCGTTTGCGGCCGATGTGGCCGCCAGCCAGACCGGCTCTCCTCCGCTGCCCTACATCACCGCCGAGTTCCCGGGCGTCGGCGGCCAGCTCAAGGCCGAGCCGGCCCATTTTGTCGTCGAGGAAATACCGCTCTACGAGGCCGGTGGCAGCGGCGCACATCTGTACGTCTCGCTGACCCGCGAAGGCTGGAACACCAAGCAGGTGGCCGATGCGCTGGCTGATCTGTTTGGTGTCAGCCGGCGTGATGTGGGTTTTGCCGGCCTGAAAGACCGCAACGCCCGCTGCACGCAGACCTTTTCGCTGCCCGGGCTGGACCCTGAGGACGCTGCGCGCATCGAGCCGGCGTTGCCTTTCCAGGTCAACTGGGCCAGGCAGCACAGCAACAAGCTCAAGGTCGGCCACCTGCTGGGCAATCGCTTCCGCATCACCGTGACCGATCTGGCCGTGCCGCCCGATGAGGCGCTCAGCCGCAGCCAGGCCATTGCTGCGGCCATCGCGCAACGGGGTGTGCCCAACTTCTTCGGCCCGCAGCGTTTTGGCTGGGAGGGCGGCAACGTGGCCAAGGGCCGGGCTGCCCTGCTGGGCCAGGGACCGCGGCGCGACCCCTGGTTGGCCAAGCTGCTGATTTCGGCCTACCAGTCGCACTTGTTCAATCGCTACCTGGTGCGGCGCGTCGAGGCCGGGCTGTTTGAACAGGTGATTGAGGGCGATGTGTGCAAGAAGGCCGAGACTGGCGGCATGTTCGAGGTCGAGGACCCCGCAGCGGAGCAGCCCCGCTATGCGCGCGGTGAGATCACCTTCACCGGGCCGCTCTACGGCAAGAAGATGTGGGCGGCCAAGGGCCAGGCGGCTGCGTTGGAGGCCAGCGTGCTGGCCGAGGCCGAGTTGAGCGACGAGGACCTGCGCCGGGCGCGCGTCGACGGCACGCGGCGGCCGGCGCGGCTGTGGCTGCCGGTCATCGAGCTGGCGGTCGATGCGCAGGGTCTGCAAGTGGCCTTTACGCTGGTCAAGGGCGCCTACGCCACGGTGGTCCTGCGCGAGTTTATCAAGTCGGAACAGGGTTTGCAGTTGCTGCAAGAAGCGAGTGAGGAGTGATGATGAGCCAAAAGAGTCAGAAATACGATTTGGAGCAAGACCAGACTATCGTGACGCTGCCATTGTTTCCATTGCGGTTGGTGCTGTTCCCAGGACAAATGCTGCCGTTGCACGTCTTCGAACCCCGCTACCGGATGATGATCAACCAGTGCGTCGAGAAAGAGCAGCCCTTCGGCGTGGTGCTGATGCGCGAGGATACCCCCGACTGGCGGGGGTACAAAGGTGACGTGGAGTTACCCTACCAGGTTGGCACCACGGCCCACATCCAGCGGATGGAGCGGCTGGCCGATGGCAGGCTGAACATTATCACGCTGGGCCTGCACCGCTTTCGCGTGCGTTCGCTGCGCTTCGACATGCCCTTCCTGCAAGGCGAGGTAGAGTCGTTTCCGATGGACGGCGCTCCGACGCCGCAAGATGCCAGGGCGGTCAGCCGCCTGCTGCAAGGTTACATCAAACAGTTGTCACAGGTGCTGAACAGTGACATCGATCTGGGCGAGATGCCTGAGGATCCGCATGCACTGGCCTTTGTGACCGCCACCGCCTTGCAGCTTCCCTGGGACGAGAAGCAGAGCCTGCTGGAGACGCCTGACCTGCCGGCGTTGCTCAGCGTTGAGCGCTCGCTGCTGGGCAAGGAGACCATGATGCTGGGCTTCATGCACGCGTCGGAGAGTCGCGTCGAGGAGCAGGTGTTGGGGCCAACGGGCTATCTGTATCCCAACTGAGCAGTTTGGACGGAGAATCACTTGCCAACGGCTGTGCGCTGATGTAAAATCAAGCGACAATCGCTGAGACTTGCGAAGTCTTGGGCTGTGATTGAGCGACGAAAGCAGCACAGGAGCAACCCCCAGATGCGCAACGGCATGCTCTTCGTTGGTGTAGGATACTGTCCTGTGGCCGGCGCCGCCCAGCCCAAAGCGCCGGCGGGCAACGGATGTTGGCTGGCCCGGGCAGGCTGGCCGCGCGGGCTAAGGAGCGCGTTGTGATCCGGCCCTTTGGATTGCCTGACGTGCTGGCCGTGCGATCTTTGCAGCGCGCTGGCGTCTGGCTCGATCTGTTTCACCATCTGCTGCTGCGCCGCAGCGCACTGGCGACGGCGTTGATTGCGCCTGTCCCGTGGGTGGGGACCGGCCTGGCCTCCTACGTCTGGGCGCCGATGCAACAAGTCCAGGGCTTTGTGCAGATGCTCAAACGGCCCGGCCGCCACGAAGCTGACCTGCTCTATTTGGCGCCGCGGCTGGAGCAGTCGCCCAATGGCCCGGCCGCCTGGCAGAGCTTGTTGTCGGCCTGTGTCGCCGAGGCCAGTTCACAAGCGCTGCGCCGCCTGTTTGTCAGCGTGCCGGAGGGCAGGGCTGAGATCGACGTGCTGGCCAGCCTGGGCTTCATGGTTTACACCAGCGAAGAGGTGTTCGTGCTCTCCAGCCCGCCCAACCTCCCTTCACTGCCATCCAACCCGCAGCTGCGGCCCCGGCAGCCAGAAGATGTCTGGTGGCTGCGCCGGCTGTATAGCATCTACACACCGCCGCCGGTACAGAACGCCGAAGGGTACAACAGCGATGACGGCCAGGCGTCCTTGCCGCTGGCCTGGTGGGAGTTGACCAACCAGAGCAGCTTCGTGGTGCATGACAAGGGCGAAGTGTTGGGCGGCGTGCAGCTAGTCAACGGACGCCGCGGTCACTGGCTGTTGCTGCACGGCGACCCTGGCGACGGCGAACTGATGGCGACCGTGTTGCGCTACGGCATGGAGCTGGCGCGCGACAGCCGCTGGCCCATGTACTGCGCCGTGCGCCCCTATCAAGGCGGGCTCGCCGCTGTGCTGCAAGACCACGGCTTCCAGAGCTTCACCCGCCGCTCGCGCACGATCAAACATCTGGCCGTGCGCGTCAAGGCCGTTGAGCCGGTGGCCGCGCCGAACTTGGTGATCGAGGGGCCAGGTCCGTGAACTGTGACGCCTGGCCCCTGACACTCTTGTATTTCTAGCGAGGTATGTGAGGACTTTGATCCAGCAGAAAATTACCGATGATTTGGACGTTCTGTTGAACGTGCTGCCGCCGGATATCCAGGCGGCTTTGCAGCAGGCCAACCGCCCCGACAAGCTGCTCGAAGTAGTGATGGACCTGGGACGTGTGCCGGAGGCCCGCTTTACCGACGGCGAGACCACCCTGCGCGAGCGCGAGATCGGCCAGGAGGACCTGGACTTCGTGGTCGAACGCATCGGCCTGTTTACCAGCGACAACCGGGCCGGCGTCGAGCGCACCCTGCATCGCATCTCCTGCATCCGCAACCGTCAGGGCCGCATCGTCGGCCTGACGGTGCGTGTCGGCCGCGCCGTCTACGGAGTGATCGATATCCTGCAGGATATCATCGAGTCGGGCCAGAGCATCCTGTTGCTGGGCCAGCCGGGCGTGGGTAAGACCACCCTGCTGCGCGAGGCCGCGCGGGTATTGGGCGCCAACAAGCGCGTGGTGATCGTGGACACCTCCAACGAGATCGGCGGCGACGGCGACATCCCCCACCCGGCCATCGGCCGCTCGCGCCGTATGCAGGTGGCCCAGCCAGCCTTGCAGCACGAGGTGATGATCGAGGCGGTGGAAAACCACATGCCGCAGGTGATCATCATCGACGAGATTGGCCGCGAGCTGGAGGCAGCCGCGGCCCGTACCATCGCCGAGCGCGGTGTGCAACTAATCGGGACGGCCCACGGCAACGCGCTGGAGAACCTGCTGCTCAATCCCACACTGAGCGACCTGGTGGGCGGCATCGACAGCGTCACCTTGAGCGACGAAGAGGCGCGCCGCCGCGGCACGCAGAAGTCGGTGCTGGAGCGCAAGGCTCCGCCCACTTTCGACGTGCTGGTGGAGATCCAAGACCGGCAGCGCATGGCCGTGCATCACGACGTGGCCAAGGCGGTGGACAACTTCCTGCGCGGCCGCGAGCTGCGGCCAGAGATTCGCTACCGCGACGAGGCGGGCGAGATCCACAAGGAGGCGCCGCCAGCCCGTCCGACCCCGGAGCGCAATGGACGAGCGCAACGGGAGCCGGCGCGCGAGCTGGAAGCGCTGGCGGAGTTTGACCTGGAGGAGCTGGATGCCCCGCCCATGCGGTCATTGACCATGCAGCGCGTCTACTCCTACGGCGTCGGGCTCAGCAAGCTGCGCACCGCGGCCCAGCGCATGGGGGTGCCGGCCCAGTTCGTGGACGACCTGCGCCGGGCCGACGTAATCGTGACGCTCAAGAGTTACTACCGCAAGCGTCCGCAGCCCATCGTCGAGGCCGAAGAACGGCGTCTGCCGGTGTACGTGCTGCGTTCCAACACGATGATCCAAATGGAGAGCTTCCTGGCCGACCTGTTCGGCGTCAGCGACGAGCTGGGCGACACTCTGGACACGGCCATGCGCGAGACACAGGAGGCGATTCGCCGCGTGCTGACCGGCGCGCAGGCCGTTGATCTCAGCCCGCAGCCCTCGGCCGTGCGCCGCCAGCAACATCAAGCCGCCCGCACTGCCAACCTGATTAGCCACAGCCAAGGGCGAGACCCGTACCGGCATGTGCGGATTTTGAGAGAGTAGATCGGTGACCGGTACATTGGTAGATTGGTAAATTGGTGGACTCGCCACCCATGACGAGCTCAGACCAATCTACCAATCTACCACCTCCCCTCCCCATTTTCATCACCTTCGAAGGCCCCGAGGGCAGCGGCAAGAGCACCCAGTTAGCTCTGCTGGCGGCGTGGCTGCGCGGGCGGGGTCAGGATGTGCTCCTGACGCGCGAGCCGGGCGGCACGGCCATTGGCGACCGCGTGCGGGCGATCCTACTAGACCCGGCCTGCGGCGAGATGCAGGCCGAGGCCGAGGTGCTGCTTTTCTCGGCCGCCCGCGCCCAGCACGTGGGCCAGGTGATCCGGCCGCACCTGGCGCGCGGCGGCGTGGTGCTGTGCGACCGCTACGCCGACTCGACGTTGGCCTACCAGGGCTACGGCCGCGGGCTGAATCTGGCCACGCTAGGGGTGATCACGACCTTTGCCACCGGCGGGCTGCGGCCGGACCTGGTGGTCTACCTGGACATCGACGCGGAGGCTGGGCTACGGCGCAAGCAACTGCACGCCAACGACGACGCCAGCCAGTGGAACCGCATGGAGCAGGAGGCGCTGGCCTATCACCAGCGGGTGCGGGCCGGCTACCTGCGCATGGCCGCGGCCGAGCCAAGGCGCTGGCTGCTGGTGGACGCCGACCAGGCAGTGGATGCTGTGCAGGCCGCGCTGCGGGCGCGGGTGGCGGCCTTGCTCCCCCTGCTCGGGCCGGTCTCCTGACCGATCCCGCCGACAAACCCTTGCTCGGGCCGGTCTCCGACCGAGCCCGCTGAGCATGTCACGTCACGACGTGCTCGGGCCGGTCTCCGACCGAGCCCGCTGAGCCTACAGCGCATCCATGTCGCTCAAGCCGCCTGCGTCAAGACCCGGCATCGATTCTTCGATGGACTCAGGGCTTTCACCAGCCTCCAGCCGATCCACCATCTCGGTCATCTCGTCGCCCAGGTCCTCGCCCATCTCCGCGCTCATGCGGCGCATCCAGCGGCCCATCGAGCGGGGGTCGTTCTCGTCCAGATCGCCGAAGGCTGCGGGATCGTCCAAGCTATCCAGCCGGCTCTCCTCCGAGCGCAGCACGGCCACGCGCGACATCAGCCGGCTCAGCTCGACGCCGCCGCAGCGCGGGCAGACCGGATGCCCATTCGCCGCCTCGCCAAATGTCTTCCACCAGATGCTAACGCGCCGGCGACAGCCGGCGCAACGATATTCATAAATCGGCACGGTCTCGTCCTTTTGGGGCTATGGAAAGAATAGGGTACACTGGTACGGTAACTTGGTACATTGGTAGATTGGTAATTTGGTAAGCTGGTCGGCTGACCGCTTTACCAATCTACCACTTTACCAATCCACCAATCTACCGGATTATACCAACCAGCGCCAATTGCGCCAAGAGTCCCCACCGCAGAAAGAGCCCTCATGCCAGAAACCGATGTCACGATCGATCCCTACGAGACCCTCCATGCCCCGCGGCCGCTGCTGGTAATCCTGTCCGGCCCCTCGGGCGTGGGCAAGGACGCGGTGATGGCCCAGATGCGCGAGCTGAACGTGCCCTTTTACCAGGTGGTGACGGCCGCCACGCGCGCCCAGAGGCCCGGTGAGATCGACGGCCAGGACTACCACTTCGTCAGCATCGAGCGCTTCGCCGGGATGATTGAAAAAAAGGAACTGCTGGAGCATGCCGTGGTCTATGGCGACTACAAGGGCATCCCCAAATTCGAGGTGCGCAAGGGACTGGAGAGCGGGCTGGACGTAGTGCTGCGCGTCGATGTACAAGGCGCGGCCACCATCCGCAGCCTGGTGCCGCAGGCCGTGGCCATCTTCCTGATTGCCTCGTCAGAGGAGGAGATGGTGGTTCGGCTGCGCGGACGCAAGACCGAAGACCCAGGCATGTTGGCGATGCGTATCGCTACCGCGCGCGAGGAACTGCGCCGCCTTGATGAGTTCGACTACGTAGTGGTTAACCGGGACGGCTGCCTGGGCGAGGCTGTGCTGCAGGTGCTGGCCATCATGACGGCCGAGCGCTGCCGGGTGGACTGGGAGCCGGTGGAGTTGTGAGGGTAGATATGGACACAGGTAGACAAGTAGACAAGGGTATCGGCATGGACGCGGCGG
>Ga0105097_10001660_pt1 | contig 10719 bp, 14 predicted proteins | sample PPLLak12cMay2015_FD_87035 | JGI IMG/M metagenome (GOLD analysis project Ga0105097, IMG submission 87035) | Freshwater sediment microbial communities from Prairie Pothole Lake near Jamestown, North Dakota, USA - PPLs Lake P7 Core (1) Depth... | ecosystem: Environmental > Aquatic > Freshwater >... | reverse complement strand
TTCAGTGGTGCCGACTACCAGGCCGTTGGAGCAGACCATGCGGTAGAGGCCAGCCATGAAGGTCAAAGGAGTTTGGCCGTTGTGGCTGTTACGGATGACGATCTCGGGGACCAGCTCTTTCGAATCAAGTACTGATTCGTGGCGCATCCGGACGATGTGTTGGCCGTGGAGGCTTTGACCGCGTTGGTTGGCACTCGAGACGAGGAAGCCTTTGTCGTGCATCGCTTCGATGACGTCGGTGGTGTTGAAGAACGAATACTTGTTGGACATACGAGGTGAGGCTTCGTGGCTGAGAACGCTGGAAGGTAAGTTGATCATGTTCATTTGGTTCTCCGTGATTAAGTGGTTAGTGGGTGGTACTTGATAATCATAAGACAGTGGCGACGATGTGTAAAGGCTATTTTGAAAATAATTTGAAGTATTTTGAAGGAGGGCTCCGAAGAGCCCTCGGTGGGTTAGAGGACGTTGAAGTGGAAGTGCATACCTTCTTGTACGGCGTTTTGGCCTAAGAAGATGGGGAAGAAACGGCCTTGGGTGTCGACGGTGATGATGAAGCGCTGGTGGTAGAGGTTATCTTCGGGAATGGCGTTGATGGCAGCCTTCTCGGCGTTGGCGTAGGTGGCGTAGGTTTTGTTCGGGATGATCTTGAGGTTGTGGTAAGCTTTCATTTTGTAGCTCCTAGCTGTGGGTGAGTTGATATAGACATTCTAGGATAGATAGGCAGGCTTGTAAATGATGTTTTTGAACAAACCTGCTTTTGTTTATCTTTCGTTAATCTTTGTTCTGGGCCTTAGCAATGGCCGCTTCGATCTTGTTGATAGTTGATCGCCTGATCGGAACACTGACCACATCGTCTTGGCCGTAGATGAGGGCTGAGATCTCTTCCAGGGCTTCGAGCATCTCAGGCGAGGCTGAGAACATAGCAGCATCATCAGGCAAGCACCCAGCCGCGACGATGTCGAGTTCATCATCGCGTACGCAGGATAGATTCTGACCATTGAAGAGGGAAACGCTTACATGGAACTTTTTCATTTTATTACTCCTTGAGGGGCTCAGTTGAGCCCCGGGTGAGTGTTACGAAGGTATTCGGCGAATTGGCCGTTGGTTTGTGGGCCGGTGCCCCAGTGGAGAGCGTCCTGGTCCAGGGTCATCAGTTGGGCGTAAGCCTTTTTGATGTTAGGGCTGACGTAGCCGAGGGCAGTCATTTCGTCGTGGAAAGAGCGGCCAGCGGTTTGTGGGTCGCTTTCTTTGGCGATCACTTGTTCGACTGTGAAGTGCTTGCAGAGGAAGTTGATGTAACCCTTGATGCCGTTCTTGGTGTATTTGAAGCGGGCGATGAAGTAACGGGTACCTTCATGTTTAAGGAAGATGTAGCCTTGTTCGTTTGAGATGTTGGCCTTGTCGATTTTCATTTTGAAGCTCCTAGCAGTGGTGAGTTGATAGAAGCATTCTAGGATAGATAGGCAGGCTTGTAAATGATGTTTCTGAACAAACCTGCTTTCGTTTATCTTTCGTTAATGTGACTTTAGCGGTCGTCATACCATTCTAAAACAACTTGCCTAGCTTTGTAAAGGCTTTTCACGAACTATTTTTGAGAAACTTGGCGACGGCGTACACCCTCGAGAAGTGCTTCCTGAGTAGCGCCCTTGCTGGCCAAGGCTCTGATGATATCTTCGTCGACTGTGTCGAGCATGATCAGCCTGTGCACCATCACGTGCTTGCGTGTGTTGCCACTGCGGTGGAGCCTGGCGTTGAGCTGTTCGTATAGATCGCGCGAGTAGGTGATTGAGTGCCAGATCACGTCAGTGCCAAACTCCTGCATGTTCAATCCATGGCCGATAGACTGCGCGTGGGCGAGGAGCACGGGGTGCTTACCGGCGTTCCATTCATCTATATATTTGACAGTGTCTGCGGGCTTTGTACCGCCACCCATGACAGGCGCGTCTGGGAACTCAGCACGTAGTCGCTCCAGATCATGACGGAATTGGTACACGATGATTGCCCCGGTGCCACCGATCTCGTCTACGATTGCCCTGGTCGCCGTGATCTTCTCTTGGTGCAAGTGCTCAGTACGTCGCTCATCTTCCGGGCTGTCGTTATCGAGGTAGATGCCACCATTGGCGATTTGACTCAGCTTCATGGTGGAGACCGCAGTGTTCACGGCGGTGATCGAGCCTGCCTCTATCTCTGAGAACAAGGCGCGTTCCATCTCCCGGTAAATCTTGCGGGCATCATCAGGCAGGTTGAGGTGTACGTCGTTCTCGATTAGCGGTGGCAGATCAAGCAGGTCATCTTCGTGGATTCGAAGGCAGCTGTCGGCGAGCTTGTCGTAGATCAACTCCTCTGCCCCGTTTTTCAATACCCAGACGTATTCACGTTGGTTGTAGAAGAACGCGTTCCTGAAGTGAGTGAAGAACCTGCCGAAGGTCGCACCGCGGTCGATGATGTATTGCTGGCCGAATAGGTCCATGAGGGAGTCGCTCGCCGGAGTACCGGTTAGACCCCAGCGCCTAGGGATAAGCTCGACCAGGCCTTTCATGATTGCGAAGCGTTGTGTGCCCGTGTCCTTGAAGGCTGGGATCTCGTCTACAACCATGATGCTATACGGCGACTTACCGCAGAGCTTGGTCTGGAGCCATTTGAGACCGTCATAGTTGATGACATAGATATCAGCGGGCTTCTTGAATAGCTCGTCTTTCTTCTTGCCATGCAGGACCACTACTTCGAGGTGGTTGAAGTTGCTCCACTTCTGCGCTTCATAGGGCCAAACGGTGTAGGCCGGGCGCAGAGGGCATACCACAAGCACGGGGCGTGGATCATCGCCTCGTAGGCGCGTGATCGTCTCAAGGCATATAGAGGTCTTGCCGTAACCGGGCTTCAGCCAAAGAGTACCACAACCCATCTCGATGAGGTGCTGGACCGCGCGTTCTTGGTACGGGCGTGGCTTCCATTCGACGCCTACTATCTCTTCCATGTTTTCTTCGCCTTGATGGGTACGTAGATCTGGTTCTCGCCAGCTAAGCAGGTGTCGCACTTGATCTGCCTGGGCACTGACCACTTACGGGTGACGTGCGAGCATGACAAGCAGGGGCGACCGAACTTCTGGGCAGTTCGTAGTGAAGCTTCAGGGTCAAGGCGTGCCATCTGCAATTACCTCCAGGTATGTTGTTATTTCCGATTTAGTTCTCAGCACTTGGACGTTCATGCCTCGTGCTTGTAGTTGAGGGAAGATCCGCTTCTGCAATGGCGACAAACTGCCTGTCAAAGTTTTGAGCTCTGAGAGGAATGCCTTGCCCGCTGAGACGACTAAGCGATCAGGCCAGCCACGTCGACCCATGATGCGCAGTTTCAAGGTCATCAGGTTAAGGCGCTTACACTCTTTGGTGAAGTGCTTTTCAAGATCACGTTCTAAGATGTGCTCGTCTACCATTTGCAGATCCCGCTGGCTTTCTTGGAGTATGGGCAGAAGGCACACAAGCTGCTTGGGTTTGGTGCGCAGACTGGGTCTTTGTTCATGCGGTCGATCATCGCCTTGAACTCGGCGTGAATCGCTGGTAGTTCTTTGCGCGAGTACGTAGGGCCTGGCACTGACTTACCCTTGTCGATGTACCTCACGCGCGTGGAGACCGTGTTGACCTGAGGCTTGGCGTAGAAGACCAGCATGGCGTAGAACTTCAACTGGCTTGAGTAGTCACGTACTTGACCCGACTTCCAGTCGCCGACCTCTGCGGTGGTGTCTTGTACTTGGAGCGTGTCCAAAGTGCCATGGATGTCGTGTTCAGGTATCTCGATCTTAACCTCAGATTGGCAACCTTCATCACGTAATTTAGTAAGCACCTTCTCCCACTTTTGAAGCTCAACTGGTAACTCAGTCGACAGGCCAAGGATGAACTCCTCGGCCGCCGAATGTAGCAGAGTGCCACGTGAAGAGGCGACGACATCAGTCGCGCCTCCTGCAAGTTTGAGCTTGTACTTGTACTTGTACTTGGCAGGGCATTGCGTGTAGCACTTGATTCTGCTATATGATATCATTATTTGATCTCACCGTAGTTGTTTCCGACCTTGGGTGTAGCCATCATTGGCAATGACAAAGGCAGGGCATTGACCATGCAGTCGGCGATGGCTTTGCAGGCTTCATCAGCTTGATCAGCATCTACTGCGATCACGAGCTCATCGTGGACCGACATGTACAAAACACCAGGGCCTTTGAAGTTCACCATGGCTTGCTTCGTTTGATCAGCGCTCGAGCCTTGAACAAGGTAGTTCATCATCTTGTAGCTGAACTCTCGCATACGACCTTCGACGATGCGTGGTGGTTCGCCTTTGACTAATCGCCCGCCAAGTGTCTTGAATGGTTGCTTGAGCTTGTAGCGCTTACGCATGATATCATTCATGCCACGCAAGTTGGTGGTCACAGTATCCTTGTAGGCTTCGATCATAGCACGGGCTTCAGCTTCGGTAACGCCCATCATGTGAGCGACCTTTGGTGGCCCTGCGCCGTAGAGGATCGTGAACGCCAGTGACTTCGCTTTCAGACGAGGCAACTGATAGCCCAGCAGTGGCGACATCAGATCTGCCGCGAACTGGTGAAGGTCGGCGTGAGGGTCTTCGATGTACTTCTGCTTGAGTTGGCCATTTTCGAAGTGGGCGAAGACGTGAAGCTCTTGGCCGTCGAAGTCAGATGAAATGAGCTTCTGACCTGCCGGAGCAATGAAGCACTCACGGATGTGCGGAAATGGTGCTAAGCCTTCAGGCAGGTTGGGCAGCTTGTCGAACCGGGTAGGCAGATTCTGGAAGTTCGGCGTGCTTGAGAGGCGACCTGTCCGAGTGCCACCATCAGGTGCTCGCACTTGGTTGTAGCTGCAATAGATCTTCGGGTTTTCACGGGTGCATTGCTCAAGCCATGAAGATACGAAGGTGCCCAGCATAGTGCTGTTGGTGGAGTGGTACTTCAGAGTATCCACCAGGGCCTTGTCCGTGATCATAGCGCCCACGGACTCCTTGGTGGTGCTTGGCTTGCCGGTGGGCGTGGTAGGCCAAGCGACCGATTTGTCAATGGCGTCAGAAGCGAGCAGTGCCTTCGCCAGCTGGGCGTTCTTGCTAAGCTCAAGATCTGGAGCGTTCAGGCGTTCACGAATCCATTGTGCAGAGGCTTCAATGTTGATCTCGAGCTGGGTTTTCATTTCCAGCATACGATCATAGTCAACCGTGATACCGCGTTGCTCCATACGAACCAGGACCTCAACTAAGGCCATTTCACGCGCGTACGCCTCAGGCTGTTGGTCGACGAATGGTTTGCAGTAATCGTACAAAGCATAAGTGCGCACCACGTCGCCGATGGCATACTTGGCGACCAGGTCAACGGGTGCTTGGGAGATGTAGGCGCCTGCTGTGCGCTTGGTAGCCTCGGGGACATTGGCCAGAATCCAGTCGTGAAGCTCATCTTGTTCGTCAGGCTTCATACCACACCAATGCTCAGCTAACCATTTGAGGCCGAGCTGGTCGGCGTGGCAGTCAGTCAAGAATGCCATGATCATTGTGTCATGCCAGCGATCAGGTGCTGGCCAAGGCAACCCGAAGTGCTTTTCAGCGACCTCAAGGTCGAACTTACCATTTTGAGCTATGAGCTCGCGCCCAGAGGCCCAGAGCTCTTCAAGGCGGGTGCGCATGGCATCACCCGTGTAATACTCAGCTTCGCCATTTTCTTGATCGTAGACAGCGACGCCGACAGGAATTGGAGGATAGAGCCCCGTGTGCCGGGGCTCTATTGCATGTGTTTCAAAGTCGAATGCAATCGGCTTCATTAGAACGCAGTCTCTTCATCGACGACCGATTCATCAGCAGCTTCAGCTTGGTAACCTTCACCACCCAGGATGACCTGCTTTTCACGGTTGGAGCGTTCCATGAGGGCAAGCAGCATCTGGTTGTCTTTGATCTCGCTGATGAACTTGAATTCCATGCGGAACTGGTTCTTGTTATCAGGCATCAGGCTGATTTCGGTGACGAAGCCGAACGGTGGCTTTTTCAGAGTGATCGCCATTTGCTTGACGTAGTTGCCGAACGCAGTAACCGAGGTAACCGGTGGGCGGATGCCGTAGACCGGAGCGCTGGCGACCTTGTCAGGTGATGGCACGTTTTCGATGTCCAGGAAAATGATCTTCCGGGTTTCTTTGCAGGCCTTGCCTTTACGGGAACCTTGAGTCGAGCTGCCCCACTGGTTCTTCGGGCAGGAGAAGCAGTTCGGGCTCTGAGGCGTAACAACCCGTGGGCTCGGACCGATCTCGCCACCATCGTAACCAATGGCGAAGCAGTCAGGCGGTGCAGAGGCGGCAGAATCGAAGACGCCCTCGTAGTAGTTGCGTTCGATCGGGCTAGTCAGAATCACTGCCATGATCTTGTCGCCGACGATGGGCATACCCTTGAGCGACATACGACCGCCGCGGGTGTTGATCATCTGAACAGATCCCGAGGCAGATGCTTCGGTATCAACGGCCTGGGATGCCAGGGCTTCCAATTGCTTGGGGTCAAGTGCTAAGATATCTTTTGACATGGTATTTCCTATGCTAAGTAGACTGACAAACCGGTCAGCTCGGTGGTGCTCTTTATGCCCTGGTGACGCTAAGGGCGAATTCCTCGAGGACGTTAGTGCCAGGCACCTCGACGTCAGCGTTGATGAGTTCAGCGTAGGCCTTGGTCGCCAGACGCTTCTGCAGAAGTTGTGTGTGCCCAGATTCAATGACGAATGCCATGAACTGCTCGAAGTCAGCAATAAAAGGCTTTTGCTTTCGCATCAGAGTCGCAGTGCCATGAAGCGACTTGACGCCGGTTGTGCCAAGTGCTGAGATGGTGTCCATGAGGCTGGCCTCTACACGAGCCTTCTCGTGCTTAAGTTCTTCTTGTCGCTTCTCGAGCTGGGCGATCTCTTCACGTAGCTCGATAACACGGGTGATTGATTCGTCGATGGTCACAGGCGGTCTCCTGGTTTTTCGCCGTAGGGAACTCCAAATGGTTGCTTGATGCGATCTGCAGTACCGATTGCCATTTCAGCAATCTCGATCAGTTCGCATTTGATGTTGCCGGTGATCTGGTTCAAGTGCCCGGTGATGATCAACATATGCATGAAGTCACCAGAGTTGTGGTCTTTGTCATAGGCTTCGACCAGCTCCACCAGGCGAGGAGCTACCAGGTTGAACGCAGTGATTTGTGCCCGGGACAGATCAGGCTTGTCCATAAGGGGTCGTGCTTGTTTCAAGGCGTCAACTGCGGCTGACCGTATTGCGCTCTTCAAATATTCAGTTACTGCGTCCATCGGCGTTTCCTTCTTGGGTTGATTTCATGGTGTTGAGTGAATTCCTGGTAGACTGGGCATTGATTAGGTGCTTCCTGCCCCACGACGACTTCGCAATAGGGTATCTCATCACCGTCTTTGTTGAGGCAGTTACACGAGGCGCAATCCCCTGCCCCAAAGGTCTTGTCCCAGTAGTCTTGAGCAATCCAAATGCCTGAGCATTTACCGCCCCCGAACCTGTGAGGGAAGTGGTAGGCGAAACATGTGCAGGTATACTGGACACGTTTAGTGCGTCGTCTTTTTGGCTTCACGGCGCTTTCTGCATCGTGGGCAAGGGCACTCTTCAACAGGCTCATCAGCGTTGTAGAAGTCTATGCCCGTGTTGATCTTCTCGCCGAGCTGGTTGGCGAATTCACTGTAAGCTCGGGCCGGGTCAACAGTATTGATCAGAGTGGACGCGGTAAGTGCCAGGGAGAAGTTGATCAAGGCGACCGCGCGATCTTGGCGATCTTGGGCGCCCTGGTCAAAGGCGTATTCGAGCAGTTCATGGTACAAAGCTTCCAGGTCACGGGCCATGAGGTACTCCCAAGATCTGGGCGATGGTGGCTTCAGGACCTTCCCAGCCTAGTGGCTTGACGGCGTCGTTAGCACCTCGTTTCGAAGTGCCTGATATCTTCGCCATATTGGCCGAGTGGATAGCGCTAAGCACTTGGTCGATCGGAATGCCCATCATGTGAGCACAACCGTGAAGCAGGTAGATCAGGTCGCCGATGGCATCAGCTGCGGCAACGATATCGCCACGACCATGGGCTACGCAGAACTCAGTAAACTCTTCAGCTACGAAATTGTGGTAAAAGTCAAGCTGTTGAGGCGTTAATAATAAGGGGTGTTTTGAAACAGGCAGGTTGAGCTGTTTCCTGAAGGCTAGTACATCGGCGGAGATTGACATGTAGGTATGAGATTAAGATGAATGTAGTTTACTATACCACAAGCCGTAGTGCTTGTAAATGGTCTTTTTGAACGAAAATTGATTGTTCCATTGGCTGAACAATCGCCGTTTAATTGTACCATTCACGACTATATCTTTTTTTGACGACCTGTGATATAGTGCTAAGGCAGGCATTTTAGCCTGCAGTGAAGGAGAATTACGAACTATGCAAATCGCCTCTATAGAAGAGATGGCAGAGAAAGACCTAGCAAAGCGAAGACTTAAGCTAGGCGATTATGGGTTAACATCATTGAGTCAAGATCAGATGTCCGATATACTTGGATATCGCCAGTTCACCAAAGCACCCTACGGCATCGGCATCATGTACCCGAATGGCCAGATCGGGAACATTCGCATGGGTAGCCCCTTTGTTGGAAGCAAGTATATTTCCACAGGCTTAGCAGGCGGCACAACTTGGTTCGCAGGTACGCCAGAAGCTGATGAAGTGATCATCACAGAGGGCGAGTTCAAAGGCATGTGCTTAGATCAAAGCGCTAAGCTCGAAGGACTCGAGCTTCTTTGTATTGGGATCTTCGGGGTTACAGGCTGGTCAGGCAAGAGTGAACGGCGATACATCAGCGGGCACTTAAGTGATCTGGTTCGCGGCAAGTCGGTGACTATCATCTTTGACTATGACGGCGATGATGTCAATGCCGAAGTATTTACCGCCATGCCCAAGCCTGAGGTCATGTCCGCAGAGCTAAAGCTTTGTGCCACGCTCGTAGCACTTGGCTGCAAGGTCTACACGATACGAATTGGCCGATATTCTAATCTCGAGCGACGTGAAAAGTACGCCGTAGATGACTACTTACTAGGCGGTGGAAAGATCAGCACTTTGCTCAAGAGTCGCCAGAAGTACAAATTCGAGCCCAGTGGGCATGATACCACTGCAGAAGAGGCCAAGGCTTTCGCTCTTACTGGATACGGGGTGTACCAGGGCAACTATGTCAGGTTGCGTGATGGGCTTTTGCTAAGCAGGCAGAATGCGTTGAACACCTGGACACGTGATGTCGGCGTCTACACAGTTGAGGAACGAACAGTTCGCCCACTAGTTTCTATTGTCGACAGCCCTAAATTGTCAGTTATTGAGCAATGGATTTACGAGCCTTCTGAACCCTACGGCCTGAGGAGCAACGGGCGCTTCAACATGTGGAAAGGCTGGGGTGTCGGAGTGCCTGGCGATGTAGATCTATGGACTGAACTGTGTGATCGGGTGCTACCATCTGCTGAGCGTGAGTTCTTTCATGATTGGGTCGCCTACTTAGTTCAGAATCCAGGGCAGAAGAACTTCACATATATTGCCATGGTCTCACCGCAGAACGGCGTCGGAAAGAGCTTATTGGCCGAATCGGTTTTGGAAATGATGAGTCCTTGTGCTAGCGTTTTCGATGCAGAGCGATTATTTTCGAAAAACAATGAACTATTGGAAGGTCAAGCCTTGGTTGTCGTTAACGAACTATCAAGCGACAAAGCAAAGCATGTAAACGAATTCAAGGCGATGGTAACTGGGCAGACCATTACTTTGGAAGAAAAGTACAAAGCAGCAAGAACTGTGCCTAATATCACCAATTTCATAATCACGACCAATGAATTGACGCCGTTGTTAGTCAGTGGCGAGAATCGGCGAGATGTGATCATTCGGGTGAATAATCAGGATGATGCTGGGAAACTTTGGATTAAGAACCGAGCACGAAGCCTTTGGGCTTGGCTCCAACAAGGTGGCACCAGGGTCTTACAACATTGGTACGAACAACGTGATATTTCAGGGTATGATTCTAAGAGCCCGGCGCCTAAATTCGAGGGGTTCTATACTGCAGTAGAGGCTTCCAAGAGCAATAATCAGATGGCAGCAGATGATGTGATCATGTTCATAGAGAGCTACGGCGAACCACTACTGCTAACCCTAGATGCCATTATGATATTAAGCGGTACCGATAAGCATAATGCAGGGCAGGTTAAACGCCTACTTATGAAGCACCAGGCGTTTAGTGGCACCCGCGTGGCGAACCCCCCTGGACAGGCTGCTGTTAAATGCTCAGTATTTAATTGCATATTCGAAGAGCTTACTAATAAAAGGCAGATACTGCAGAATAGCCAAGAAGCTATTGCTAAGCACGTGGGCCTGATGAAGTAGGTAAGTAGGGACCATACCGGTATACCATACCAAACCGGTATTTCGCCTCCTTTAAACTTTATATAATTTCAAATGGTATTATTAGAAATTATATATATTTATAGTAATGTTGGTATAGTAGTATAGTATTTTAGTATTATATATAAATATCAATTACTTATAACCATACTGGGAACAATACTACCATACCGTTTTACGCCTCATTCGCCATCATCATCACCCATTGAGCACACCGAGAAAAACCTATATGTTAATTAATTGTTAAATACCAGGGGGGGTATCTCGATTTATTGGCAGAGATGCGCCCAC
>Ga0105097_10001659_pt1 | contig 10723 bp, 8 predicted proteins | sample PPLLak12cMay2015_FD_87035 | JGI IMG/M metagenome (GOLD analysis project Ga0105097, IMG submission 87035) | Freshwater sediment microbial communities from Prairie Pothole Lake near Jamestown, North Dakota, USA - PPLs Lake P7 Core (1) Depth... | ecosystem: Environmental > Aquatic > Freshwater >... | reverse complement strand
GACACGCTGTGCATCATCGAGGCGATGAAGCTGCTCAACGAGATCGAGGCCGAGGTCGCCGGCGAAGTGCGGGAAGTCCTGGTCGACAACGGGCAACCCGTCGAGTACGGTCAGCCGCTGTTCGTGATCGCCTGACGGGCCGGGCGGGCGGAGCCAACTTGAACCCGGCGCGCACGCCATGTTCGGCAAGATCCTGATCGCCAACCGCGGCGAGATCGCGCTGCGGATCCAGCGCGCCTGCCGCGAGATGGGCATCACCACGGTGGTGGTCCACTCGGAGGCCGATACCGGCGCCAAGTACGTCAAGCTCGCCGACGAGTCGGTGTGCATCGGCCCGGCACCGTCGAAGGACAGCTACCTCAACATCCCGGCAATCATCAGCGCCGCCGAGGTCACCGATGCCGAGGCGATCCATCCCGGCTACGGTTTCCTGTCGGAGAACGCCGACTTCGCCGAGCGTGTCGAAAAAAGCGGCTTCGTCTTCATCGGCCCGCGGCCGGAGTCGATCCGGCTGATGGGCGACAAGGTCTCCGCCAAGCAGTCGATGATCGACGCCGGCGTACCCACCGTGCCCGGCTCGGCCGGCGCGCTGCCGGACGATGCGCGCGAGATCGTGCGCATCGCGCGATCGATCGGCTACCCGGTGATCATCAAGGCGTCCGGCGGCGGCGGCGGACGCGGCATGCGGGTGGTCAATACCGAGGCGGCGCTGATCGGCGCCGTGAACCTGACGCGTCAGGAAGCGCAGTCGGCTTTCGGCAACCCGGCCGTCTACATGGAAAAGTTCCTGGAGAACCCGCGCCATATCGAGATCCAGGTGCTGGCCGACCAGTACCGCAACGCCGTGTGGCTCGGCGAGCGAGACTGCTCGATGCAACGGCGCCACCAGAAGATCATCGAGGAAGCGCCGGCGCCGGGCATCCCGCGCAAGCTGATCGAGCGCATCGGCGATCGCTGTGCCGATGCCTGCCGGCGAATCGCCTATCGCGGCGCCGGGACGTTCGAGTTCCTCTACGACAACGGCGAGTTCTTTTTCATCGAGATGAACACGCGACTGCAGGTCGAGCACCCGGTCACCGAGATGGTGACCGGCATCGACATCGTTCAGCAGCAGATCCGGGTCGCCGCCGGCGAAAAGCTCGCGTTCCGCCAGCGCGACATCGTGCTGCGCGGCGCCGCCATCGAATGCCGGATCAGCGCCGAGGATCCCTATCGCTTCACGCCGAGCCCGGGGCGGATCACCGCATGGCATGCACCAGGCGGTCCGGGCGTCCGTGTCGACTCGCATGCCTACAGCGGCTACTTCGTGCCGCCGAACTACGACTCGATGATCGGCAAGGTGATCTGCTACGGCGACACACGCGCGCAGGCGCTGGCCCGGGTTTCGGTAGCGATATCGGAGATGGTCGTCGAGGGCATCCAGACCAACATCACGCTCCACCGCGAACTGATGGTCGACGAGAAGTTCGTCCAGGGCGGCACCAGCATCCACTACCTGGAGAAGCGGCTAGCGGCGCGGCTGCCAAAGCCGGCTTGAACCGGCGCTAACCTGCCGCCGGACGATGCTGCGCGAGTTCACCCTGCTGGCCGACGCGGCGACGGCCGATGAACTCTCCGATGCGCTGCTGAATCAGGGCGCTGCCGCGGTCTCGATCGAAGACGCAGCCGCCGACACGGACGCCGAGCAGCCGCTTTACGGCGAGCCGGGCAGCGAGCCCGATCGCGCCGGCTGGCCAAGCAGCCGGCTCGCAGTGCTTGTTGCTCCCGGCACCGATCCGGCGCAACTGCTCGCCGCCGCCTGCTCCGCGCTGGGGATCGCCGTGCCGCCGGTGTTCGGCGAGAAGAAGGTCGACGACGCCGACTGGGTGCGGCTGACTCAGGCGCAGTTTCCGCCGACTCACATCGCCGGGCGCTTGTGGATCGTCCCGACCTGGCACGAACCGCCGGACGCCGCGGCGATTAACATCCGCCTCGATCCCGGCGTCGCCTTCGGCACCGGGACGCATCCGACGACGCGGCTCTGCCTAGGCTGGCTGGTCGCCAACCCGCCGCGGGAATCACGTGTGCTCGATTACGGTTGCGGCTCGGGCGTGCTGGCGATCGCCGCTGCCAAGCTCGGCGCGCGCGAGGTCGCCGGCACGGACATCGACGCCCAGGCGCTCTCGGCGGCGCGGGCCAACAGCAGGCGCAACGAAGTTTCTGCTCGGTACACTGCGCCGGACCGCTTGGGCGCCGGAGTCTTCGACGTCGTGCTTGCCAACATCCTCGCCAATCCGCTGCGCCTGCTGGCGCCGATGCTGCTGGCCCGGGTTGCGCCGGGCGGCGCGCTCGTGCTGTCCGGTGTGCTGCGCCGGCAGGCCGATGAACTGATCTCGACCTATCGGCAGGCCGATGCCGCGGTGCCGGTTGCCGTCTGGGCCACCGACGACGACTGGACCTGCCTCGCCGGCCGCCGGATCGCCTGATCGTTTCGACCGCCTGCCGCGATGGCGCTAGCGACCCGTTGTCCCAATTGTCAGGCGCTGTTCCGCGTCGCGCCGGACCAGTTGAAGCTGCGCGGCGGGCTTGTACGCTGCGGCGCCTGCCGCCACGTCTTCGACGCCATCGGCACGCTGAGCTATGTCGACGACGCGGCGCTGGCAACCGCGCCGCCCGAGACTTCGCCCACCGTCGGCGCGGTGATCGCGGCGATCCGGAAGGCCGAGTCCTCGATGGATGGCGCCATGGCGACGATCGCTGCGGAGACGGCTGAGGAATCCGCCGGCCTGCCGGCGGTGGCCGTGATCAAGCGCGCCGACGAGGCGCACGTGGTCGTCGTGCCGTTCGAAGACGAGGCCGTGATCGAACTCGATGCGCGCCTCGACCCGCCGGCCCCGGTCGAAGCGATGGTGCCGGTCGAGCAGATCATGGCCGTCGCGCGACCGGATTCGCAGGCGGTCGCCGACTTGGCGTCGCTGGCTCCAGCCGCGCCGGGGCTGGCGAAAGCGAAGGCGCCGGCTGCGAAGCTCCTGCCGCTCGAATCGCTCGAAACGCGTGCGACCGAGTTCCCGAGCACGCTTGCGGCAACGACGCTCGGCGCGCCGGCGGAATCGGCACCGTCGTTTCTTGGCGAAGCCGAGACACCGCAGCGCAAGCGCTCGCGGCGATGGCTCGCGGCCGTTGCATTGCTGCTCGCCGTTCTGGCACTGGCCCAGCTCGCCGTCGCCTTCCGCGCCGAGATCGTCGCCGCCGTGCCGCAAGCACGTCCTGCGCTTGGGCTGCTTTGCAAGGCCTTCCGCTGCACCGTCAGCTGGCCTGGCCGGCCGGAGCTGCTCGCCGTCGTCGGATCGGAGTTGCAGGCGCTGCCCGGCACCAGCCTGTTCGAACTGACTGCGGTAGTGCGCAATCGCGGCCAGATGACAATGGAGCTGCCGGCAATCGAACTGACGCTGACGGATACCCTGAACCGGACCGTTGCCCGCAAGGTGTTTTCGCCCGCCGACTACCTCGCAGCCGGCGGCGACATCGCGGCGGAGCTCGATGGCGGTCTCGCCGCCGGAGCCGATCTGACGGTTCGCGTCGCTTTCGAAGCCCGCGGCATCAACGCCGCCGGCTTCGTCGTTTATCCCTTCTACCTTTGACCATCGGCGGCGTCGGACCGGTCGGGCCGCACCCCACAAGGCTCCAATGAGCACACTGATCTGCGGTTCGATCGCCTTCGATTCGATCATGGTCTTCCAGGGACGGTTCAAGGAACACATCCTTCCCGACAAGGTGCACATCCTGAACGTCGCATTCCTGGTGCCGCAGCTGCGGCGCGAGTACGGCGGCACCGCAGGCAATATCGCCTACAGCCTGAAACTGCTCGGCGGCGAGCCGCTGCCGATGGCCACCGTCGGAGTCGATGCCGCGGCCTACCTCGAGCGCTTCAAGACGCTTGGCATCGACCGGCGCTACCTGCGCGAGATCGAGGACGCCTACACCGCCCAGGCGTTCATCACCACGGACCTCGACGACAACCAGATCACGGCCTTCCACCCCGGCGCGATGTCCCATGCGCAACTGAACGAGGTGCCGGACGACGGCTCGGTGAAGCTGGGCATCGTCGCCCCCGATGGCCGCGACGGCATGCTGGCGCACGCGGAGCAGTTCGCCGCCCGAGGCATCCCCTTCATCTTCGACCCCGGCCAGGGACTGCCGATGTTCGACGCCGCCGAACTGCGGCGTTTCCTGCACCTCGCCAGCTACGCCGTGTTCAACGACTACGAAGCGCAGCTGGTCGTCGAGAAGACCGGCAGCTCGATCGCCAACCTGGCGCGCTCGGTGGCTGCGCTGATCGTCACCCGCGGCGGCGAAGGCTCGGACATCCACCTTGACGGCCGCGTCCTGCACATTCCGGCGGCAAGGACAGCGCGCATCGTCGATCCGACCGGCTGCGGCGACGCCTATCGCGCCGGCCTTCTATACGGACTCGCCAACGCCATGGACTGGGAAAGCACCGGCCGGCTCGGCGCCGTGCTCGGCGCGCTCAAGATCGAGCACGCCGGCGCCCAGAACCATCGCTTCTCGCGCGACGGGATCGCCGAGCGCTTCCGCGAATCCTTCGGCTACCTGCCCTGGTAACGCAGCGCGGCTAGAAGCCGCTGCGCGTCAGCACGATCAGCATCACGTTGACGATCAGGATCACGACGACCGGCGAGAGGTCGATGCCGCCCACCAGAGGCAACGCGCGCTGAAACGGCGCCAGGAAGGGGCGCACCAGCAGCGCCACTGCGGGCGCGATCGGCGCATGCGGGTTGATCCAACTCAGCACGACGTGCAGCAGCGTCAGGCCGAGCACGAGGTACAGCGCCCAGCGCGCCAACTGGATCAGCACTCCGAGCATCAGCGTCGACCAGGGCCAGCCCGAGACGCCGACCAGGCCGAGCAGCAGGAAGTAAAGCGCCATGTAGACGAGCGCCACGAGCAGTGCGGCCAGCAGCGTGGCCGAGTCGAAGCGCCCGACGGCCGGCAACAGGCGGCGAAGCGGCCGCACCAGCCAGTCGGTCAGCGCGATCACGAACTGCGCCAGCGGGTTGCGCGCCGGCATGCCGAGATAGTTCATGTAGGCGCGCCCGAGCAGCGTCACGCCCAGGATGACCGCAACCGATTGCAGCAGAAAGTTGGCGATCTCGACCAGGAGCATGTGGCGGCGGGCGAAAGGATGCGGCGGATTCTAGTTGGCCGACGCCTGCTTCCAGGCGAAACGTTCACGAGGCGCAGCACGGCGACGTGCGGCGCAGAAAAGAAAAGCGGGGCGCCGGTGGAACCAGCGCCCCGCTCGAGTCGAAGCTCGTGAAGACTTGCTACGGACGGCTGCCGGTCGGGAACGGCCATGCGGCCGCCGGATTCAGTGCCGTCTTCATGCCCGGTGCTGCGGCGGCCGGAGCAGGCGCGGCCGGCTTGGCCGCCGGAGCGGCGGCCTTTTTGACCGCGGGCTTCGCCTTCGCGGCCGGCTTCTTGGCCGCGGGCTTCGCCTTTGCCGCCGGCTTCTTGGCCGCAGCCTTCTTAGCTACTTTTTTTTTAGCAGCAGCCTTCTTCGCCGGCTTCTTGGCGGCTTTTTTTGCTGCCTTCTTCGCAGACTTCTTCGCAACCTTCTTTGGCGCCGCCTTCTTCGCAGCTTTCTTGGCGGTCTTCTTGGCAGCCTTCTTCGCCGGCTTCTTGGCGGTCTTCTTCGCAGCTTTCTTCGTTGCCATTTTGAATCTCCTATGCATCGATCGATGAGAGATGGAAAAGGAACCCGAAGCGGCCGCGCGAGGCGGCCCTTAGCGGGCTATTCATCGGCGCATGCGGACGCGCTGTCGCCGCGGCAACCCCAGAAGTGCGTTTTGAAGGACGCATATCCGAGCAAAGCGCGGAACGGTCAGAGCGAAGACCGCTGACGCTGATGAATTCGGCACCGCGCGCTGCGCAGCGAAGGGGATGGCGCGCGCGCAAAGAAAACGCCGGCGATGGGCCGGCGTTCGGAACAGGAGACGAAGAGGAGTTCTCTTGCAGCGGACGCGACGCGGATTTTAGAGGGGGAAGTACCCCGCAAGACCGGTCTGTCTCGATGAGGATTCGTCGGTTTGACTTGACGAGGGAGCGGCTACTGTGGCTGTCTGAGTTCAATGCCGTGATCGAAGTTCGCTGTCTGATCAACGAATCGAGCAACTCAACATGAGATCGCTTTTTACTCTCAAACATTTTCAGTCGCAAGAGTTTTCGCGAGTTTCATGCATCGTGTGTTCGATTTACTCAACGCGCATTCGCATTGAACGACGAAGTGAAGAAGCATGTGTCGATCAATCGCCGCGCGATCGTCATTCCCAACTCAACGCGCCGCCGGTTTGATACTCGATCACGCGCGTCTCGAAGAAATTGCGCTCCTTTTTCAGATCGATCATCTCGCTCATCCAGGGGAACGGGTTCTCTTCAGCGGCGAACAGCGGCTCGATGCCGATCTGCTGCGCCCGGCGGTTGGCGATGTAGCGCAGGTAGCCCTTGAACATCGGCGCGTTCAGGCCCAGGACGCCGCGCGGCATCGTGTCCTCGGCGTAGGCGTACTCGAGATCGACCGCCTTGCGGAACAGCGCTCGAATCTCCTCGCGGAAGGCAGGCGTCCAAAGCTGCGGGTTCTCGAGCTTGATCTGGTTGATGAGATCGATGCCGAAATTGCAGTGCATCGACTCGTCGCGGAGGATGTACTGGTACTGCTCGGCGGCGCCGGTCATTTTGTTCTGCCGCCCCAGAGCCAGGATCTGCGCGAAGCCGACATAGAAGAAGAGCCCCTCCATCAGACATGCGAAGACGATCAGGCTCTTCAGCAGCTTCTGGTCGTTCTCTAGGGTGCCGGTGGCGAAGTTCGGATCAGTCAGGGTGTCGATGAACGGGATCAGGAACTCGTCCTTGGCACGGATCGAGCCGACCTCGTGGTAGGCGTTGAAGATCTCGCCTTCGTCCAGTCCCAGCGACTCGACGATGTACTGGTAGGCGTGGGTGTGGATCGCCTCCTCGAAGGCCTGGCGCAGCAGGAACTGCCGGCATTCCGGCGCCGTGATGTGCCGGTAGGTGCCGAGCACGATGTTGTTGGCGGCCAGCGAATCGGCGGTGACGAAGAAACCCAGGTTGCGCTTGACGAGGCGCCGCTCGTCCTCGGTCAGCCCGTCCGGGTCCTTCCACAGGGCGATGTCGCGGGACATGTTCACCTCCTGCGGCATCCAATGGTTGGCGCAGCTGGCAAGGTACTTGTCCCAGGCCCACTTGTACTTGAAGGGCACCAGCTGGTTGACGTCGGTGCGGCCGTTGATGATCCGCTTGTCGGCCACGTTGACGCGGCGCGTGTCGGCTGCAACCGCCGGCAGCTCGGCCGTCCGCGCCGGCAGCCCCGGTGTTGCAGGCTGCAGACGCGGCGCCGGCATCGGAACGCGTTCATCCCAGTTGAGCATCGTCTCGGCTCTTTTGTCTTGTCGTTATCGGGTCACTGGCAGGCTTCGCAATCGGCGAAGCCCGGATCGCCCGGCTTCAGCAGGCAGACCTGGCCTTCGGCCTCGGGCATCGGCGCCGCAGCAAGGCCGCCGCCGGCGGCCACGGCGTTCAGTTGGCCGGCACGGCTGCCGGTCGACTTCTCGGCGTGGGTGGCGCCGATCGTGCGCAGGTAGTAGGTGGTCTTGAGCCCCCGCAGCCAGGCGAGCCTGTAGGTCTCGTCGAGCCTTTTGCCGGAGGCACCGGCCATGTAGATGTTGAGCGACTGCGCCTGGTCGATCCACTTCTGCCGCCGCGCCGCGGCCTCGATCAGCCACTTCGGCTCGATTTCGAAGGCGGTGGCGTACAGCCGCCGCAGGTCCTCGGGGATGCGGTCGATCCGCGCCAGCGAGCCGTCGAAGTGCTTGATGTCGGCCACCATCAGCTCGTCCCACAGGCCGAGCTGTTTCAGGTCGCGCACCAGGTGCTCGTTGACGACCGTGAACTCGCCCGACAGGTTGCTCTTGACGAAAAGGTTCTGGAAAGTGGGTTCGATGCTGGCGTCGACGCCGATGATGTTCGAGATGGTCGCGGTCGGCGCGATGGCGACGCAGTTGGAATTGCGCATGCCATGGGTCCGGATCCGCTCGCGCAGCGTCTCCCAGGCCATCGTCGCCGAACTGTCCACCTCGACATAGCCGCCGCGCGACTCCGCCAGCAGCCCCAGCGTGTCCTGCGGCAGGATGCCGCGGTCCCACAGCGAGCCGGAAAAGGAAGAGTAGCGGCCGCGTTCGGCAGCAAGTTCGGTCGAGGCCCAGTAGGCGTGGAAGCAGACCGCTTCCTGGCTGCGATCGGCGAACTCGACCGAGGCCTCTGACGCGTACGGCACCCGCATCAGGTGCAGGCAGTTCTGGAAGCCCATGATGCCCAGGCCGACCGGGCGGTGCCGCAGGTTCGAATTGCGCGCCTTGCCGACGGCGTAGTAGTTGATGTCGATGACGTTGTCGAGCATCCGCATTGCGGTGCCGATCGTGCGCGCCAGCTTGGTCTGGTCGAGCCGCCAACCGCCATCGTCCTCGACCATGTGCGCCGGCAGATTGACAGAGCCGAGATTGCACACCGCAATCTCGTTAGGGCCGGTGTTCAGCGTGATCTCGGTGCAGAGATTGGAGCTGTGGACCGTGCCCGCGTGCTGCTGCGGGCTGCGCAGATTGCAGGCGTCCTTGAAGGTGATCCATGGATGCCCGGTCTCGAACAGCATCGACAGCATCTTTCGCCACAGCTGCACCGCGGGCATCCGCTTGTAGAGCTTTAGCTCGCCGCGGTCGACCCGCCCTTCGTGGCGCAGGTAGGCCTCCTCGAAAGCGCGGCCGGTCTTGTCGTGCAGGTCCGGGCAATCGGAAGGCGAGAACAGCGTCCATTGGCCCTTGCTTGCATCATGCGGATGCTCGGAGCCCTCCATCACCCGCTTCATGAACAGATCGGGAATCCAGTTCGCGGTGTTCATGTCGTGGGTGCGCCGGCGGTCGTCACCGGTGTTCTTGCGCAGTTCCAGGAACTCCTCGATGTCCAGGTGCCAGGTCTCGAGGTAGCAGCAGACCGCGCCCTTGCGCTTGCCGCCCTGGTTGACGGCCACCGCCGTGTCGTTGACCACCTTCAGGAACGGCACCACGCCCTGGCTCTTGCCGTTGGTGCCCTTGATGTGGCTGCCAAGAGCCCGCACCGGTGTCCAGTCGTTGCCCAGCCCGCCGGCGTACTTGGCGAGCAGCGCGTTTTCCTTGATCGCCTCGTAGATGCCGTCGAGGTCATCGGAAACGGTCGCCAGATAGCAGGAGGACAGCTGCGAGTGCCGCGTGCCGCTATTAAACAGCGTCGGCGTCGAACTCATGAAGTCGAAGCTCGACAGCACCTCGTAGAACTCGATCGTCCTCGCCTCGCGGTCGATCTCGTTGATCGCCAGGCCCATCGCCACCCGCATGAAGAACGCCTGCGGCAGCTCGAACCGGCGCCCGTGGTGGTGCAGGAAGTAGCGGTCGTACAGCGTCTGCAGACCGAGGTAGTTGAACTGCAGGTCGCGCTCGGGCTTCAGGGCCTGTGCCAACCGCGTCAGATCGAACTGCGCCAGACGCTCATCGAGCAGTTCAGCCTCGATGCCGTAGCGGATGAAGCCCGGGAAGTACTCGGCGTAGCGCTCCGCCATCGCCTCCTGCGCGACGTCCTCGCCGAGCGCCTCTCGGCGCAAGGTGTGCAACAGCAGCCGCGCCGTGACGTAGGAGTAGGCTGGATCCCTTTCGATCAAAGCCCGCGCCGCCAGGATCGCCGACTTGACGATCTCGTCGAACGGCACGCCGTCATAGAGGTTCTTGACCGTCTCGGCGACGATCGCCTCGGCCGAGACGAACTCCGCGAGGCCGATACAGGCCGAATCGACCAGCGCCCGGATGCGCGCCGGATCGAACGGCTCGCGCCGCCCGTCGACCAGCATGGTGAGCTGCGGCTCGGCGGGCGCATGTTCCTTCTTCAGCCTCGCCCGTTCCTGCGCCCGCTTTTCGCGATAGAGAACATAGGCGCGGGCGACGTCGTGCGCACCGTCGCGCATCAGCGACAGCTCGACCTGGTCCTGCACGTCTTCGATATGGAAGGTGCCACCCGCAGGCTGCCGGCGCAGCAATGCACCGACCACGCCGGCGGACAGCTTCTCGACCTGCTCGCGCACCGCCGCCGACGCTGCCGCCTGGCTGCCGCGCACCGCGAGAAACGCCTTGGTCATCGCCACTTCGATCTTGGCCGGCTCGAATCCGACCACCGAACCGTTGCGGCGGATGAGCTTGTAGTCGGCGAACGACGTCGCCACGACCCAATTGACGCCACCCTCCGCGGCGCCGGCCTGCCGCCCCGGTTGAAACGGCTCCACGGCTCCCGCCTGCTGTAACTGCATCCTGCCTCCGTCTACCGGCGCTGACCCCGGCTACGCCGCGGCCGCGCTCGCTTGTCTGCCCGCGGCGCGCTCGGCCGCGCCTACAAGCTGTTGATCCCTCGGCCGCCTCAGCACCGCTTCGGCATGGCCTGTAGCAGCACTTTCCTAGTGCCCTTGCCGGCCGTCGCCGCGCAGATCAGACCACAATATGTTGTACTCAGCGTCTTGTTCTGCACAAGTAATAGTGCCGGTGGATCATAGGGGATGTCGCGAGTGAACTCAACCGCCGGACGCAGGAAGGCGCCGCGATGTGGCGCGGCGGCGATGCCGGGACTAGCGGAGCAG
>Ga0105097_10001657_pt1 | contig 10724 bp, 6 predicted proteins | sample PPLLak12cMay2015_FD_87035 | JGI IMG/M metagenome (GOLD analysis project Ga0105097, IMG submission 87035) | Freshwater sediment microbial communities from Prairie Pothole Lake near Jamestown, North Dakota, USA - PPLs Lake P7 Core (1) Depth... | ecosystem: Environmental > Aquatic > Freshwater >... | reverse complement strand
ATGAAGTGGAAGAAGGTCGTGCGCGTGTCCGCGGGCTTCCGGAACGCCCCGTAGTCGTACTGGAATCCACCCGTGCTGACGAACGTATGCGGCTGGTGGTCGCCGAACACCAGCAGCACGAAGGGTCGTCCCGTCCGGGCCTCGATCGACGCGAGGTGGCTGACCAGGAAGCGTACGGCGGCAGTCGTGGAGCCCAGCCGCCGCAGGTAGTCGTGCAGCGCGCAGTTGGGCTCGAAATCCCCGGTGTCGGCGAAGCGGACCGGAATGGCCGAGTCGTCGTCCATCCCGCACTCGTGCGGGCCGTGGTTCTCGAGGAACAGCACGTAGGCGAAGAACGGCTCACGCGGATCGGCGCCGAGGGCCGCCGCCACCCCGCCGGCCATCCCGACGTCGTCGGCGAACCAGTCGCCCTTGCCGAGGTCCCGGCTGTCGAGAATCCGGTCGAACCCGTAGTTCGCATAGGCATTGCGCGCGTTGTAGAACTCGCCGCCGTGCGGGAAGAACGCCCAGGTGTGGTAACCGTGGTCCCGCAGGTACGTCGCGATGCTGCGATCGACGAACGGTGACAGCGAGGCGTGTGAGTACATCCCCGAGTACCCGAACAGCCTCGAGTCGAGCCCGACGATCGTCTCGAACTCGGTGATCCACGTGCCGCCGCCGACGGCATTGACGTGCAGCGGGCCGATCGCCGCCGTCGACTCCCCTGCCCTGAAGAGCTCGTCGTTCCAGTCGCCCTCCAGTCGGAAGGCCGCCCCGGGATCGAAGGTCGATTCGGCGAGCAGCACCATGATGTTCGGCAACTTACTGGATGCCCGATCCGCGTCGGTCCCGAAGTCCATGACGCCCAGGACCGCCTCCCGCAACTCCGCCGCGCTCGGCGGCAACGCGTCACGGTCACTGCCGTAGATGTCGCCGGTCGACCGGGACTCGAGGCGATACGAGTACGCCAGAAACGGCAGCACTCCCATCCTGCCCGCAAGCGCGGCGACGCTGCGCGGTTCCCACGTGGAATCGTCACGCGCCGCTTCCGCGTACACCACCTGCAGGTGAAGATGGATCAGCAGGCCGATGACGCCGAGCGCGACGACCCTCAGCGCGTCGCCGGGTCCCAGTCGAGCACCCCGCCTGAAAAAGCGCCGAACGGCGAGCAGCGCGGCCGCGAGCACGCCGAGACACCCAACCACGAGCACCGCGGTCGCGACGTATCTCGTCCAGTGCGGCAAAGCCAGCGCGTCCCAAAGTCCGGCCGGGTTCGCAAACGCAATGCGGATGTCGAGTACCGTCACCGGCAGGCCCGTGAGGTCGGCCTTGACCCGGCTGATCCAGGTCAGGATCGCGTGCAGGCCCGCGACGCCGAGCAGCGACACCCACCCGAGCGGACGCGGCACCAGCACGCACGCCGCGGCGACGAATGCGAGCAGCGCCCATGTGGCGCCGGCCGCGGGCCCGGCCGCTGCGTGGGCGACGGCCAGTCCGGCCAGATACGCCGCGAGGCCCCAGCGCGCGGCGGAGACCTCGGGCGTCGAAGCGCCAGCTGACGGCGCTGACCGCGCGATGCCGGCGGCGGACAGCGCCGCGACGACGAGAAACAGCAGCACCGGGCCGATGCCGGCGCGCGACACGGCTGCGTCAGTCAAGCCGTGCACGACGAACGCCGACGACAATGCGGCAACTCCAGAGGCTCAGCCAGAGCACTCGTCTTGGATCCGGCGTCCGGGCATCCAGGCCCGGAACGACGGCAAGGGTTTCGATGGCGGAGAGGGAGGGATTCGAACCCTCGGAGGCTTTGACGCCTCGCCGGTTTTCAAGACCGGTGCAATCAACCGCTCTGCCACCTCTCCAACCCGGACATTCTACCGATCGGCTCTAGCCCGCGATGAGTTCCGCTCCGCCCATGTAGGGCCTGAGCGCTTCGGGCACGGCCACGCTGCCGTCGGCCTGCTGGTAGTTCTCGAGCACCGCGACCAGCGCGCGCCCCACGGCCACGCCCGAGCCGTTCAGCGTGTGCAGGGGCTCGGGCTTGCCGGTCGCCGGGTTGCGCCAGCGCGCCTGCATGCGCCGCGCCTGGAACGCCTCGTAGTTGCTGCACGAGGAGATCTCGCGGTACTTCTGCTGCCCGGGCAGCCACACCTCGAGATCGTAAGTCTTGGTGCTGCCAAAGCCGACGTCGCCTCCGCACAGCGCGACGACGCGGTACGGCAGCCCGAGGCCCCGAAGCACCTGCTCGGCGTGGCCGGTGAGTTCCTCCAGCGCCGCGTACGAGTCCTCGGGCCGCACCATCTGCACCAGCTCGACCTTCTCGAACTGGTGCTGGCGGATCATGCCGCGCGTGTCCTTGCCGTGAGAGCCCGCCTCGGAACGGAAGCACGGCGTATGCGCGGCATACCGCCGCGGCAAGGTGCCCGCCTCGACAATGGTCTCGCGCACGAGGTTCGTCACCGGCACCTCGGCGGTGGGGATCAGGAAGTATTCGGACTCGCCGCCCACCACGCGAAAGAGGTCCGCCTCGAACTTCGGCAGCTGCCCCGTCCCCGTGAGCGTCTGTCGCGACACGAGGTACGGCGCGTACACCTCGGTGTAGCCGTGCTTCGTGGTGTGCAGGTCGAGCATGTACTGGATCAGGGCCCGGTGCAGGCGCGCCACCCCGCCCTTGAGCACGACAAAGCGCGCTCCCGAGATCCGTGCCGCCGACTCGAAGTCCACGAGCGCGAGCTTCTCGCCGATCGCCACGTGGTCGAGGGGCGTGAAGTCGAACTCGCGAGGCGTGCCCCAGCGTCGCACCTCGACGTTGGCCGACTCGTCGCGGCCGTCGGGCACGCTGTCGTGCAGCGTGTTGGGCAGTCCCATCACGACCTCGTCGAACTCTGCCGTGGCAGCCGTCTGCTCCTGCTCGAGTCCCGCGAGACGGGCGGCGAGCACCTCGCCCTCCGCGAGCAGCGCAGCGATGTCCTCGCCCCGTCCCTTCGCCATGCCGACCTTCTTGGCATGCGCGTTGCGCGCGGCGCGCGTCTCGTCGGCCGCGACCTGCGCGTTCTTGCGCCGCTCCTCGAGTACACGCAGGCGATCCACGTCGAGCACGAAACCGCGCCGCGCGAGGTTGCGGGCGATCGCCTCGGGATCGGAGCGGAGCAGCTTGGCGTCGAGCATGGCGGCGAAATCCTGTGCGCGGGACGGTCGGGGGCGCGAATTGTACGAGAAGACGGGCATGGCCTCACCCGCCGTGCGTCCGCTACAGTCCGTCCATGGTTTCCGGCCTGCTGCTGTCGGTGCTCGCAGTCGCCTATCTCGGGCTGCTGTTCGCGGTCGCGTTCGTGGGTGAACGCCGCTCCATCTACCCGGGCCGGACGCGCTGGCGGCCGTACGTGTACGCGCTTGCGCTCGGGGTCTACTGCACGACCTGGACGTTCTTCGGCGCCGTGGGGACGGCCGTGCGCGACGGCTGGGCGTATCTTCCGATCTACCTCGGGCCCGCGCTCGTATTCCTGCTCGGCATGCCCTTCCTGGTGCGGCTGGTGTCGGTGGCCCGGGCGCACAACGTCACCTCGATCGCCGACTTCGTCTCCTCGCGCTTCGGCAAGAGCCCGGCCCTCGCCGCGCTCGTCACGGTGATCGCGCTCACCGCCGCCGTGCCCTACCTTTCGCTCCAGTACAAGGCGGTGGGCGCGAGCATCGACGTGCTCACGGGCTCGGACGGCGCGCACCCTGCCTGGTACGCGGACACGGCGCTGTGGGTGGCGATGCTCATGGCACTCTTCGCCGTCCTGTTCGGCACGCGGCGCCTCGATGCCACCGAGCACCACGAGGGCGTGATGGTGGCCATCGCCTTCGAGTCCGTCGTCAAGCTGCTGGCTTTCGTGGCGGTGGGGGTATTCGCGCTGCTGCACCTGGACCAGGCGCCGCCGATCGGTGCCACGCATCTCGGCGAGCTCAGGGATCTGGTGAGCCCGTCGTTCGCAGCCTCCACGGTCCTCGCGGCGGCGGCCATCGTGTGTCTGCCGCGCCAGTTCCTGGTCGGCGTGGTCGAGTGCGCCGATCCGGCCGACCTGCGCAAGGCGCGCTGGCTGTTCCCGGCCTACCTCGCCGTATTCACGCTGTGCGTGGTGCCGGTGGTCCTCGCCGGCCTCGGTGCGGGACTCTCGGAGCAGCACCCACCCGACAGCTTCGTGCTCACGCTGCCGATGGCCCACGGCGAGACCGGCCTCGCGATCCTGGTGTTCCTCGGCGGACTGTCGGCGGCCACGGCGATGGTGATCGTCTCGAGCATCGCGCTCGCGACCATGATCACCAACGACCTCGTCATGCCTGCGCTGTGGCGCAGCCAGTGGCTGGGCCCCGACACGGGCGCGGACGTCGGCCGGCTCGTGCTCTGGCTGCGGCGGATCGCCATCGTGCTGCTGGCGATGCTGGCCTACGCCTACCACCGCAACACGGGAACGCCCGCGAGCCTCGCCTCGATCGGACTGCTGGCGTTCGCCGCGGTGGCGCCGTTCGCCCCGGCGATACTCGCGGGCCTGTACTGGCGCGGCGCCACGCGCATGGGGGTTTTCTGGGGCCTCGCCACGGGCTATCTCGTGTGGATCTATACGCTGCTGCTGCCGACCTTCGGCGCCGGGCCGCTCGCGGGGACGCCGCTGCTGGTCGGCGCCGCCCTCGCCACGGGCGCGAACGTGCTCGTGCTGGGCGTGGTCTCGCGACTGCGAGGCGTGTCGCTGCGCGAGCGCATGTCGGCCACCGCGTTCCTGCGTGGTGGCCTGCCGGTGCCGGGCGTCGCGGACGCCGGCGGCGCGCGGGTCGGCGACCTGCTCGCGGTCACCGAACGCATCCTCGGCGCGGACACGGCCGAGAGCGCGCTGCGGGACTACTGCCGGCAGACCGCGCGACCGATCCCCCGGCCGTCGGAGCCGGCCGACCGCGGCCTGCTGCAGTCCATGGAGCGCGTCGTCGCCGGCGCGATCGGCGCCTCCTCGGCGCGGCTCATGTTCACGCACGCGCTGCGCGGCCGCGGCATCGCCGCCGAGGACGTGGCCGAACTGCTCGACGAGACCTCCCAGGAGCTGCGATTCAACCGCCAGCTTCTTCAGGCCACCATGGAGAACGTCTCCCAGGGCATCGCCGTGGCCGACGCAGAGTCGCGGATCGTGGCCTGGAACCGCCGCTACCTCGAGATGTTCGAGTATCCCGAGGGCATCGTGTACGTCGGCCGTCCGGTGGCCGACCTGATCCGGTGGAACGCCGAGCGCGGCGTGTTCGGCGACGCCGACCCGGAAGAGCAGATCGCCAAGCGCCTGGAACACATGCGGGCCGGGCATGCCTACGTGGTGCAGCGCACGCGCCGCAACGGCCGCGTGTACGAGATCCGCGGCCGACCGATGCCGGACGGCGGCTACGTCACCACCTATACCGACATCACCGACTTCAAGCAGACCGAGCAGGCGTTGCGCGAGGCGACGCAGACGCTGGAGCAACGCGTTGCCGACCGCACCCGCGAGCTCGAAACCGCGCTCGAGGCGCAGCGCGACGCCAAGCGCCTCGCCGAGGAGGCGAACGCCACCAAGACCCGCTTCGTCGCCGCCGCGAGCCACGATCTGCTGCAGCCGCTCAACGCGGCGCGACTGTTCGCCTCGGCGCTCGAGGAGCGGGCCGGGGACGAGACGGTCAGGACCATCGCCGCCCGCATCGACAGCTCGATGCGGGCCGCCGAGGAAGTGCTCGACGACATGCTCGACATCGCCCGCCTCGAGAGCGGAACGATGCGGGCCGAGATCGCGGACTTCGACCTCGCCGAGGTGTTCGAGGGCCTCGAACGACAGTTTGCGCCGCTGGCGCAGCGTCGCAGCCTGCGCCTGCGCGTGACGCGGCCAGCCTGCCGCGTGCGCAGCGACCGCGTGCTGCTGCGCCGCGTGCTGCAGAACCTGATCTCGAACGCGCTGCGCTACACGCAGCGCGGCGGCGTGCTGGTCGGCTGCCGGCGGCGCGGCGGGTCCGTCGAGATCACGGTCTGGGACACCGGCCCGGGCATCGCGGAGCAGCACCAGCAGGCGATCTTCGACGAGTTCCGGCGTCTCGACCGCGTCTCGCCGTGGGGCGAGCAGGGTCTCGGTCTCGGCCTGTCGATCTGCGATCGCATCGCACGCCTGCTCAGCCTCGAGCTAGGACTGCGATCCGTGCCGGGCCGCGGCTCGATGTTCCGCGTCCGCGTGCCCGTGGGCGCCGCGGCGCCTGCATTGGCCGCCGAGTCGCCGTGCGAACCTGCAGTCGCCGCACCCTCGAGCCTGGTCGGCATGACCGTCCTGTGCGTGGACAACGAACCGGAGATCCTCGCGGGCATGAGTGCGCTCATGTCGCGCTGGGGCGTGCGGGTGGTCACAGCCACCGATTCGCAGGCTGCACGGCAGCTCGCCGCGGCCGAGCATCCGGCGGTGGTGCTGGCGGATTACCGGCTGGGCGACGGGGACGACGACGGGCTCGCACTGCTGGTCGAGTTGTGCCGCGCGGACGTGGCCCCGCCGATCGGCGCGCTCGTAACCGCCGACCACACGGCGGCACTGGCCGAACGGGCCCGCGATCTCGGCTTCCCGATGCTGCGCAAGCCCGTCAAGCCCGCGGCGCTGCGCGCACTCATGGGCGCCCTGGCGAGCCAGCGCCCGGCCGCCGGCGCCTGATTCACTCCGCTTCGTCGGGTGGAGGTTTCACGCTGGCGCGGTCAACCGCCAGCCGCCCGGCCGACAGCACCGCCTGCGTGCGGGTCGCGACACCGAGCTTGCGGAGTATCGCTGTGACGTGCGCCTTGACGGTGGCCTCGGACACGTCGAGCTCGTAGGCGATCTGCTTGTTGAGGAGGCCCGAGCACAGCATGCCGAGCACGCGGAACTGCTGGGGCGTGAGCTCGGCGACGCGACGCGCAACCTTCAGGTCCTCGTCCGAACCCTGGGCCGCGCGCGGCGGGTGGAATCCGGGCGGCGTGTAAATCTCGCCCGACAGCACCGCCTCGATGGCCTGTCCGATCTGCCCCGCCTCGGTGGACTTCGGGATGAACCCCTGCGCCCCGAACCGCAGCGCGCCGGCGATGGTCTGCGCATCGTCGTCTGCGGAAACCACCACTACCGGCAGGTCCGGCCGGCTGCCGCGCACGTGCACCAGTGCGTTGAAGCCCTGTGCACCCGGCATGTTGAGGTCGAGCAGCAGCAGGTCGGCGTCGGGCTCCGACTCGAGCGCGGTGAGCAGCGAGGCGACCGAGTCGGCCTCGACGAAGTGCGTCGCGGCCTCGAGCCGGCCGACCGCCGACTTGAGCGCCTCCCGGAACAGCGGATGATCGTCCGCGACGATGATCTGGCGAGTCATGCTGTCTCCGAATATACCTCCAGGAGATCGGGCCGGCCGCTCGCGTACGACCAATGGCGAATACCGTCGCGCGCGATCGCGAGCGCAGCATCGCCCGAGCCTACACACGGGGGAACGACCCATGCCCAGATCCATCCGCAATGGCACCGAGCTGCGACGGCTGATCACGATCACGCTCGCGACCGCCGCACTCGGACTGCCCGTCGCCACGCTCGCCCAGACCGCCAAGGAGGTCGAACTCGAGAAGCGGGTTGCCGAGCTCGAGAAACTCGTGCAGCAGCTCGTTTCCGGGAAGGCCGCCGCGCCGCCAGCCGCACCCGCTGCCGCCACTGCCGCGGCCGCTCCCGCCAAGCCCGCGGCGGCGCCGATCCAGGGCGTGTCGATCACACCGAATGCCGCGCCGAACACGACTTTCCTGCTCACCGGATTCGTGAAGGCCGACGCCAACTTCACGAACACGTCGGACGGCGAGCTGGGCGACAGCGCAACGGGACGCGATTTCTACGTCCCCGGCCAGACGCCGGTCGGCGGCCTCGACGAAGGCACCGACCTCAACGCCCACATCAAGCAGTCGCGCATCAATTTCGGCACCGACACGATCCTCGAGGGCGGCGACAAACTCAGCACCCGCTTCGAGGTCGACTTCTTCGGATCGAACCTCGGCAGCCAGAACGTCAGCAACACCTACGCCCCGGTCATCCGCCATGCCTACGTGCAGTGGCGCACCTGGCTGGTCGGCCAGACCTGGTCCAACTTCATGGACGTCCCCACGCTGCCGGAGGTCGCGGACTTCATCGGTACGACCGACGGCACGACCTTCGTCCGCCAGCCGCAGGTGCGCTGGACCAAGGGCGGACTCTCGCTGTCCGCCGAGAACCGCGAGACATCGATCACGCCCTACACCGCCGGACCATTGCCGGTGCCGCCGGCGGGACAGCCGGGGCGTTCCTTCAGCAGCGACGACGGGTGGATGCCGGACCTCACCGCGCGCTACGCGTGGAAGGGACCGTGGGGTCACGTCGCCGTCGCGGGTCTGGTGCGGGAGCTCGTGCACGAGTCCACCGGGGCGCAGTTCAGCCTCACCGGCGTCAACGCGCCGATCGACGACAGCGCCTGGACCGGCGCGCTTAGCGTGTCCGGCAAGTTCACCTTCGGCAAGGACGACGTCCGATGGATGGCGCTGTACGGCAATCTCGGCCGCTACGTGGCGCTCAATTTCGCGAACGACGCGATCTTGAACGGCGATGGCGAGCTCGAGTCGATCGACGGCTACGCCGGGTTCTTGGCCTACCGGCACGTCTGGGGCGGCACCTGGCGCAGCACCCTGGCCTACGCGATGCAGTCGTACGACAACGACGTCTCGCTGTCGGCCTCGACGAACGCATACAGCCCGAACAAGTCGAGCTGGAGCGTGCTGGGCAACCTGTTCTACTCGCCGCTGCCGAAGCTCGATATCGGCGCCGAGTTCCGTTACGCGGAGCGCGAGCTCGAGAACGGCACGGACGGCGACTTCAACCGCCTGCAACTCACGACCAAGTACTCGTTCTGATCAGTCGCGCCGGGCGGATCGCCACTCGGCGCGCACCACCCGCCAGTCGTCGCCCTCGAGCCTGAGCTCGAGGGCGACGTCGTGGACGTCGGCCGCCACGTCGAAGGCAGTCGCTGCGGCCGACTCGCGTCCCAGCGCGCCCACGGTGAGTCGCACGCGGGCGTAATCCTCGTACGGGAACTCGACGGCCTCGATGCGGGTGAGGAGGTGCACCGACTGGTGCACCACGAAGTATCCGCGCAGGTAACGCTTGAGTTCCTCGCGGTCGCCGCCGCGCCCGTCCTGGAAATCGGGCGAGACCAGGGCGATCAGGCGCGCGAGGTCGCGGGATTCCGCCGCGCTCTCGCCCTCGGCCACGATCGCGCGGACCCGCGACTCGGGGGTGTCGCGCTCGCCGCAACCCGTCGCTGCCAGCAGCAGCGCGAGCGCGACGCCTGTGACGATGACTCGTACCTTTCCAACCGCCTGTGGCAGCATTCCGGCATCTCCCTCCCGGCCGCGGCCCGATAGTGTCCCATGCGCGCCTTCCGCTACCACGCCGCACGTCCAGCCACCCGCCCGGGCATCGAAGACGTCCCCGTGCCGCCGCTCGCCGCCGGCGAACTGCTCGTGCGCGTGACCTGTGCGAGCCTCAATCCCGTGGACTGGAAGATCGCCACCGGCAGCTTCCGCTTCCTGGTGAAGGGCGGACTGCCTCGCACCATGGGCTCCGACTTCGCCGGACGCATCGCGGCGATCGGCCCCGGCGTCGCGGGCTGGGTCGTGGACGAGCCCGTGATGGGCTTCATCGATCCTTTCGCGCGCAGCGCGGGCACCTTCGCCGAGTTCGTGCCGGTACCGGCCGGCTTCGTATATCGCCGGCCACCGTCGATCGACGACCGGCTCGGTGCCGCCCTGCCCTGCGCAGGCGTCACCGCCGTCGCGCTCTGTGATCTGGCGCGCGTCGGTTGCGGCTCGAACGTGCTCGTCAACGGCGCCTCGGGCGGCGTCGGTCACCTCACCGTGCAGGTCGCCAAGGCCCGCGGCGCCCGCGTCACCGCGGTGGCGAGCGAAGGCCGGCGCGAGTTCGTCACCGCGCACGGCGCCGACGCGTTCATCGACTACCGTTCCGCGGCGCCGGGCGACTGGCCGGGCAGCTTCGATGCCGTGCTCGACTGCGTGCCGAACCTGCCCCGTCGCATGCACTCCCGGCTGCTCGTGCCCGGCGGCCACTACGCGAGCACGCTGCCGAATGCAGCGACCTACACGATCGACCCGATCCTGAACCGCCTTGGCCGCTTCACGCGACACGCGCTGATGCTGCAACCAAACGAGCCCGCCATGCGGGAACTCGTCGGGTACGTCGAAGAGGGACGGCTGCGCTGTGAGATCGCAGGCGAATACGCGCTCGAGGACGCCGAGCGCGCCATCGAGCAGTCGCGCTCGGGGCACGTCGCGGGCAAGTTGCTCATCCGGATCGCGTGACGATCACCTTGGCCGCGGGATCGAGCAGCGCCTCCGCGGCATCGTCCCAGTCTGCCGTGAGGCCCGTGACGATCGCGGGCTGGAAACGGCCGGACTGGATGATCGGCAGCACGTCGTGCATGCAGGTCCGCGAGTTGACGCGTCCGTGCACGAAGGTGATGCCGGTACCGTACATCGCCAGCAGCGGCATGCGCGTCGTGGCCTGGTAGTAGATGCCGACGCTGGTGCACACGCCGCCCGGCCGCGTCGAGCGGATGGCCACTGACAATCCCGGCTCGCTGGCGCTCGCCTCGACCGTGACGTCGTAGTCGGGCCGCACGCGCGACGGCGGCTCGGCCAGCACGTCGCCGACCCCGAGCCGGCGCGCGAT
>Ga0105097_10001656_pt1 | contig 10728 bp, 11 predicted proteins | sample PPLLak12cMay2015_FD_87035 | JGI IMG/M metagenome (GOLD analysis project Ga0105097, IMG submission 87035) | Freshwater sediment microbial communities from Prairie Pothole Lake near Jamestown, North Dakota, USA - PPLs Lake P7 Core (1) Depth... | ecosystem: Environmental > Aquatic > Freshwater >... | reverse complement strand
TTCCTCGAGGCCCATCCCGAGCCCGACAAAGCCCTCTGCGATGGGCCCAGCGCCCTGCCGCTGGCGCTGCTGGAACCCTTCCTGCGGCAGGTGAAGGCGGTGGATGACCTGGTGAAGTCACTGCCGCTACTGGAAATCAACTAGGCCGGCCAAAGGCCGCTTTACGCAAGCGATAGACAGGGAGCCCTGGTAATGAGCACGATCAAACAAGTACAGGCATTCGAGGTTATGGATTCCCGCGGCAACCCCACAGTGCTGGCGGAAGTCACGCTCGATTCCGGCCACGTGGGGGCGGCCTGCGCCCCCTCCGGCGCCTCCACCGGCTCGCGGGAGGCGCTTGAGTTGCGCGACGGCGACGCCGCCCGCTACCTGGGCAAGGGCGTGCTCAAGGCCGTTGCCAATGTCAACGGCCCGATCCGCAGCCTGCTGCTGGGGCGCGATGCCGGAGCCCAGCGCGAGCTGGACGCCGCCATGATTGCTGCCGATGGCACTGACAACAAGGCCAGATTCGGCGCCAACGCCATCCTCGCCGCGTCCCTGGCGGTGGCGAAGGCCGCGGCCCAGGCCCGCGGCGTGCCCCTGTACCAGCACATCGCCAGCATCAACGGCACTACGGAACTGAGTATGCCGGTGCCGATGATGAACATTCTCAACGGCGGGGAGCATGCCGACAATAACGTGGACATCCAGGAATTCATGATCCAGCCGGTGGCGGCTCCCACCTTTGCCGAGGCCCTGCGGGCGGGAGCCGAGATTTTCCACCACCTGAAAAAAGTACTGGCCGGCCGCGGCCTGAGCACGGCGGTGGGCGACGAGGGCGGCTTCGCCCCCAACCTGCCCTCCAACGAGGCGGCCCTTGAAGTCATCGCCGAGGCCGTCGGCAAGGCGGGCTACCGGCTGGGTACCGACATCACCCTGGCGCTCGACTGCGCCGCGTCCGAGTTCTACCGGGACGGGGTGTACAATCTGGCGGGTGAAGGCAAACAGTTCAACAACGAGGCTTTTACCGATTACCTGGCGGCGCTGGCGGCGAAACACCCCATCATTTCCATCGAGGACGGCCTGGACGAGTCGGACTGGGCCGGCTGGAAAATGCTGACCAACAAGATCGGCGACAGGGTGCAGCTGGTGGGGGACGACCTGTTCGTGACCAATACCCGCATCCTGCAGGAGGGTATCAACAAGGGCGTCGCCAACTCCATCCTGATCAAGTTCAACCAGATAGGCAGCCTGACCGAAACCCTGGACGCCATTGCCATGGCCAAGGCAGCCGGCTACACCGCCGTCATCTCCCACCGCTCGGGCGAGACCGAGGACACCACGATCGCCGACCTCGCGGTAGCCACCGCCGCCGGCCAGATCAAGACCGGCTCGCTGTGCCGCTCCGACCGCGTCGCCAAGTACAACCGCCTGCTGCGCATCGAGGCGGAGCTGGCAGGCCGGGCACCCTACCGGGGCCTGGCGGAATTCTCCCGTCGAGGCTGACACTTGCGCTGGCTGCTCGCAGTGTTGCTGATCCTGCTGGTCGGGCTGCAGTATCGCCTGTGGATTGCGCAGGGCAGCCTCGCGGAACGCCATCGCCTGCAGGGCCAGATCGAGGAGCAGATCCGGATCAACAGCCAGTTGCAGGAGCGCAACGCCGCGCTGGAGCGCGAAGTGCTCGACCTGCAGAACGGGAACAAGGGCCTGGAGCAGCGCGCCCGGGAGCAGCTGGGACTGATCCGCCAGGGTGAAACCTTTTACCGGTTTGTGGATGAGCCCGCCGGCACGACCGGGGAAGGCGCGCCGGCCGCCACCCCGGCCACCGTTGCCCCGGCGCCGACGCCCGCTCCCTGATGGCGCCCGGGCGTTGTTGGGGCGTGGTGCCCGCGGCTGGAACCGGCAGCCGCATGGCGGCTGACCTGCCCAAGCAATACCTGCGAATTGCCGGCATCACCCTGCTTGAGCACAGCCTCAACGCGCTGCTGCGCAGCGAGCGGATAGCGGGCGTCGTGGTGGCGCTGCACCCCACTGATGAGCTGGCCGCGGACCTGCCGCTATTCGCCGACCCGAGGGTGCGGCGCGTGGCCGGTGGCGAGCAGCGCAGCGATTCCGTGCTGGCGGCGCTGGCGGCGCTGCTGGTCCTGGGTGATCCCTCGGACTGGGTGCTGGTGCACGACGCGGCCCGGCCCTGCCTGCAGCCGGGCGACCTCGACCGCCTGGTCGAGCGGGTCGGCGCCAGCGGCACCGGCGCTATCCTGGCGGAGCCGATCGTCGATACCGTGAAGGAGGCGAGCGGCGCCGGCCTGGTGCTGCGCACCCTCGATCGCAGTCGCCTGTGGCGGGCCCAGACCCCGCAGATGTTTCGCCTGGGCGAATTGCACGCCGCCCTCGCAGATGCCCGGGCGCGGGGGCGGGCGATTACCGACGAGGCGTCCGCCATGGAACTGGCGGGGCACCCGGTGCAACTGGTGCAGGGTTCGCCCCGCAATATCAAGGTGACGCTCCCCGGGGATTTGCAATTGGCGGCCTGGTACCTCGGCGCCGGGGCAACGGCGTGACCATGGCGGGAGGGCGGGGCAGGGATTTATGCGAATAGGACATGGCTATGACGTGCATCGCTTCGGTGCGGGGGAGGCGATCGTGCTGGGCGGCGTGCGCATTCCCCACCACCGGGGCCTGGAAGCGCACTCGGATGGGGATGTGCTGATTCACGCGATCTGCGACGCCCTGCTGGGCGCGATCGGCCAGGGCGATATCGGCCGGCATTTTCCGGATACGGACCCGGCCAACGCCGGTATCGACAGCCGCGTCCTGTTGCGCCGGGTGGTGGGGCTGGTGCAGGCGGCGGGTTGGGAGCTGGCCAACCTGGACGCTACCCTCGTGGCCCAGGCCCCGCGCATGGCGCCCTACATCGACAGCATGCGGGCCAACCTCGCGGCCGACCTGGCGGCCGAGGTTTCGCGGGTGAACGTGAAGGCCACCACCACAGAGAAGCTCGGCTTTACCGGGCGCGAGGAGGGAATTGCCGCCCACGCCGTGGTGCTGCTGAAAGCGGCCGCTCGGTGACCAATGCCTGGCCCCGCGCCTGGGGAACCCCGCCTGCCCGCGCCCTGATCCGTTGCCGCCCCGAGGACTTCCTGGTCAGCGAGGAACTGGGGTTCGAGCTGTCCGGTGAGGGCGAGCACGTCTTCCTGTACCTGCAGAAACGCAATCTCAACAGCATGGAACTGCTGCAGCGGCTGGCGGCGCTGAGCGGAGTGCCGGAGCGGGACATCGGTGTCAGCGGCCTCAAGGACCGCAACGCGGTCACCCGCCAGTGGTTCAGTGTCGGCCTCGCGGGGCGGCCGGAGCCCGACTGGGCGGCCTTGCAGGCCGGCGGCGATGTGCAGCTGCTGCAGCGCGGCCGGCACACGCGCAAGCTCAGGCGGGGGGTGCACCGCGCCAATCGCTTTCGCCTGCTGTTGCGCGCTGTCAGCGGTGACCGCGCCGCCCTCGAGCAGCGCTTGCAACAGGTGCGCGAACAGGGCGCGCCCAATTATTTCGGCGAGCAGCGTTTCGGTCGCGGCGGCGCGGGCCTCGAGCAGGCGCAACGCTGGGCGCTCACGGGCGGCCGCCGGCTGACCCGGGCCAGGCGCAGCCTGCACCTGTCGGCGCTGCGCGCCTTCCTGTTCAACACCCTGCTGGCTGAGCGGGTCGCGGCAGGCAACTGGAACATGCCCTGCGAGGGTGATGTGGTCATGCTCCGGGGGAGCCGCAGCCTGTTCAGCTGCGCACAGGTCGACGCCGAATTGCTATCGCGCGCCCGGCTGGGCGATGTTCACCCGGGCCTGCCCCTGTGGGGCAGTGGCGTATCCGCGGCAGCCCCCGCGCGGGCCCTGCAGCAGCGTGAGGCGCTGGCGCAACACCGGCTGCTGTGCGAGGCCCTGGAGCGGGAGGGGCTGGAGCTGTCCTGGCGTCCCGCCCGCCTGCTTGCAGATGACTTTTGCTGGCAGTTTTGTGATGATGGCGCCCTGCAGCTGGATTTTGCCCTCGGTGCTGGCGCTTACGCCACCGCGCTGCTGGCGGAAATTGTCCAGTACCAGCAGGGCGGGCAGCCAGAAATACAACAAGACGTTCAACCGGACAGTCAACAGGCTGGCGGGCGCGCAACAGGGGATATGAAGGGGTGGCAAGGGCGGTGAGCAATGTCGACGTAAACGGCATCGGAATGACATCACAGCGCACCCGTGAGCGCCTGATCCAGCGCCTGGTGGAACAGGGCATCACCAATCAGAAGGTGCTGGATGTGGTGCGCTCCACGCCTCGGCATTTGTTCCTGGACGAGGCCATGGCCCACCGCGCCTACGAGGATGTGGCCCTTCCCATCGGCTTCCAGCAGACCCTGTCGCAGCCCTACATCGTGGCGCGGATGACGGAACTGCTGCTGGCCGCGGGACCTCGCCAGCGGGTGCTGGAGATCGGCACCGGCTCCGGCTACCAGACCGCCATCCTGGCGCGCCTCGTGGGAGAGGTCTACAGCGTTGAACGCATCAGGCCGTTGCAGCAGAAAGCCCGGCAGCGCCTGCGCCAGCTCAAGTTGCGCAATGTCCATATGAACCACGCCGACGGCGGCATGGGCTGGGCGGAACGCGGCCCCTACGACGGCATCCTCGCCACCGCCGCGCCCGAACGCATACCCGAGGAATTGCTGCAGCAGCTGGCACCGGAGGGGCGGCTGGTCATCCCGGTGGGCAGCGAGACCCAGCACCTGCAGGTCGTCACCCGTACCCATGAGGGTTTCGATACCCAGATCGTGGAGGAAGTGAACTTCGTTCCCCTGCGCCCGGGTACCGTGAAATGAGCCAGCTGAGCCCCCTGGGCGTTTACCTGCGCGGCGTCCTGATGGGCGCCGCGGATATCGTGCCCGGCGTCTCCGGCGGCACCATCGCATTTATCACGGGCATCTACGACACCCTGTTGGGCAGCATCCGCTCCTTCGACCTGGAGTTGCTGGCGCGGCTGTGGCAGCTGGACATCAAGGGCGCCTGGCAGCATGTCAATGGCGGCTTCCTGCTCGCCCTGCTGGCGGGGATCGGCACCAGCATCTTCTCCCTGGCCCGGGTGTTTTCCTGGATCCTGGACAACCACCCCGTGCCCCTGTGGGCATTTTTCTTTGGCCTGATCCTGGCGTCTGCGGTGGTGTTGTTGCGCCAGATCGAGGGCTGGACCCGCGCGCGCGCCCTGTGCCTGCTGGCGGGAGCGGTCGGCGCGGGCATCATCGCCTTCCTGCCCGTCGCCAACCTGGACTTTGGCCTCGCGGGGGTGTTCCTGGCGGGTTTCGTGGCGATCTGTGCAATGATCCTGCCGGGCATTTCCGGCAGTTTCATCCTGGTGCTGCTGGGTATGTATGGCACGGTACTGGATGCGGTCAAAACCCTGGATATCGGCTTCCTGCTGGTCTTTTGCCTGGGTTGCGGTTCGGGCCTGCTCTCTTTTTCGCGCCTGTTGCACTGGCTGCTGCACCGTTTTCACCAGGCGACCATGGCGGTGCTGACCGGCTTCCTGTTCGGCTCGCTGGTGATCGTGTGGCCCTGGAAAAAGGTGCTGGACTGGGTACCGGACAGCCACGGCGTACTCAAGCCCGCCCAGCAGGTGCCGGTGTCCCCGGCGGAATTTTTGGCGCTGACGGGTCAGGACCCCGCCATTTGGCTGTGTATTGGCCTGGTGCTGGTGGGCTTTGCCGCCGTCTGGTTGATCGAGCACAGCTGGGGACAAGACTAGTGCGGCCGGGGCAAAATCTGCAGCGCGCAATAGTCGTTATCCTGTTGCTGTGTGGCCTCGCCGGGTGCGGCAGCAGCAGTCGGGCTCCGTATACACCCCCGAAACCGGCGGTGACGGTGTACGTGGTGCAGCGCGGCGACACCCTCTATTCCATCGCCTTTCGCTATGGGCTGGACTACCGCAAGGTGGCCGAGGTGAACAATATTGTCGACCCCTATACCATCTATCCCGGCCAGAATATCTACCTGTGGCAGCTGCAGCCGCCGCTGCCCGGCGCCGCCCCGGCGCCGGACCCCGCAGGCTACACAGCGGCGCCTGCCCCAATTGCGCCGCGCGCTGCGCCCCCGGCTCCGGTCGTCGTGACCGCAGTGCCGGGGGTTGCGACCGCGCCTGTGAGCAAGGTGACGAAGCCGACGCCGGTCTATCGCGACAAACCCCCGGTGAGCAGCGGGGTGTATCACCCGGGCGCGAAGCCGGTCCAGGCCCCAGCGATCGAGACCCCCCCGATAACGCCTGCGGCAGCGCCGCCCCCCGGCATCACCGTGCTCACCGCCGAGCCCGGGGTGGCGCCTGCGCCTGCCCAGGCTCCGGTGCCGGCCCAGCCCCAGGCGACCGGGGCCGTGGCCGTGGCCCCGAGCCCCGCACCTGCGCCGGACCTGGCGCCCGCCCCGGCCAAAGCGCCCCCCGCGGCCAGGGCGCCCACCCCGGGCGCCAAGGTGACGGCCTGGCGCTGGCCGGCGGCGGGCAGTGTCACCCGCGGCTATTCTTCCAATGTGCACAAGGGAATCGATATCGGCGGCAGCCGCGGCGATCCGATCTACGCGGTAGCCGATGGCACGGTGGTCTATGCGGGCACCGGTATCGTGGGCTTCGGTGAGTTGGTCATCGTCAAGCACAACGACATCTACATCAGCGCCTACGGCCACAATGATCGGCTGCTGGTGAAGGAGAATGACGTGGTGGGGGCAGGCCAGGTCATCGCCGAGAAGGGCAGTTCCGGCACCGATAGCGTGAAACTGCATTTTGAAATCCGCAAGGAAGGCAAGCCCATAGATCCCCTCGAATTGCTGCCCCGGCGCTGACCCCAGGCCTTTCCCGAACCCGCCGCCGCCCGCCCGGGCGGCTGCCCCAAAGGGGGCCCCCGCCCGGCATGAATTTGCCTTTGGGCCGGCTTGTAATCAATTATCCCTCTGGGGTAACCTGATCGGCCCCGCGAGAAATGCCCCCGATTCTCGTCGCATAAAATAAAGAGGGTCACGGAAAGTGGAAGCAACCCGCGCGAAACGGATTTCAAAACCGGGTAAGGCTGGCGTGGTGACAGCCCGCAATGGCAAGGCCCCGCAGCAACACCCCCAACCCGGCCCTGATACTGACCTGATCGACAGCGACGACGGCGTCGACCTGTTGTTGGATGCCGCGGCGGAGAACGAGCTGCCACCGGAGCAGGACGAGGAAAGCGCACTGTTCGAAGAAGCCAGGGCCCGCACCGCCGGCAGGGTGGAAAGCTCCCTCGATGCCACCCAGCTGTATCTCAACGAAATCGGCTACTCGCCGCTGCTCAGCGCCGACGAGGAGAAGTATTTCTCCCGCCTCGCGCTGCAGGGTGATGCCAGCGCGCGCCGGCGCATGATCGAGAGCAACCTGCGCCTGGTGGTCAAGATATCGCGCCGCTATATCAACCGCGGTCTGACCCTGCTCGACCTGATCGAGGAGGGCAACCTCGGCCTGATCCGCGCCGTGGAGAAGTTTGATCCCGAACGCGGCTTTCGTTTCTCAACCTATGCCACCTGGTGGATTCGCCAGACCATCGAACGCGGCATCATGAACCAGACCCGCACCATTCGCCTGCCTATCCACGTGGTGAAGGAGCTGAATGTCTACCTGCGGGCAGCGCGCGAGCTGACCCAGAAGCTGGACCATGAGCCCAGCGCCGAGGAAATCGCCGACATGCTGGACCGGCCGGCCGCGGAAGTGAAACGTGTGCTGGGACTGAATGAGCGGGTGACCTCCATGGATATCCCGGTAGGGCCCGACTCGGACCGCTCGGTGGTGGATACCATCGCCGACACGCGCGAATCGGACCCGTCCAAACTGCTGCAGGACAGCGATATCCGCGAAAGCATCGCCGTCTGGCTGGAGGAGCTGCCGGAGAAACAGCGGGAGGTCCTGTCGCGCCGCTTCGGCCTGCGCGGTTATGAGAGCAGCACCCTCGAGGAAGTCGGTCGCGAAATCGGCCTGACCCGCGAACGCGTGCGCCAGATCCAGGTGGAGGCGCTCAGGCGCCTGCGCACGATCATGGAAAACAACGGCCTCGGCAGCGACTCCCTGTTCACCTGACCCCCATTTTCAGGCGCGGCGAAACTCGGCGGGACTGGTCCCGTGCCAGCGGCGGAAAGCCCGCCGGAAATTGGCACTGTCGTGGTAACCCAGCAGGGCGGCGATCGCCTCCACACCCAGCCGGCTCTCGCGCAGGTGGCGCGCGGCGAGCTCGCCCAGCAACTCATCCTTTATCTGGCGGTAACCGCTGCCCTCCTGGATGAGGCGGCGGGCGAGCGTGCGCTTGGAAACGAACAGCGCCCTCGCCACATCCTCTTCGCTGGCGCGCCCGGCGGGCATCGACAACAGCCTGCGCCGCACCCGGTCGGTCATCGACAGTGAGCGTGCGGGCAGCTGTGCCAGCAATTGCTCGCAGAGGTCGCGGGCCAGGCCGTAGGAGCCCGGGTCCGCGGTGGCGTTCGCGGCCCCCACCAGGCCCGACGGCAGCAGCAGCTGGCTCTGCTCCCGGGAAAAGCGGGTCGGGCAGTGAAAATAATCCCGGTAGGCCTTGCGATAGGCCGGGGGGCCGAACTCGAACTCGAAGCGGCCCGCGGCCAGAGGCTTGCCCAGAACAGATTCGATGAGGGCCTGCAGCAACAGGGCGAAGCACTCCAGCAGCATCCGCTTTTCTTCCTCGGGCGCCGCCAGGCGAACCTGCAGGGTGCACCTGAGCCAGGGGCCCGAGACCTCCAGCCCCAGCTGGGCAATCGCGATGCGCAGTGGCAGGAAGTCGCGCAGCGCCCGCAGGGCGGTTATCAGGTCCGGGCTGCTCTGGGCGAGGTAGCCGATGGGGCCGTGCGCGGAGGGGTCAAGCTGGCTGCCCAGCCGCAGGCCCAGTTCCGGGTCGGGGTCGAGCAGTCGGGCATTGTGCATGATGCGCAATTGTTGCGGGCCGCTGAGCCGGGTTTCGTCACCCGGCAGCAGCACACTGGTGGGCAGGTCGGTGCCCTCCAGCAGTTTGGGCAGGTCCGGCTCATGCAGGCGCAGTTCGCGCGCGAGCATGCGCGAGTAGTGGCTGGAGATGAAGGCCTGGTCGGTGTGAGTGCGCATGCCCCATTGTCTTTATATGACCCCCTTGTGTCAAAAAAAGACCTCCCCCATGCCGGCCATAATGCCTACACTGTCCTGACCAACTGTCCAGGAGCCCCCAACCATGCCGAGCATCACCCTCATTGAGTACAACGGCGCCAGCCACACGATTGACGCCGACCCCGGTAAATCCCTGATGCAAAACGCCGTCGACAACGGCATCCCGGGAATCGATGCCGACTGCGGTGGGGCCTGCGCCTGCGGCACCTGTCACTGCTTCGTCGAGCCCGCCTGGCGGCAGGCCAGCGGCGAGCCGGACGCGATGGAGGAGGCCATGCTGGGTATGCGCCCTGATCGCACCGAGCTGTCACGCCTGAGTTGCCAGATCCAGGTGACAGAGGATCTGGACGGCATGGTGGTGCGGCTGCCCGAATTCCAGATGTAAGCAATAGCGAACGCCAACCAGAGGAACCAAACGATGAACCAGGCTGTAGCACTCCCCGATGCCTTAACCATGCCGCTGGCCGACATCGATGTCAGCGATCCCCGCCTGCTGGAGCAGGACGCCTGGCGGCCCTACTTCGCGCGCCTGCGCGCGGAAGACCCGGTTCACTACCAGGCCAACAGCATCTTCGGGCCCTTCTGGTCGATCACCCGTTTCGAGGATATCGTCGCGGTGGACAGCGACTTTAAAGCGTTCTCCTCCGAACCCATCATTGTCATCGGCGACGCGCCGGGAGATCTGCCGCTGGAGATGTTCATCGCCATGGACCCTCCCAAGCACGACCTGCAGCGCCGCGCCGTCCAGGGCGTGGTCGCGCCCCGCAACCTGGCGGAGATGGAAGGGCTGATCCGCAGCCGCGTGCGGGATATTCTCGACGGCCTGCCCGTGGGCGAAACCTTCAACTGGGTAGACCGGGTATCGATCAATCTCACCACCCAGATGCTGGCGACCCTGTTCGACTTTCCCTTCGAGCAGCGGGCCAAGCTGACCTACTGGTCCGACCTTGCCGCGGGCACGCCGGAGATGGCCGGCGGTGATGTCAGCCATGAGGAACTAATGACAGGGATGATGGATTGCCTGCAAACCTTCACCCGCCTCTGGCACGAGCGCAAGGGCAGGGACAATGGCTTCGACCTGATCACCCTGTTGCAGCGCGACCCCAGCACCGCCGACCTGGTGGACCGCCCCATGGAATTTCTCGGCAACCTGGTGCTGCTGATCGTGGGCGGCAATGACACCACCCGCAATTCCGCCAGCGGCGGCGTGCTGGCGCTCAACCAGTTTCCCGGGGAGTACGACAAGCTGCGCGCCAATCACGGCCTGATCCCCGGTATGGTGTCCGAGATCATCCGCTGGCAGACACCCCTGGCGCATATGCGCCGCACCGCCGCCCACGACATCGAATTCAGGGGCAAGCAGATCCGCAAGGGCGACAAGGTGGTGATGTGGTACCTGTCGGGCAATCGCGATGAAACCGCGATCGAGCGCCCGGACGACTTCATCATCGACCGCAGCAATCCTCGCCACCACATCTCCTTCGGCTTTGGCATCCATCGCTGCATGGGCAACCGGCTGGCGGAAATGCAGCTGCGTATCCTGTGGGAGGAAATCATGCAGCGTTTCTCCCGGGTGGAAGT
>Ga0105097_10001652_pt1 | contig 10733 bp, 12 predicted proteins | sample PPLLak12cMay2015_FD_87035 | JGI IMG/M metagenome (GOLD analysis project Ga0105097, IMG submission 87035) | Freshwater sediment microbial communities from Prairie Pothole Lake near Jamestown, North Dakota, USA - PPLs Lake P7 Core (1) Depth... | ecosystem: Environmental > Aquatic > Freshwater >... | reverse complement strand
TCCTATAATCGTGAAACGGGAGGTAATTTAAAAGCACCCGTTAAGTCAGGCACTAACCCAAGAAGGGTATCTTTTGCTGCAAGGTTTGCGGGAATGAAAGGTGCTATGAAGAAGCCAAATGGAGAACCGACAAGAAAAGCATTAGCATTAAAAGCGTGGGGTTTTGGTTCGGTTGAAGCCGCAAGAAAGTTTGCCAATGCCCATAAGAAGTCGTAATTAACAAAATTTTACCTAAAAAATATTTTGCAATATCAAAAAGAAGTATATTTGGTATTGTATAGTGTTAATTATTGGTTAAAATAAAATAATTTCAAGTGAGTTTTGCACCTAATAATAGTTTTAGTTCGGGTGGTGGCGGTGGTTCTACCATGAAAGACTTTCAGTTGTCGGGTGATGTGTCTAATAAGCTTGAAAAAGAATACGGGGCTAAAATTGCTCAATACATATTTTCTACAATCAACGGAACAAATAGTTATTATTGGAGAAGAAACAACCGCTTTATTCTTAATAGACAATACGCCAATGGAAGAATAAATATGCAGCGTTATATGGATAGGCTTGAAATGAATGGCAAGTTTAACTATGTAAACATAAATTGGAACTGCATTAAAATATGTAATACCATTGTTGGTAGGCTTGTTGGCGGTTGGATGAAAAGAAATGAAAAAGTTTCTGTTACAGCCGTAGACCCGATTTCCTCAAAGAAAAAACAAGAACAAGCTGATAACGCTGAATTTGTATTTGAGAACAAAGAAATGTTAATGCAATTACAGCAAGAATCAGGCGTTCCTTTAGTTCCACAAGACCAATTTGTAGCAGAAGATAAAGACGAATTAGACGAGTGGTTGTTGGAGTTCAATAGAACGCCCGAAGAAATAAAATACGAAATAGGAAGCAATAATATTTTACAAGCTAACGGATGGTTTGATACCTTAAAATCAAAGATGCTACACGATGCAGCAGAAGTTGGTTTAGTTGGTACTTATACATATATGAATAGTGATGGAGAGATTATTGTAGAATGGGTAAGACCTGAAAATATGTTTTACTCTTACTCTGAATATGATGATTTAAGAGATACAAAGTGGAGAGGTAGAATGACCGTAATGAAGATTTCTGATTTAAGAAAAAAGTACGGCAAAGAAGGCGGTGGAGATTTAACCGAAGAACAAATATTTCAAATAGCTGCAACAGCAAAGGAATACCGTATGCTTGACCAATTACGTTGGATGCAGCAATGGAATCTTTCCTTGATAAGACCTTATGACGAGTGGAATATTGATATAATGGAGTTTGAACTGAAAAGTTTAGACGATGATACATTTACTGTAACTACTACCAATAAGGGAACTACGCTAATTACAAAAGGTGTTTTTGATAAACTAAAAGCAAACCAAAGAGTAGTTAAAAAACAGTCTTACAATATTTATCGTTGTGTATTCGCTACTCAATCAAATACGGTTTTAGAGTGGGGCATTAAAGAAAATATGATTAGACCGCAAGACCCTAAAGAAAGCGGTAATGCAGAATTTTCTTACAGCTACTATATGCCACAAAACTACGATATGCGTAATGTGGCAGTACCCGAAAAGATTGAAGAACCGTTAGACCAAATGATTATAGCAAGGTTGAAGATTCAACAATTAGTTGCTAAGATGAAACCCGCAGGTGCTATGATTAACGTAGATGCCCTGCAAGAATTAGATTTGGGATTAGGCGATGTTACAAAGCCATTAGAGGTACAAAAGATATACGAGCAGACAGGTAATCTTTATTATAGAGGAAGGGATGCGGAAGGTAACGCAATACCCGCACCAATTAACGAACTTGCTAATGCGGGTTTTGTTTCCCAAATGCAAGGACTTATTTCTTTGTACCAATTCCACTACCAAGTTCTTAAAGACGAATTAGGTATTGACCCTAACTTATCTCAAAGTCTAGCAGCACCTAGAGTTACTTCGCAAAATGCCGAAAGCGCAATGATTATTACCGATGCAACTACCGAGCATTATTACGAGGCTTATATTAGGTGTATGGAAGATACGGCTAAGAAAGTAGCTTGTTTATTAAATACAAGTGTTACTCATGGGGCTAAAAAATACAGAGATTTATTAAAACAAGATGAGGTAGCGGGAAGAAATTTCACTACTGAAATACAAATGCTACCCAACGAACAAGAAATGGCTAAGTTGGAAGCAATGGTTAATAATGCTATTCAAACAAACAAGGACTTTATACTTTACATTGACCCTTTCAAATTAATGAGAGTGGCAAAAGAAAACTTAAAGTTTGCGGAACTATTGTTTAGGCAAGCGCAAAAAAGATATTTAAAAAGTCAAATGGAGATTGCTCAAAAGAACAGCGAGTTTAATGCTCAAATTCAAATACAATCTCAACAAACCAAAGCTAAATCAGATGCTTCATTGGATAACCAAAAGAATCAAGCAAAAGAAAAACAAATACTTTTGGCGGGATATTTTGACCTTATAAAGTCAGGCGTAGAAGTTCCGCAAGATATATCAATGGTATTAGGAGAGGTAATTAAAAGCGTTGCAGTTCCAATAGCTATGCAGAATCAGCAAACAGAAATGGCTATTCAGCAACAAGCAATGCAAGAACAACAAGCAATAGATGAAGGAGCAGGTCAAGTAGAACAACAAGAACAAATGCAAATGCAAGAACAAGTTTAAAAATATAAAAAATGGCAAACTTTCAAGTAACAAATAGAGTAACACAACAAGCACTTAAAGCGCAAGCTGTTCGTGTTATTTTAGATACAAATGAAACAGTAGCAGATTTACCAAACGTAGAAGTAGGTCAATCGGTTTATGTAAATACCTATAATATTTATGGTATTGTTTCAAGTGTAGATAGTTTAGGAAATTCATTCCAAGTATCTCCCGTATATCCATTTAATGCTTTTCAAGGAAGTCAATCAGGATATTTAGTAGCGGGTGATGTATTAACAGTAGTCAACCCTTAAAATAATAATACAATGGCAATTAGTCAAATATTAGATGTAACAGCAGAATATAGCGTAAACAAAATACACACTTTAGATATTGGCGGGTATGATTACGCAATAGTGCAGCTTGTTAATCCTTCCGCAGCAGTTACTTTTAAAACCTCAAATGATGCTAACGCTATTACGGGGGCAAGTGATGGAAGCGCAGTATCGGCAATAAACTTTACCGTAGTTCAAGGAACAAACCTTGCAACAAGCGCAGCATCAAGTACTTTATCGGTAACGGGGTTAATTCGTTTTGGCTACATTGGAAAGTTCTTGCAAATTGATGGCGGGGGTACTGTTACTTGCGATAAGATTATTGTAAGATTATTTAAAATTAGTTAATATGGAACTTACTCCCGAAATAATACAGTCAAAGTTGTTCTCAATGAGAACACAAGCCCACAAATTTCATTTAGATACAAGAAGCTATGCGGAACACAAAACGCTTGGTGAAGTATATGATAAATTAGGCGACTTCGCTGATGAAATTTCAGAGAAGCTAATGGGCTATCAAAAAGGAAAAAGAATAGGTGTAGGAAAGTTAGACGAACTACAAGTTTACAGCCAAGATGCGGTAAACAAGATGGTTAAAGATGGAATGGATTTTTCTTACAGTTTATACGAATGGTCGGGCAAAAATAAATACAGCGACCTAGAAAATATAGCACAATCACTAAGCGGTTTATTTGCGGAAACGGCATATCAACTTACACTTAGTTAAACTATAAAACAAAACACAGTTTATGTCAGAAACAACACAAGAGGTAACGCAAGAAGTAAATCAATCAACAGCTAATCCATTTGATGATAGCAGTTGGGTTGAAACCAGCCCCGTTCAGCAGATTGCCACAGAGCAAGAAACGGGCAGCGTTCAGACAGAGCAGACACAGACTACCCAAACACAAACAACAACAGAGGTAGCTGAAACAACAACACAAGTAGACTATAATTCTTTTGTAAAAGAAACATTTGGCTATGAATCGTTAGATGAAGCAAAAGCTGAATTTGAGCAATTAAAAAAGCTTAAAGAAACAGCACCTAAAGAACAATCCTTTGCAAACGATGAAAGTAAAACGCTTTATCAAGCATGGGTAGAGGGTAAAAAAGATGAAGTATTAGATTATTTAAGCACGCAAAAGAAAATTGAAAAACTTGCAACAAGTGAAGTAGATTCTTATACGGCAGAAGAAATAATCAAAATGAACATCAAGCAAAAAAACAAAAACCTTTCAGACGATGAAGTGGACTTTGTTTTTAGCGAAAGATTTTCAATGCCAAAGAAACCAGTTCAAGGTGCGGACGAATATGACGATGATTACCAAACAAGGGTTTCAGATTGGGAAAGTAAATTTCAGGCAGCACAAAAAAAGCTAATTATTGAAGCTAAAATGGCTCAACCTGAAATTGAAAAAATAAAAAGTGAGTTAGTATTACCAAGCATACAAACGGATAATCAATTTTCAGAAGCGCAAGCGCAAGAAGAATTGCAACAAGCGGAAGAAATGAGAAAAGAGTTTGAGCAAACATTAGAAAAAGAGTACAAAGACTTTAGCGGGTTCAACGTAACTTTCAAAGACGAAAGCGCAGGTATTGAAATTCCAATATCTTACGTTCCTACCGATGATGAAAAAGTATCTCTAAAACAAGAACTTTCTGATTTTGATTATTCAGAGTATTTCGGCAACAGATGGTTTTCCAAAGAAGGCAAACCTGAAATTAAAAATATGATGGCTGATAAATACTTTTTGGAGAACAAAGAAAAAATCTTACAGAAGGTTGCAAACGAAGCCGCACAACAAATGCGACTAAAAATGATTGCATTGCAAAGTAATATCAACATAAAAGGAAACGGTCAACAACAAACGTTTACGCCAAATCAAAACCAATCCGAAATGGATAAAATGGCGGCAGCTATGTTTGGGGCTTAATTTAAAAACAAAAATTAAATTTTAAAAAAATGGCAGGAATACCTACATCAAACATTTTACAGCCGGGTGCAGTCGCACTCCAAGCTAATCGGGCGTTAATTAGTAACTTACAGCTTTTAACGCCACAATATTGGAATATGTACGTTGAAAAATACGGAAATGAAGATTTCACTTGGTGGTTATCTACCTTCGGTGGAATGGAAGAAGTAAAAAACCAAGAGTTCTTTTGGTTTGAAAGTAGAGGTAAGTTAATGTTAGCGGTAAATAACTTGACACAAGTTACCACACCCGCAGCAGGCGCAACCGTTACTATCACTATTTCAAACGGTTACTTTGATAACAACCAAGAAAACCCAATTCGTGTTGGTGAAACATTACGTATCGCATCTTCTAACATTGAAGGTGAAGTGTTAACTTTAAACGATAGCGTTGCAGGCGCTTTTGTTATCACCGTTAGACCAAAAATATCTACCCAAGCATTTGTTTCAGGTGGCTCTACAAGCTTACTTGCAGGTGAAACCTTGTTACTTGCGGGTGATATGGATGCAGGTGAAGCATCAGATTCAATCGTTGGGCAACAACACTTGGATATTAAGTACACCAACACTATCACAGAAATGCGTGAAAGTTGGCAGGCTACCGACCTTGCAGAAATGACCGAAGTATTCTACAATACAGGCGTTTCAGGTGAATCACCCGTAGGTCAAGCAGGTACTTCTTACTTTACTTATAAGGGTTTAGTAAAAGCAAACACTCGCTTTAAGAACAACGTAGAGTTCAAGTTAATGCGTGGTAACAAGCAAAACAATACAGGCTTATCTAACTCCGTAGGTTCTCAAGGTATTATCTCTCAAATTGAAGAAAGAGGTGAAACCGTAGGCTACACTCCAGGCGTTTTAGATATTGCTAAGTTGCACGAAATTACCCGTATTATGGATGTAAACGGTTGTGCAAAGCAGAATATGTGGTTACAAGACATCTACCAAAAACAAAACTTCTCTGATGGTATCTTTAAGGAATACCCTGCGGGTGCTTTCGTTTGGGGAAGCGGAGAAAAATCACAAGAAGCAAGCGTAGCTTATGGCTTCCAAAACTTCTTCATTGATGGTTATATGTTCCAAACCAAAAAGTACAGCAACTTCAATACCGAAGTAGTGTACGGTAGAACTCCTGATAACGACTACTTCCGTAACTACGGTATCATTTGCCCAATGGGTGAAAGCCGTGATGCTCGTGATAGTTCTAAAGTTTACAAAAACATCACCATTATGATGCAGCAGCCGCCTAAAGGTGGAACTATCGGCAGTAATGGTTTGAGAGTTTGGCAACACGGAGGTGGAAGCATGAATCCTACCAACGGGAAAATGGAAGATAAGATTGAAATGATTGCGTACAGGGGCAGCCGTGTAGCAGCAGCCAATCAGTTCATTATCGTTCAAGCTTCTTAGTATAAATAGGTTGCTCGTAATTTTGGGGGCTATTAATTTAGCCCCCTTTTTAAATAATCCTTCCGAGATGGGAGGGGGCGTTAAAAAATAATAAGCCCTTAATTTTAAAACAAAAAAAATGGCAAAAACAAAAAGCGGAACTACATTAAGTAGCATCCAACAAACATTAGCAGGTGAGGGTAATTCTTTAGAGGATATCCAAAATCACCAAACAGAACACGAATATTCAGAAATAGCAAAAACAGAATCGGTAGAAGCCCCGAATGAATTTGTTGTTTTTAAATTGGTTAATACCAAAAAGAAGGGTCGTGTGTACCTTGATTCAATCAATGATAATATTAACCCCGAAACAGGGAAGGTGGAACGACTACGTTTGCTTTCAGGGGTAGACAAAATTTGGTTAAAAGACCAAAAAGATGTTACCGAAGATTACGCAAAGAATAATAGGCGTTCACTTATTTTTGAAAGCAAGATTTTAAAAATACCGTATTGGGACACAGCAGCTATTGATTTTGCAAGAAATTGTAGCCATTTTATTGATAACCCAAAAAGAAAAACGGGTTCTAAAACAGAGTTTTTTGAGTGGAATCCTAAGAAACAAGCGGAAGAAGCATTGAAGAAACAACACTTTATGGTAGAAGCAATGCAAAAAGCATTTAGTGTATCAGATGAAGTGATGAAAAAACACGCTTTGTACTTGAATGTTAGTTTTATTGATGAAGTAGGATTCCCTAAACAAACAGAATCTATTAGAAGGGATTATGCTTTAAAGGCTCAACAAGACCCGCAAAGATTTATGCAAACACTTGAAAGCCCATTAGTGGAGATTTCATTCTTAGTTAAGAAAGCATTAAGTGATTCTAAAATTGATGTTGGTAGAGAAAGAAATAAGGCGTATTGGGCTACGGGTAAGTTCATTTGTTCTATCCCACCGCATCAAGCCGTTCATGATTATTTGGTAGAGTTTGCTTCGGCAGGTTCACCTGAATCAAGGGATTTCTTAGAGCAATTAAAACTAACTGTTAGATAGTTTAATATCCCCCCGACAAACAAAAGCCCTTAATCTAAAAAATTAGGGGTTTTTTATTTGTAAATTATTATATTTGGTGTACAATTCAATCAATTATTAAAATGAATGTCAACGAGGTATATCAACTGATACTTTATATTGTGAACAAGAATCAGAATGGATATTTAAGTCCTGATGAATTTAACCTTACAATTAACCAAGCCCAAGTATCTTATATGGATTACTTAGCGGGTCAGTTTCAGCAATATCAAGCAGGTAGACCAATACCAACGGTTCAATGGGGCAATAACGAAACAACAAGACAAAGGGTAACGCCTTTCATTTACAATGAATTACTAACAGTAGATGCATATGGTTTTGCTGCATATCCTTATGGATTTTTGATTACAGATACAATGTGGACAGGTGTTTATGGTAAGGTTAAGTTTGTTCAACAAGATTATCTTTCAAATTATCTTAATAGCAGAATAACACCCGTTGCAACTAATCCAATATATCTTATAGAAAGAGAAGGTTTCAGGTTCTATCCAAGCAATATTACGCAAGCAAGAATAAGCTACATTAGACAACCAAATGAAATAGTTTTTGGTTACACCTTAGATAGTAATGGGTTGCCTATTTATAACCCCGCAACAAGTGTTGACCCTGAATGGCAAGAATTAGATTTGTTGGAAATTATAAGCAGAGCATTAAGAATGATAGGGGTTAATCTTCAATCGGGTTTAATATCTCAATACGCAAACGAAATAACTAAAACGGGTCAATAATGGCAACTATATCAAGATATGTTTTAGCGGAAAGAATACAAAGGGTTATCTATAATGGATTGCCGCCCGATGATGCTACTATAACTATTCCTGTTATTAATCTATGGATAAATGACGGGTTAGCTGCTGCCGCAAAAAAGAACTACACCGAATCCTTGCAGATTGATGGTGTAGCTTATATGAACAACTCGTTCTATACTACTTACAAAGATTTAGCAATAACACAAGACGATATTGGTATATGGAAATTTTCTTTACCACAAATACCATTAGGATTAGGAAAGAATGAGGGTATTAGTACGGTTCAATTTAAAGGCGAAGGCAAAATATCATTTACTGCAATACCATTAAGTCAAAACCAAATAGGTTATACCGATTCGTTAAAGCAAGTCCCAAACAAGATTTTTTATTGGAACGAAGGAGAAAATGTTTACATTAAAACATCATTGCAACTAAGCCAATATAAAGCAATAGTAAGAATGGTAAGTGGTGGTAATAGTAGTGATTTGGATAGCGTGATTAATTTGCCCGATGATTATATTGCAGATGTAATAGGATATGTGGTGAAGATGTTATTGACAGAAAGAAGTCAGCCATTAGACCAAGTAAACGATGGTGTAGATAAAGCCTAAAATAAATAACAAATGATAGCATTAAGAAACCAAGTAATAGTAAAGCCTTTTCAAAGTGATGAAGTGAGTGCGGGAGGTATAATTGTTCCCGATGCCTTTAAGCAAAGAAGTAATAAAGCAAAAGTTATTTCAGCAGGTAGCGGAACAAAAAAAAGACCAATGTTATACGAAGAAGGTCAAACAGTTTACCACGTTAAAGGTCACGGAACTGAAATAGAAAAGAACGGTGAAAAGTATTACATTATGGATATGGATGCAATATTAGCATACGAGTAAAATAAATAAACTATGGCATATCAGTCGCAACAATACATAACACTTGATTCGGTAGTAAATAATTATTTAGACCAATCAGAGCAAGGTGTACATAAGTATTATAAGATATGGCAACTTGCATTTAGAGGTTTAGAGCAATTAGGACTTGATTTTTTTTATACCGTAAAATCAGTTAAGCTGCCAATTAATCCAAACAAAACAGTAAACCTGCCATCCGATTACGTTAAGTACACTAAGATAGGAGTACTAAACGGTAAGGGCGAAATAGTAGAACTTGTATTTAATAACAAGCTAACAACATTTGCTGACCTACTTCCCGATAGGCAAGAAAAAACAGAAGATAATTCACTTTACGGTTACTATAATTGGCAAGCACCTATATTCTATAACTATTGGGATGGAATAGGTTACGCTGCTGTTTATGGATTACCAAGTGGAGGACAAAGAGTAGGTAGTTTTAAGATAGACGATGCAAACGGATTGGTAGTTCTTGATGAACATTATCGTTACGATTATCTTATGGTAGAGTATATTTCAAGCCCATCAGAAGGCGAAGATTATAAACTACCATTGCAATTTAGAGAAGCATTGATTTCATACCTTGCGTGGCAAGACATAGCATTTATGCCTAACACAAGAAAAGGTGCATTGGGTGATAAGGAACAAAGAAGAAGAAACTTTTACAATGAAAGAAGATTAGCTAATGCAAGATATAAACCATTGTATTTGAGTGAGGCTTACGAGTGGAATTTAACAAATCAAAGGATAACTATTAAGGCTTAAATTATATAAAACTATAATATGTTAAAAGAGATTTGGAAAGATGTGAAAGGTTTTGAGGGGAAGTATCAAGTATCATCTATCGGTAGGGTTAGAAGTTTGGATAGAATAACTACCGACCATCTTGGCAGAAGTTATTTTACGAAAGGAAGAATAATGAAACTTATTTTAATAAAGGGGTATCATTATGTTGGATTGTCAGAAAGGGTTACTAAGAATTTTCAAGTTCACAGGCTTGTAGCATTTGCATTTTTAGGGATAGACCAATCAAGAACAACCGTAAATCACATTAACGGGATAAAAAACGACAATAGAGTTGAGAATTTAGAGTGGGCTAATTATTCAGAGCAAATTATTCATTGCGTTAAAACAGGTCTAAGACCAAAATCGGTAGGAGAAAAATCTAATTTAGCTAAACTTTCGCAAGAAACTATTTATAAAATTAGAAAAGAATATAAAACAGGTTTTTTCACGATGAAAGAGTTGGCGTTAAGGCACGGGACTTCAATGGGAAATATTAGCAATATTGTTCATTGTTATACTTGGAAATTTTTAAAAGAAGAAAGATTGTTAGGTATAAAAAGCAAAATGCCTCATAAGAGATTTAAACTTAATTTGCACGAATTGCCCGCTATTTGGCATTTATTTTATGTTAGTAAAATGACTTATGTTGAAATAGGGAATATATTTGAATACAATAGAGGTACAATAACAAGAGTGATAAAAGAAAAAGATAAATATTTAACATACTACAACAATGCCGAATATAAACAGAGTATTTAATGGAGGGTTAAATTTAGACGACCATCCGTATAGGCTTCCCGAAGGTGCTTATTTGGATGCGTTAAACATCACGAGAGAT
>Ga0105097_10001651_pt1 | contig 10736 bp, 10 predicted proteins | sample PPLLak12cMay2015_FD_87035 | JGI IMG/M metagenome (GOLD analysis project Ga0105097, IMG submission 87035) | Freshwater sediment microbial communities from Prairie Pothole Lake near Jamestown, North Dakota, USA - PPLs Lake P7 Core (1) Depth... | ecosystem: Environmental > Aquatic > Freshwater >... | reverse complement strand
GTCAACCCGGTTCGCCGCGCCGCGGCTTGTAGGGCCGGCGGCCGAAGGCGCGGTCGAAGACGGCATTCGGCAGCAGCCGCAGCAGCTTGGCGACCACGCCCATCTGCCACGGAATCACGCGGTACGACCGGCCGGCGACGATGGCGTCGGCGGCGCAGCGGGCGAAATCCGCAGGCTCCATCAGGAACGGCATCCGGTACGGGTTCTTCGCCGTCAGCGGCGTGCGCACGAAGCCCGGCGCAATCGTCACCACCTTCACCCCGGTCTGGCGCAGCTCGACGCGCAGGCTTTCGCAGTAGCTGATCACCGCCGCCTTCGAGGCGCAGTAGGCCTCGGAGCCGGGCAGGCCGCGGATGCCGGCGACGCTGGCGATGCCGACCAGTTTGCCGCGGCCGCGCGCGCGCATCGCCGCGATGAACGGGTGGAAGGTGTAGGCGGTGGCGAGCACGTTGGTGCGGAACACATCGCCGAAAGCGTCGAGGTCCTCGTAGTGCTCGGTCAGCACGCCGACCGAGATGCCGGCGTTGGCGATCACGATGTCGGCGCCGCCGCTAGTCTTGTCGAAGTCGCGGGCGGCATCGCGCAGCGCATCGCGGTCGGTCACATCGACGGCGTAGCGGCGGTGCGCGCCGCGCAGCGGTTCGAGCACGGCGTCGAGCGCCTCGCGCCGCCTCGCCACGAGTCCGAGGGTCGCGCCGCGGCTGGCGAACTCGGCGGCCATTGCGGCGCCGATGCCGCTGGAGGCGCCGGTCAGGAAGACGTTCATCCGGCGCCGATCGGCAATGAGGGGTCAGAGAGGAGGATTTCGCAACTCAGAAAATGGACTCTGACCCCATTTTTGCGGCTACTTCTTCAGGCGTTCCTTGCGCGCCTGGTCGATCAGGTAATCGAGCACGACCGGCGTGGCCGCCCAGCTGCCGGCCATCGCCGGCGAAGTCATGAACTTGCCGTCGACAGCCACCTGCGGCGTGGAGTCGAGCTTGTAACCGCCCCAGATCTTCGGCGCCCGGTTCGCCTGGGTGGCGACGGTGAACGAATTGAAGGCGTCGAGCCAGGCCTTGCGGTCGATGCCGTTGGCGGCCATGAAGTCGGCGATCTCGTTGGGGTCGAGCATCTGCTTGCGCTGGTTGTGAATCAGCGCAAACACCTTGCCCTGCATGTCGTCGCTGCGCTTGAGCAGTTCGAGCGCGTAGTAGATCTTGCTGTGGTTGATCGTATTGGGGTTGAAGGCCACCGGCACCCGGCGGTACTCGACGTCGGCCGGCAGCTTCTTCTTCCACGCGGTCAGTTCCGGGTCGAGCCGGGCGCAGGCCGGGCAGCCGTACCAGAAAAACTCCAGCACCTCGATCTTGCTGCCCGTTTCGACCGGCTGCGGCGCGTCCAGCCGGCGGTACTCCTTGCCGGCGGTGTAGGTCTTGGGCTGAGCGTGGGCCACCGGCAGCGCCGGCAACAGGGCGGTGGCGACAAGGAGGCGGCGGCGGGTGAAGTGCATGTCAAGGTTCCTTGGTTTCGTGGTTCATGGCGCCTATCGGCGCCAGCCGGGTAACGGGCAGACCGCGGCGCCGGCTGACGGTTCCTCGACGGCGGCCCGTGGTCAGCGCAGCCGGACGACCTGCGCTTCGATGCCGTTATCGGCCAGCAGCTTGCGCACGCGGTTGACGTCGTCGATCTGCCCGTAGGGGCCGAGGCGGACGCGATACAGCGTCTGTCCGCCCTGGTCGATCGGAAAGATGCGTGAATCGAGCCCGATCATGCCCAGTTGCGCCCGCATGCCGTCGGCATCGTCGGCCGACTTGAAGGCGCCGGCCTGAAGCAGGAATCGCGTGCCTTCGACCGGCTCTTCTTTCGGCGGCGATCCCGATCCGGCCGCAGGCGCCGCCGGCGGCGCCACGGCCGCCGTCTGCGGCGCGGCCGGCACAACGCCGGCAGCCGGTGCCGGAGCCTGCGTGCCGACGCTGAAGGACTTGTTCGGATCAGGCAGCTTGCCGTCGGGCGCCGCACTGGCCGAAGCCGGTGGCCGCACCTTGGTGACGAAGGGCAGCGGCGCGTTGGCGATGTACACCGCCACCGCCACCGCCACCGTAAGCCCGGCCAGCACGCCGAGCACGAAGCCGACCAGCGTGGCGCCGCGCTGGCGCTCGAATGCTCGCGGGAGGCGTGGAATCATCGATGGGCCATTTTGCGGCGCTGCCGGCATCACATGCGCTCGGGCGCCGAGACGCCGAGCAGTCCGAGGCCATTGCGCAGCACCTGGCGCGTTGCCAGGAGCAGCGCCAGCCGCGCCTCGCGCAATGCAGCGTCGTCGACCAGCACGCGCTCTGAATTGTAGAAGCCGTGAAAGTCGGCAGCGAGGTCCTTCAGGTAGAAGGCGAGCTGGTGCGGCGCCAGTTCGTCGGTTGCGTCGCGCAGCAGCTGCGGGTACTGCGCAAGGCGGCCGGCGAGCGCAAGTTCCTTCGGCCCGTTGAGCGGCGACAGGTCGCGCCGCAGCGCCGTGGCCTCGTCGACGTGGACGCCGCCCGCTTCGGCCTGCGCCAGCACCGAGCAGATGCGGGCGTGCGCGTACTGGACGTAGTAAACGGGGTTGTCCTCGCTCTTCGACAGCGCAAGGTCGACGTCGAAGACGAACTCGGTATCGGCCTTGCGCGAGGCGAGGAAGAAGCGCACCGCGTCGCGCCCGGCCCATTCGATGAGGTCGCGCAGGGTCACGAAGCTGCCGGCGCGCTTCGACATCTTGACCTCGGCCCCTGCCCGCATCACCCGCACCATCTTGTGCAGCAGATAGTCCGGGTAGCCTTGCGGCACCGCCAGGCTCAGGCTCTTCGCCGCCGCCTGGAGCCCGGCGCGCACCCGAGCCACCGTGCCGTGGTGGTCCGAGCCCTGGATGTCGATCACCTTGGCGTAGCCGCGCTCGAACTTGGCGAGGTGATAGGCGACATCCGGCACGAAGTAGGTGAAGCTGCCGTCGGACTTGCGCATCACGCGGTCCTTGTCGTCGCCGCTGCCTTCGATCGCCGTGGTCCTGAGCCACAAGGCGCCTTCGAACTCGTAAGTCATGCCCGAGTCGATCATCGCCTGCACCGCGCGCTCGACGCGGCCGTCGGCATACAGCGAGGATTCGAGATAGAAGCGGTCGAAGGCGACGCCGAAGGCCGCCAGGTCCATGTCCTGCTCGTGGCGCAGGTAGGCCACTGCGAAGCGGCAGATGTTGTCGAGGTCGTCGACGTCGCCGCTGGCGTGCACGGGCGTGCCGTCACGGGCCGTCTGGGTGCCGCCGGCCAGGAACTCGCGGGCGATGTCGACGATGTACTCGCCCTGGTAGCCCGTCTCTGGGAACTCGACCGCCTGGCCCGCGAGTTCCCTGGCCCGCGCCTGCACCGACAGCGCCAGGTTGTGGATCTGCACGCCGGCGTCGTTGTAGTAGAACTCGCGCGTCACGTCCCAGCCCTGCGCCGCCAGCAGTGCCGCCAGCGTGTCGCCGAGCGCGCCCTGGCGCGCGTGGCCGAGATGCAGCGGCCCGGTCGGGTTGGCCGAGACGAACTCGACCATCACCTTGCGGCCGCCGCCGGCGCTCGAGGTGCCGAAGGCGTCGCGCTCGCGCAGCACCACATGGATGACGGCCTGCTTGGCCGCTGCGGCCAGCCGCAGGTTGATGAACCCCGGTCCGGCGATCTCGACCGCCTCGATGAGGCCGGTGCCGCCGGGATTGATCCGCAGCGCGTCGGCGATCGCCGTGGCGATCTCGCGCGGGTTGCGCTTCAGTTCCCTGGCCACCTGCAGCGCCACGGTGCAGGCGAGGTCGCCGTGGGCCTCGACCTTCGGCCGTTCGAGCACGATCGGCACGCCGTCGATGCCGAGCCCGGCCAGGGCCTGGCCGATCAGCGTGGCGAGGGTGTCGCGGTGTTGGGCGAGCATGGAGCGGCGGGCGCGGCGAAAGCGGCGGATTCTACCGAGGCACGGTCGCGGCTCCGTAGCCGCTGCGGCAGCGGCTACGATTGGCGGCGCCACATGAAGGAGCAGGAAGATGAGCAGCAAGCTGAAGGCATTCACCCCATTCCTCATCGCCACCGCCGCCTGGGCGGCCGGCGCCGCCGCGCAGACGCAACAGGTCAGGCCGCCGGTCGCGCAGGCCTGGATCGATGTCGCCACCTTCTCCGGCATGGGCATGCCGATGGGCGGGATGGGCGCGCAAGGCGGCAGTCCGATGGGCATGATGGGTGGCATGTTCGGTGGCGGCGGCGCGGCGAAGAACGCCTTCGGCATGACGCAGACGGCGTCGAGCGGCCAGTTCATGGACGTGACGCTGACCACCAGCCGCAATCCGAACCTGGCCGAAGCGCTGCAGGCGGTGCCGCAGGGCAGCGGTCTTTCGCCGACGCTGAAGCTGATGTCGCCAGAGCAGGTCAAGGGCCCGCCGCCGCGGCCCGACGACGACAGCGTCGAGACGCCGCAGTACGAGCGCCCCAAGGGCCGGATGCTGCTCTACTGGGGTTGCGGCGAGTCCGTGCGGCCCGGCCAGCCGCGTGTGGTCGACTTCGCGACCGCCGCGCCGGCCGACTTCCAGAAGTTCTTCGTCGCCCGCCGCGCCACGCAGCGCGGCACGCACTCAGCCGCCGGCCGGCCGGTCTGGCCGAGCCGCGACGACAGCCGCATGCTGCCGGCGAACGCCTCGCTGGCGGGCGAGCACGGCTTCAGCGGCCAGGGCGTACCCGATGGCTTTCGCTTCTCGATTCCCGCGGCACAGGACCTGATGCCGCCACTTGAACTGGCGCAGCGCGACGCCGGCGGCACAACCACGCTGGAATGGAAGCCGCTGCCGACCGCAAGGGCCTACTTCATCGCCGCCATGGGGGCGAAGGAGGGCAGCCGCGGCGGCGATACGACCGAGATCGTGTTCTGGACCTCGAGCGAGGAACCGGAGACCGGCAGCGGCCTCATCGACTACCAGACCAACGCCGCCGTGGACCGCTGGCTCAAGGAGAAGGTGTTGCTGGCGCCGACAGCAACGACCTGCGCGGTGCCGAAGGGCATCCTCGGCCAGGGCGCCTTCCTGCGGATGATCGCCTACGGCACCGAGCTGAACCTCGCCCATCCGCCGCGGCCGGCTGACCCGAAGGTCGCCTGGGAGCCGCAGTGGGCGGTGAAGCTGCGCGTCAAGAGCGTCGCCACCCAGATGCTCGGTGTCGACATGGGGGCGATGATGCGCGGCGGCGGCAGCCGCGACGAACCGGCGCCGCCGCCGTCGGGTGAGGCGCCGCCGGCCAAGAAGGACGAGAAGATCAACCCGGTCGACGTGCTGCGCGGCATCTTCGGCCGCTGAGTTCCTCGTGCCGACTTCTCTAATCGACCACCTGGTGCTGGCCGTCGCCGATCTGGCGCAAGGCGCGCGCGTCGTGCGTGAACAGTTCGGCGTCGAGCCGCAGCCCGGCGGCAAACATCCGGCGATGGGTACGCACAACGCGCTGCTGTCGCTCGGGCCGCGGCTGTACCTCGAACTGATCGCCATCGACCCGGAAGGGCGGGCCACAAGGCCGCGCTGGTTCGGCCTCGACACCCCGTCGGTTCGCGAACGTATCGCGCGCGCGCCGGCGCTGCTGACCTGGGTGGCGGCCTGCGACGACATCGCCGCCGTCGCACCGCTCGATTGCGGCTTCGGCGAGTTGATCGCCGCCAGCCGCGGCGCGTTCTCCTGGCGCATCACCGTGCCGGCCGACGGCCGTCTGAACTGCGACGGCACCGCGCCGACCCTGATCCAGTGGGATGGCGATGCCCATCCCGGCGATGGCCTGGCCGACCGCGGCTGCGTGCTGCGCGAACTGCGGCTGCGGTACCCGCAGCCGCAGTGGCTCGAAGGGCTGCTCGCAGCGCTGCAGCTCGACGGGCCGGTCCGCGTCGACGCCGGCGGCGCCGCGCTTGCGGCGACGATTGCTACGCCGCGCGGCCCGGTCGAACTTGGCTGAGCGCTTCAGCGCTGCCGCGGCGGCGGCAACGGCACCATGATTGCCTGCCCCGGCTGCGTGCAGCCGATGTCGCAGCAGCGGCCGGGCTGGCGGTTGCGGCTGATCGCACGGCCTTCCTGGGCCAGCACGCCGCGGTCGAGCAGCCGCTCGACGAGCGCGACCTTGTCGCCGACCGGATAGTTGCGCCAGATCTCCTGCTTCATCGCCGCCGGCGAGCCGCCGCCGTGCAGGCTGATCAGCGAATACCAGCCGCCCTGGTACGAGGCGGTCAGATCCTCGAGGAACCGCGCTACCTCGATCCGCTTCTCGTAGGGCACGCCGGGATGGGCGCGCAGCACTTCGGCGAGTGTCGCGGCCGTGGCCGGGTTGTGGTCCTCGTCCGGCCCTGGCAGAGCGACGATCAATCCGCCGGAGACTTCGTGCGCCAGCCGGTGCATGTCGTAGACCTGCGTCGACAGCAGCAGCTTGCCGATGTTGGCGAAGACCGGCTCGGGCATGAAGCTGCCGCTGTGCTCGTCGCGCGTGCCGTAGACGCTGGCGGCGACGCCGCAGGCGAAGAAGCCTTCGGTGATCTTTATCAGCTCGACCATCGGCTCGCGCAGGCTCGATGTGGCGCCCGGGTCGAGGCCGTTGGCCTCGCACATCAGCGCGCCGGCGCCGATCAGGAGGTCGCCGAAGCCGGCGCGGGCGCCGATGCAGCTGTGCCGGTGATGGGTCGCATAGTTGTAGGTGACCTCGCCCGAGTGCTCCCAGTCGCCGGCGAAGAAGACCCGCTCCCAGGGCACGAAGACGCGGTCGAAGATCACCACTGCCGTGGACTGCCCGTAGCGGCGCGAGAACAGCGGCGCGCCATGCTCGGCCCTTTCGCCTGGACGGCCGGCGGGCCGCGACACGATCGTGATGCCCGCCGCATCGACCGGCACGGCGCAGCAGACGGCGAAGTCCTTGTCGGCCTCACCCATGTTGCGGCAGGGCATGACCAGCAACTCGTGCATGTACGGCGCGCCGGTGACGATCGCCTTGGTGCCCGAAATCACGATGCCGCGGCCATTCTTCTCGACCAGATGCACGTAGGCATCGGGCTGCGCCTGCTCGTGCGGCCGCTTCGACCGGTCGCCCTTGGCGTCGGTCATGGCGATGCCGAGCGAGAGGTCGCCATCGTGCACGTGCTGAAGGTAGCCGGCGAAGCGGTCGCGGTGCTCGGTGCCGCCGCGGGCGTCGTCGATGCGGGCGCTGACCTGGCCGATCGCGTTGAGCGCATCGTGCGCCAGGTAGCGCTGCGCGCAACCGGTCTCCTGGCACAGCAGGCGCACGGCCTCCAGCTTGTTCAGCAGGTCGCCGGCCGACTGGTTGACATGCAGCATCCGGTTGACGGTGTGGCCGCTGGCGGCGTCGACCGCCGTCATCAGCGGCGCCTTGGCCGGGTCGCGGGCGAAGTCGTAGGACACCGCCAGCGCGTTGATGCCGGGCTGCAACTCGGGCGCATCGGCCACTGAATCGATGCGCCGGCCGTCGACGTAGACCGTCGGCCGCAGTTGCCGCAGGGAATCGCGATAGTCGGTGCCGCTCATCAGCGCAGCGGCAGCCCGTTCAGGTGCATTCATCGGTCGCCTCGGCGCAAGCGAATCCCTGGGCAGTGGCCGGCGGCGCCGGTTGTCGTCTAGCGCAGCCGCGGCAGCGCGAACATCGGTTCGACCGCCCCGACGGCGGTGCCGCGGTAGTTCCGGATCACGCGTTCGTCCATCGCTTCCAGCGGCGTGCCGGCGGTTTCGCCCGCCAGTCCGAGCTGCTGCAGCACGGCGATCGTCGCCACGTGCAGCGCGCGGCGGTTGCCGTCGGCCACGCGAATGGCGATGCCGATGCCGCGGGAGCGCAGGCCGATCGCCTGCACGCCTTCAGCGCCGACCTTGCTGACCCAGTCGCCGCGGCCGGCCTGCATCAGCATCAGGTCGCCGCGTGCGGTGCCCGAGACGAGGTCCGGATGCCGCGTCATCGCAAAGCGCAGCGCCTCGAGTTCCGGCGTCTCGCCCAGCGCGATGCGGCAGAAGCTCGCCGCCAGCGCCGACAGCGGCATGGCGTAGTTCGGCGCGCTGCAGCCGTCGATGCCCAGCGGCAGGTCGCGTTCGCCGGCAAAGCGCTCGACGTTGGCGCGGACCCGCTGCTGCAGCGGCGAGTCGAGGTCGAGGTAGCGGTCGAGCCGCTGGTGGTGCAGCCGGCAGAACGCCAGGAAGCCGCTGTGCTTGCCGGAGCAGTTGTGGTGCAGCTGGGAAAAGCGCGCGCCCGGCGGCGGCGACGTCGAGGTGTGCGTGTAGTAGCTCGGCGGGTGGCAGCCGCAGCGCAGGTCCTTCTCCTTCGCGCCGATGCGCTCGAGCATCCGCTGCACGACCGTGACGTGCATCGCCTCGCCGCCGTGGCTGGCGCACATCAGCGCCAGCATCTGCGAGTCGAATCCGAAGTGCGCCATGCCGCCATCCTGGACGAAGGCGAGCGCCTGCAGCGGCTTCAGCGCCGAGCGGGTGAAATTGAGTCCGTGCGCGTCGCCGGCCTCGGCGATCAGCTTGCCGTCGGCGTCGACCACCGCGATCGAGCCGAGATGCAGGCATTCGGTGAAGCCTCCGCGTGTGCTGCGGACGAGCGGCACATGGTCGGGGGCGTTGCTCATTCGTGTTGCCGGCGTCCTCGGCAGCGAGGCGGACCGCGACGCTCAGGCGGGCGCCAACAGGCGCGCCGCCACTTCCTTGCGATAGCGGTTCAGCTCCTGCACGGAACCGAAGCTGCGCTCGAACAGCAGCCCCATGTTGTGCAGGATCCGCTCGACGACCTTGTTTTCCCAGACCTCGTCGAAGCGGATCTGCGCATCGAGCCAGCGCTCCAGCCAGGCCGGATCGGGCAGCCGCGACTGCACGGTGTCGTTGGGGAACAGCGCCTTGTTGACGTGCAGGTTGGTCGGGTGCAGCGCCTGGGCCGTGCGCCGGGCCGAGGCCATCAGCACGCCCACCTTGGCGAAGGCGGCGCGGGCGGTGTCGCCCAGTTCCGCAAGGTACTTCTTCATGTAGCGCAGATAGGCTCCGCCATGGCGCGCCTCGTCCTGCGAGAGCAGCTTGTAGATGTGCCGGATCACCGGTTCGGTGTGCCACTCGGCGGCGCGGCGGTACCAGTGGTTCAGGCGGATTTCGCCGCAGAAGTGCAGCGTCAGCGTCTCCAGCGCCGGCGCCGGATCGAACTCGAATCGCACCGCGTGCAGTTCTTCCTGGCTCGGCGCCAGCGCGGGGCGGAAGCGCTTCAGGTACTCCATCAGCACCAGCGCGTGCTTCTGCTCCTCGTAGAACCAGACGCTCATGAAGGCGGAAAAGTCGGAGTCGTGCCGGTTGTCGCGCAGGAACATCTCGGTGGCCGGCAGCGCCGACCACTCGGTGATGGCGTTCATCTTGATCGTCTGCGCCTGCTCGTCGGACAGGAGTGCGGCGTCGAAGTCGTCCCAGGGGACGTCGCGGTCCATGTTCCAGCGCACGGCTTCGAGCGATCTGAATAGTTCGGGGTAGAGCATCGTCATGGTGGGCCCCCGTTGTCAGCTTGCGGCGCGCCGCTTCAGCCAGCGCATCAGTCCTCCAACCGCGGGAAGTTTCTCATACAGTTCCTCCGCCGCGTCCCAGTAATCGCGGTGGTAGGCGATCCGGCCGTCGGCGGCGAACTTCAGGTGGCTGGCGCCGCGCACGACCTGCTCGCCGTCGCCGAACCGGCCGCTGCGGAAGCGGAACTCCCAGGTCATGAAGGCGCATGCCTCCTGCGCCACCACGTCGCCGACCACGAAGCGCGGCGAGTCGACCTGCTCGAACATGTGTTCGAAGATGCGCCGGATCGCCGCCGAGCCGCGCACTTCGTTGAAGGGGTCCTTGAACCAGGCGTCCTCGGTGTAGATGGCGCCCGTTTCCGCAGCCGATTCCGGCGTGATCGACTCGAAGAACGCGCGCGCGCGCTCGACCTGCCCGGCTGTCATTGGGCTTTCCCTTCGCGCTGCGCGCTGCGGGATGAGCGCCTCGGGCGGCCAGGCGCGCTCATCGAGACTTCCCTTCGCGCTGCGCGCTTCGGGGCTGAGCGCTTCGGGCGGCCGGGCGCGCTTGTATGTTCAGTCATGGTCAGCGCGGTAGAGACTCATTGCCCAGCGGCGCGGTGCACCGCAGCAAGCTGCAGCCGGTACGGCAGGATGCGCAGCAGCTTCAGCCAGCGGGTGAAGCGCTTCGGATAGTGGATCTCGAAGTTCCCGGCGGCGATGCCGTCGAGCGTGGCGCGCGCCGCGTCTTCGGCCGGCATCAGCGCCGGCATGGCGAAGCGGTTCTTCCTCGTCAGCGGCGTATCGACGAAGCCGGGATGGATCAGGTACACGGCGATGCCCAGCGGCCGCAGGTCGCCATAGAGCGACTCGGTGAAGTTGCTCAGCGCTGCCTTGCTGGCGCCGTAGATCAGCGAGCGCGGCAGGCCCACGTGGCCAGCCACCGAGGAGACGATGCCGATGCCGCCGCTGCGCTGCCGCAGCAGCGCCGGCAGCACGGCGTCGACGCAGTTCAGCACGCCGTGCAGGTTGACCTCGAGCAGTTCCCTGGCGCGAGCCAGGTTCCAGTAGGGAGGCGCGTCGGCGACGGCCGCCGCCGGTAGCTGCGCGCGCATCTCGACGTGCGTGCCGGCGACCACCAGAACCAGGTCGAAACCGCCCCAGGCCCGTTCGATCTGCTGCGCCGCCGCGCGCACGCTGTCGACCGCGGTGACATCGAGCGGTGCAAT
>Ga0105097_10001648_pt1 | contig 10746 bp, 8 predicted proteins | sample PPLLak12cMay2015_FD_87035 | JGI IMG/M metagenome (GOLD analysis project Ga0105097, IMG submission 87035) | Freshwater sediment microbial communities from Prairie Pothole Lake near Jamestown, North Dakota, USA - PPLs Lake P7 Core (1) Depth... | ecosystem: Environmental > Aquatic > Freshwater >... | reverse complement strand
AGCATGAGTCTGATATTATTAAACAATTATTTTGAGATTTTTACTGATCCTGTTCATCTTATCCAATACGGAGGAATCATTCTTCTGCTGGTAATCATTTACCTTGAAACAGGATTTTTTCTCGGCCTTGTGCTGCCTGGCGGTGATTACCTTGTTTTCACAGCAGGATTGTTGTGCGGCACTCATTATCTGGATGTCCCGCTATGGTTATTGGTGACAAGCATGACAATAGCGGCAATTGCCGGTGACTTCACAGGGTATGCCAAAGGGAAATGGCTGGGTCCAAAACTCTTCAATAAGCCTGATGCAAGGATATTTAAAAGGTCATACCTTGACAAGAGCAAGGCTTTCTATGAAAAATATGGGATGTGGGCTTTTATAACCGGAAGGTTTTTACCTGTTATCCGAACCATCATTCCTATGCTGGCAGGAGCATCCGGTATTTCGTTAATCAGGTTCAGTTACCTGAATGTTATCGGCGCGGTGATATGGATTGGCTCGCTTACACCCCTTGGATATTACCTTGGCAAAGCCTATCCGCAATTGATTAATTACAGTGTCTATTTACTTCTCGGATTTATTATATTTGCTTCAATACCCATGTTAAAAATTATCAATCCATTTCAAAAAAAAACAGATAGATGAACACTATTCAGGAAAAAATATATCATATAGTTAATTCAAGCCTGTTCAGGTATTTTATCCTGGCGGTGATCATGGCTTCGGCAGTTATCGTGGGGCTTGAAACTTACCCGGCAGTTCATGACAGATTCGCCCATTCATTTCACCTGATAGATCAAATTATAATTTATATTTTCCTTGTGGAAATAATTTTAAAATTACTTGCCAACGGGAAAAAGCCGTGGGTCTATTTCAACGACCCATGGAATGTTTTTGATTTTATTATCGTAGCGGTCTGTTTTATACCCAATATTGATACACATTTTGTAACCGTTCTCAGGTTGGCGCGAATTCTTCGGGTCTTCAGAGTTATTTCAATTTTCCCTAAACTTCAGCTTTTGGTAAATGCACTCCTGAAAAGCATTCCTTCAATGGGTTATGTGGTGGTTTTGCTTTTTCTTGTATTTTATATCTATGCTGTTCTGGGTAGCTTTTTATTTTCAAAAAGTGATCCGGTTCATTTCGGATCGCTGCATGCTTCCATGATCACTCTTTTCAAGGTTTTAACGCTCGAAGGATGGACGGATATTATGAACATCCAACTTTATGGCACCTCTGATCCGGCAGCCGAATATACCATGAAGCCCGTTTCGTATGCATCGGTAGTTTATTTTGTGTCATTCATTTTGCTTGGCGCAATGATCATCATGAACCTGTTTATAGGAGTGATCATGAACAGCATGCAGGAGAGCCACAACGACCTTCAAAAAGTACTGGCAAGAAAACAACAATCAGAAATGGGAACTCAGTCGGTTCTGTCGGACCTTGAAAACAAAATAGATGGATTGAAACTCGATATTCAAAAATTAAATGAACTTTTAAAAAAATAAAATATGGATAACACGATTCTCCTCTGGGTTGGATTTAATGTATTTGTTTTACTTATGCTTGCACTGGATCTTGGAGTATTCCATCGTAAAGCCCATGAAGTAAAATTCAGGGAAGCGATCACATGGAGTGCTATTTGGATTATGCTTGCTCTTGTTTTTAATGCCGGTGTATGGTATTATTTTGGTAAAGTAAAAGCCATTGAGTTTTTAACCGGATATATTGTTGAGAAATCGCTTAGCGTTGACAATATTTTCGTTTTTGTTTTGATTTTCACCTCTTTTCAGGTACCCGCAATTTACCAGCATAAGGTGCTTTTCTGGGGAGTTCTCGGAGCTTTGGTCATGCGCATCATTTTTATTTTAGCCGGTGTTACATTAATTACCAAATTCCATTGGATCATTTATGTCTTTGGCGTATTCTTAATACTGACGGGAATAAAAATCGCCCGTGATAAAGGAACAAAAATTAATATTGCCAACAGTCCTGTATTAAAATTTATACGAAAGTTCATTCCCGTAACCCCTGACTACCATGAATCAAAATTCACGGTAAAGCTTGATAATAAATGGCATGCCACACCACTTTTTCTGGTTCTCATCCTTGTTGAAACCACTGACCTGATCTTTGCCGTTGATTCTATACCGGCCATTCTGGCTATCACCAGCGATCCCTTTATAGTTTATACCTCCAATGTTTTTGCGATCCTCGGTTTACGTTCGCTTTATTTTGCACTTGCCGGTTCTTTAAAGTATTTTACCTACCTTCATTACGGGCTGGCTTTAATACTGGTATTTGTCGGTATTAAAATGCTGATCTCTGATTTCTATAAACTCAATCCTTTTCTTTCGCTTGGCATAATTGGCGTTATCCTTGCGGGAAGCATTGCCGCCTCTTTTATATGGCCGGCAAAAGTCAAAGAATGACTAATTTAATATAAAAATACTAATTAACAGATATCCAGGCATGACAAGAACCACCTTGCATTTAGCTGCACCCAAAGCCAACCCGGGTTTGTACATTTCAATGGCTTTAGTTATTGCATTTACTTTCAACATAACTATTGGAATGCCCTTGTATTTTTTAATTGTCAATTCAATTTAGCAAAGTAAGAATAACACCAACTAGCGTATTATGGAACAACTGGTAACTTCAGATTTTAAACTTGGAATTATTGCCGGGGGGCAATTGGGTAAGATGCTGGTCCTTGCTGCAAGTAACTGGGATGTTAAAACATTTATACTGGATACGGATGACCATTGTCCTGCCTCAACATGCTGTACAAGTTTTGTGAAAGGAAATCAGCTCGATTATGATGCTGTGATTCGTTTTGGAGGCATGGTTGATATGATTACATTTGAAATTGAGAATGTCAACATAGAAGCATTGCAGAAGCTAAAGGCAGAAGGAAAAAAAATATTTCCTGACCCTGACGCTCTGGCAATTATTCAGGATAAAGGATTGCAAAAAGAATTTTATCACAACAACAAAATTTCATCCCCACAATTTTTCTTGTTTAAAAACAAAGATGAAATAATTGCAGCTGCTGAAACTGGAGCAATAACCTTCCCATTTGTTCAAAAATTAAGAAAGGGCGGTTATGATGGAAAAGGGGTTGCTATAATAAAATCGCCAAATGATTTTATGAATTTACTTGAAGGCGCTTCTCTGGTAGAAAAACTGATTGAAATACAAACAGAAATTTCAGTAATCGTTGCACGAAACCGTAAAGGAGAAATAAAATGTTTTCCAGTGGTGGAGATGGAATTTAATGAAGCAAATCTTGTAGAGAAATTAATTTGTCCTTCCTCATTGGATGAAAAAATAACTCAGCAAGCAAATGAAATAGCCATAAAAATAATATCTTCATTTAACCTTTGCGGACTTTTAGCTGTAGAAATGTTTGTAGATAAAAACAATGTGGTCTGGGTAAATGAGATTGCACCAAGACCTCATAACAGCGGTCATCATACTATTGAAAGTGTAATTACATCTCAATACGAACAATTACTGAGAGCTATATTTAATTTCCCACTTGGAAGTACACAATTGAAAATGCCTTCTGTATTGATTAATCTTTTAGGAGAACCTAATTATGAAGGCTCTGTCAAATATGAAGGTTTAACTGATTGCATGAGCATTGAAGGCGTGAAAATTCATTTGTATGGAAAAAAGAAAACTAAACCCTTTAGAAAAATGGGGCATGTAACGGTTCTTGCTGCATCAATTGAAGAAGCAAAAAAGAAAGCGAGTATTGTAAAACAAAAACTAAAAGTTAAGTCATGGTAAACCCTCTTGTAAGCATCATCATGGGCTCTGAATCAGATATGCCTGTTATGAATCAGGCAGCAGAAATTTTAAAAGAATTTAAAGTGCCTTATGAAATAACTATTATTTCGGCACACCGCACCCCAAAAAGATTATACGACTTTGCAGAAAATGCACATAAAAGAGGAATTCAGGTAATCATTGCAGGAGCAGGAGGCTCAGCACACCTCCCCGGTATGGCAGCTGCAATATCCCCTCTTCCGGTTATTGGTGTACCAATAAAATCTTCCAATTCATTAGATGGTTGGGATTCAATTTTATCAATCCTGCAAATGCCCGGTGGCATACCAGTAGCAACTGTGGCGCTGAATGGAGCTAAAAATGCAGGTTTGCTTGCAGTGCAGATCCTTTCTGTTGGGGAAGTTAAATTTCTTGAAAAAATGCTTGACTACAAAGACAAAATGAATTCAGAAGTCATGGAAAAGGTTAAGAAGTTGAAGGATGGAGATTGAAAAATTTATTACCTTCAAGGCTGAAATACCAAACAAGGACAATGAGAATAAATACTGAACATTTACCCTTGCCAAATGTTTTTCCCCCTAACCGGCGCAAGTCGGTAAGCTTTAGCGTAGCAGACTTGTGCTGGATTAACAACTATCCTGTCAATTTTATATTTACTTTTGGGGTATGAGTTCCAGGTTCAAATTTAATAATCCGTAAGGCATTTATGTAACCGCCTGGCACAAGTCAACAACGCACAATAACTATTCAAAGGGGACATAATTCTTTTTTTTATATCTTTGCTTCCGTTTAATAACTTTTTCTATTACGGACTTGAATAAAGTTTATAATTCATTTTTTTAATTCAATACCCTCAAAATTATTAGTTTAAAAAACTCACTTATGAAGAAATCCTTTTTCACTTTATTAGCATTACCGGTTTTCCTCCTGCTTTTTTCATGTGGAGATAAAAAAACTGCTCCTGCTGCAGCATTAGAAGTTCCTGTTACTAGCGTTGTGCAACAGGATGTCAATCTCGAGTCGGAATACACCGGACAAACCTATGGTCAATCGGACATTCAGATCAATCCACGGGTTGATGGAATAATACTAAGTCTGAATTTTAAGGAAGGCAGCCTGGTTACAAGGGGACAATTGCTGTATACCATTGATCCATTGCCTTACCAGGCTAATGTAAACGAGGCAGAAGGAATGTTGGCAGAGGCTCAGGCTAAAATGGCGAAGGCAAAATCAGACCTTGACATGATTGAACCCCTTGCAAAAATCAATGCTGTCAGCCAACGTGAATTGATAGCAGCCAAAGCGACATTCGATGCCTCAACCGCTTCTATAAAAGCTGCCGAAGCTACTCTGGACAATGCCAAAATCAAATTGGGCTACTGCCGGATTACTGCTCCAATTTCAGGTTTAATCGGGATATCGAAAGTGAGGATTGGCGATTATGTTCAGCCCGGTCCCATGTCAGTTTTAAACACTATTTCTGATTTAGGGGAAATGAGGGTGCGGTTTACAATCAGCGAGCAGGAATTCCTTCGCATATATAGGGAAATAAGCAAGGACAGTTCGGCATTGAAAGGGGTCGGACGATCCATATCCTTAAAGCTATCAGATGGTTCAATTTATCAACAAACTGGAAAAATTAGTTTTGTTGACAGGCAAATTGACCCGACAACCGGAGCTATGACATTTGAAGCAGCTTTTCCAAATCCTGATAAATTGCTTCGTCCGGGTCAATATGTTAAAGTATTGGTGATAACCGATGTGAGAAAAAGCGCTTTGCTTATACCCCAGCGCGCTGTTATCGAAATGCAGGGAATAAGCCAGGTTTATTTATTGGGCGACAGCAGCAAAGTACAGATGAAAATAATTACAACAGGACCAACCTATAAGGATGCTTACGTTGTTGAGGATGGTTTGGCTGCAGGTGACAAGATCGCTTTTGGCGGCACTCAATTATTAAGAAATGGTACTGCTATTACCCCTAAACCAACAGACTGGCAACCCGGCTTGCCCGGCGATAAAACACCACCTACTAAATAACCTTAGAAAGCAAATATTATGGGAGAATTTTTCGTTCGAAGACCAATAGTTGCCATGGTAATAAGTATCATTATATGTATACTTGGTTACCTTGCCATGCAAAAGACACCTATAGCTCAATATCCTGATATTGTTCCTCCACTGGTAAAAATCACGACCAGTTTTACAGGTGCAAATGCTTTAAATGTAGAACAGGCAGTTGCCACACCCATCGAACAAAAAGTCAACGGGGTGGAAAACATGCTTTACATGAAATCAATCAATACTTCCGATGGAGCACTTACCATTGAAGTAACCTTTGATGTGGGCACCGACCTCGACAATGCCAATATGCTTACCCAGAATAAGGAAAAGCAGGCAGAACCTTTCTTGCCTCAAAGTGTGAAACAACAGGGCGTTTCGATCAAGAAATCCTTGTCGTTCCCCATGTTGCTTTTTACAGTTGTTTCAAAAAACCCAAAATACGATGCAAAGTTTCTGAACAATTATGCGAGCATTAATATAGTTGATGCCTTGGCCAGGATCAGGGGTGTCGGAGAAGTTACTCTTTTTGGAAGTGATTATTCCATGCGAATCTGGCTCAAAGCCAGCCAAATGAGTAAACTTGGTGTCACTGTTTCCGAAGTAAAAAACGCACTGAATGCTCAGAATATGATCAGCCCGGGAGGAAAATTTGGTGCTGAACCAGCTCCTTCCGGAACCGAATTTACATACAGCGCAACCTTACAGGATCGCCTTGTAACCGAAAAACAATTTTCTGAAATTATTATCAGGAGCAAAGAAGATGGGTCGCAGGTATTGCTTGGCGATATTGCACGGGTTGAACTGGGAACTGAAAACTACAGTTCAACAGCCCGCAGAGACGGAAAGGCAGCAGCAGCGTTAGCCATATTTCAGATGCCAGGCAGCAATGCCCTGGAAGTAGCCGCAAAAGCAAAAGCAGCTATGAAAGAAATGTCGAAAAGATTTCCACAAGACATCGAATATCAGGAATCATTAGATACCACGCTTGCCATTACAGAAGGGATTAATGATATCATTAAAACACTTTTTGAGGCTATATTGTTGGTAATCCTTGTAGTGTTTGTCTTTCTTCAAAACTGGAGGGCTACACTGATCCCATTAATTACTGTGCCGGTTTCCCTACTTGGAGCTGTTGCAGTTTTCCCGTTGCTGGGTTTCTCTATCAACACTCTTTCATTACTTGGGTTGGTGCTCGCTATCGGGATTGTGGTGGACGATGCCATTGTGGTGGTGGAGGCTGTAATGCATCATATCGAGCGTGGCAAAACACCAAGAGAAGCTACAATTCAGGCCATGAAAGAGGTATCGGGACCAGTTATGGCCATTGCACTGATATTAATAGCTGTATTTGTACCGGTTGCCATGACCCCCGGTATTACCGGCAGATTTTACCAGCAGTTTGCACTAACCATTGCGGTTTCAGTAGCTTTTTCGGCCTTCAGCGCTTTATCGCTCAGCCCGGCTTTATGTGCCATGCTGCTTAAACCAACCAAACCGCTCGATCAGCAAAAGGGAATACTACCTAAGTTCTACCGATGGTTTAATAAAGTTTTCGGTAAAGTTACCAATAGTTATCTGGGTGGTGCAGGATTTTTTGCACGGAAATCAATACGAGTTGTCGCCTTGCTTGTAATCACGATAATTGTCGCCGGATTTTTAGGAATTAAGGTTCCATCTGGTTTTATACCTGAAGAGGATATGGGTTATGTGCTCATAAATATTAACACACCTCCAGCATCATCATTACAGCGAACCGATGAAGTTACACGCAAAGTAGAGGCCATACTGGCAAAAGAGGAAATTCTTAAAGCTTATACAACGATCAACGGGTTCAGTTTGCTTACTGGTTCCTATCTGCCCTCTAACGCATTTATTTTTGTGTCGCTGAAAGAGTGGGGCGAAAGGCCGGAAATGACCGCAAAGCAACTTGCAACCAAATTAAATAAGATTTTCGGAGCCGAAATTACCAATGCCTCGGTAATGGCGTTCGGCCCTCCGGCTATCCAGGGTCTTGGTGCGTCTGCAGGTTTTAGTATGATGTTGCAGGACAGGGGGGGAAACACACCACAATACCTGGAACAACAAACCAGAGCTTTTATTGCCGCTGCAAAAAAACGGCCCGAAATCAAAAGGATTTACACAACCTATAATGCCGGTTCACCGCAGATTAAACTTGAGATTGACAACGAAAAAGCCATGAAACTTGGAGTATCTGTTTCATCGGTCACGGAGGCGCTTGGAGCATTTTTGGGAGCTAATTACGTGAACGATTTTAACCGTTTTGGGCGCCAGTACAAAGTATTCCTTCAGGCCGAGGGACAGGATCGGCAAAATCCCGATGCGTTGCAACATATTTATGTGAAAAACGCGAAGGGTGATATGGTTCCGGTTTCAACAATGGTTACTGCAACCAAGGTTACCGGTCCAGACTTTACTAACCGACTCAATCTTTTCCGGGCAGCAGAAATCGGTGGTGAGCCGGCAGAAGGGTACAGCAGTTCGCAGGCACTGACAGCTCTCGAGGAAGTAGCTAAAGAAGTCCTTCCATCCACCATGAGCTACGATTACATCAACCTGTCGTATCAGGAGAAACACTCCCCCGGCGGCGGCACGGTGTTTATAATGGCACTGGTGTTCGTATTCCTTATCCTTGCTGCGCAATATGAAAGCTGGAAACTGCCGTTCAGCGTGCTCCTGGGTACACCCTTTGCAATTTTTGGTGCATTTTTAGGATTGTTCCTGTCTCGGTTTGCTAACGATGCCTATGTAATCAATGTTTTTGCACAAATCGGGTTGGTCATGTTAATCGGGTTGGCGGCAAAGAATGCTATTTTGATTATAGAGTTTGCAAAAATGGAACATGAAGCAGGTAAATCTTTAATGGAATCAGCCATGACGTCGGCCAGGTTACGTTTCAGACCTATCCTTATGACCGCCTTTGCGTTTATTCTGGGTGTTGTCCCGTTGCTAACTGCAACAGGAGCTGGTTCGCAAGCTCGTATTGTTATGGGCATGGCTGTATTCAGCGGGATGCTTATAGCTACCATACTTGGGGTACTATCAATTCCGGCACTATTTGTTATGATTGAAAATATGGGTAAGAAGAAACAAGTTGTACCAGAAATAATTAAAACAGAGGAGGGCAAGTAATATGAAAAAGATACTAAGTTTCATTATACTGGTAACATTTCTGTCGTCCTGCCTGGTTGGTCCGAAGTATGACCGCCCGGCAATGAAGGTAAACACGGCTTATTCCGGCGGTGATGCAACAGTTGTGGTTAAAACAGTCGAGTTGGACTCAGTTGCCGTCAAAGACTCCATTGCTCTTATTAAATGGACTGAAGTGTATAAAGATCCTGAGCTTACAAAACTGATCCAAACCGTTTTGAGCAGCAATCTCGACTTGCTTACTGCTATTGCGAGGGTTGAAGAAGCACGGGCAATGTACGGCTTTTCCAAAGCTGACTTGTGGCCCTGGTTCGGTTACCGTTTAAGTGCAGGGGGAAATAACCTAAGTGAAAACTCTAAACAGGCGGGTGTCGGTCTTCAGGGTCCTTCTTATAGCGGTTTTGCCACCATGAGCTGGGAGGTTGATTTATTCGGTAAACTTCGTCATCAGAAGAGATCAGCCTGGGCGCAGTATTTGGCTGAAGAAAATAATGCACAGGCAGTTCGTGTAAGCCTGATTGCTGAAACAGCAACCTTTTATTTTCTTCTTCGCGACGCTGATAACCTCCTTAACATTGCGAACAAAACCGTTAATTCACGTTCTGAATCTTTAAGAATAATATCCGAACGGTTTAGCAAAGGCTATGTGTCGGAATTGGATCAGCTACAGGCTCAGCAACAGCTGGCAATTGCTATGGCAGCTGTTCCGAATGCGGAACAGCAGGTTATTAACACCCAGAATGCTTTAAGGGTTTTAACAGGGCAAACACCGGGTGTTATCCCGAGAGGTCAAAGTATATACGACCAGCAATTGCCTCCCGAAATACCTGCTGGTATTCCGTCTGATTTGTTGCTGCGCCGGCCTGATATTATTGCTGCTGAACAAAGCCTGATTTCACAGACTGAAGAAATTGGGGTAGCAGTTGCCATGAGGTTCCCGTCCATAAGTCTTACGGGATTTTTAGGAATGGCAACTCCAGAGTTAAGTACAATAGTTGACCCGGCTTCACTTGCTTTAGGAATAACAGGTAACCTTTTTGGACCGATATTTGAATTTGGTAAAAACAAAAGACGTGCTGATGCTCAGAGGTATCGTACTGAACAGTTTAACTACCAATATCAAAAAACGGTATTGAATGCTTTTGCTGAAGTTGACAATTCGTTGGCATCACTTCGTCTCAGCAAAATGGAACATGACGCTTATAAATCAGCGCTTGATGCCGCATCAAAGGCATACGGCCTTACTGAGGCACGATACTACGACGGCTACACCAATTACCTTGAATTGCTGATCCAACAAGATAATCTGTTCAAAGCTGAATTCAACGAATCTGCTTCGCAAACCCAGCAAAATATTGCTGTAGTCAATTTGTTTAAAGCACTTGGCGGGGGTTGGGATGTCAGATGATACGGTTTAGCCTGAATTATTTTCAGAAATTTTGAAGTAATTTTTATTGATTTTATTTTCTGCCCCGGCAGCCGCATGTTTTCCTGTTTGCCTTGCGTGATGGCGCTTCATTTGGGTTTATTTTTCATTTATCCTTGTCATCACTGATCATTCATCTGCTTTATTGTTTTTCATACCACCAGACAAGCCAACCTGACATCTGACCTTTCGGGCAGACGATTAAAACAAAGGGTTTCTGTCAACTCTGTCCTTTGTTTCCAAATACTCTCAATGTAGCAACCTTTATTTCTAAATGATCTTATCATTCT
>Ga0105097_10001646_pt1 | contig 10758 bp, 5 predicted proteins | sample PPLLak12cMay2015_FD_87035 | JGI IMG/M metagenome (GOLD analysis project Ga0105097, IMG submission 87035) | Freshwater sediment microbial communities from Prairie Pothole Lake near Jamestown, North Dakota, USA - PPLs Lake P7 Core (1) Depth... | ecosystem: Environmental > Aquatic > Freshwater >... | reverse complement strand
CTGCTGACCACTGCCGCCGGAGGGCGTGTGATCGTCGATGCGCGGATACTGGCACTGTGGAAAAAAGCAGACGGGCAAAGCCTGGATAGCCTGGCGGCCGGTGAGGATGCGACTGGCGCAGCTCCTCTCGAAATGCGCGCTGCGCTGGCCTGCCTGGCCGAGGCGGGATTGCTCTTCAGGCAACCAGAAAGCCAGCCCGGCGTACAGCCGCCCTCGAATATCGATGGTAGCGTGTCGGTGGTGATTGTTGGCTATAACAGCCGAGACTGGTTAGCCGAATGCTTTGCCTCCTTGTTTGGCCAGACGCTTACCCCGCTGGAAGTCATCCTGGTAGATAACGGCTCCTCGGACCATACGGAGGATTGGGCAAACGAAAACTACCCCCAGGTGAGCGTGCTGCGTACCGATGGCTCGCTGGCGAGCGCCATTAATTACGGGGTAGAGCATGCCCAGGGGGACTATTTCCTGATCCTGAATCCGGATGTGAAGCTGGCGCCGGACGCCCTGGCTCAGTTGGTGTCGACTGCCAGGCTATATCCGGATAGCGCCGCCGTGGCCGCAAAATTGCGACTGCTGTGGACTCCGGGCTTTATCAATGGGCTGGGCAATTTTGTAGGGGCTTATTCCTGGGGGACGGACATCGCCTTAGGGCACCTGGATTTGGGTCAATTTGACAGCTGGCGAGAAGTCCCTTCTGCCTGCTTCGCGGCCGCATTGATTCCAGCTGCAGCCTGGGAGAATGTTGGCCCCCTGGATATTGGCTTTCCGATGTATTACGAGGATAGCGAATGGTGCTATCGAGCCCGTTTGCTGGGCTATACGATCCGGGCAGCGCCACAGGCACTCGTGTATCATGCTTTCAGCGCCCGCTTGCCGGGCAGCGAGCAGAGCCAGCTGTCACCGCAAAAACTCTTCCGGATCGTATATGGGCGGTTCAGGTTTGCGGGTAAACTGCTGGATACTCGCTACCGGACTAGTTTTTTGTTTCGTTATGTCCTGGAGGACGTTGTAAACCTGATCGTTGCTCCATTTCGATGGCAGTGGTATAAATTATTGGCGTATGCGAAAGCCTATTGGATGGTATTCGAGCACAAACCTGAAATCCGGCAGGCGCGCCGGGCAGTACAACAACGCCGGCGCATAACGGATGACCAGTTATTTCACCTGCAGCGCAATGTTCCGCTCTCGTGGATGCGCAACGGGATGCCGCTGCTGACCTGGGATATAGTTGTCCATGAGTATTTGCCTTTGATGGTTAGCCAAAACACCCGCAACCTGCCCGAGTTCCCCGAAGAACAATATGAAACCGTAAGCAACCAAGGTTTGCAGCCATCGGGTTTCTCGTTGGGAAGAGCTCGGAGCATCTGGCGCACAGAAGGCGCAGCCGCGCTGATGCATCGGATAGGGAAAAGGCTGCAGTGGCGCTTGATGCGTCCTTGACAGGGTACAGAAATCGCATGAAGATTGCCCACGTTACGGCTACTTTTCCTCCCTACCTGGGTGGCACCGGTAATGTATGCTTTCACAATGCCTTGCTGATGGTGCAGCGCGGACACCCGGTAACCGTTTTTACGGTCCAGCGTGGTCAGGCCCCTCAGGCTGAAGAGATGTCTGGCATTAAAGTTGTCCGCCTGGATCCGTTCATCAAGTTTGGCAATTCAGCCGTCTTGCCGCAGCTGGCCTGGAGATTGCGCAATTTTGACGTGATCCACCTGCACTACCCTTTCTTTGGCGGAGAGTTCAGCGCCCTGGCGGCCTGGCTGACGAAAGCAATGCTGGTCATCACTTACCAGCAGGATGTCATTTTTCAGGGCAAGGCCAGGTATGCAGAAAAAATCCTGCGCAAGACTGTCAGCCGCTGGACACTGCGCAGCGCCCGGTACTGCCTGTATACCTCCGATGATTACGCCCAGGCGTCCTTCTCCCGGCAGCTCCTGCAGGGCAGCCGAACGCATGTCACTGTGCTGCCCAATGGGGTGGATGCCAGCCACTTTTCCCCCGGCGAACCACCTGCCGAGCTGTTGAAAATGTATAAACCGGATCCTCATGATCGGGTCGCACTGCTGGTGGCTAATCTCGACCGGGCGCACTATTTCAAGGGTGTGCCGGTGTTTCTGGAGGCCATGGCCCGCCTGCCCCAAAACTGCAAGGCCGTCACTGTCGGTGAAGGTGGGCTGCGGCCAACCTACCAGGAGATCGCCAGGTCGCTGGGGATCGAATCCAGGGTGTTTTTCCCGGGAGAGGTGTCCCATCCTTACCTGGCCGATTACTATCGCCTGGCCGATGTGAGCGTGCTGCCGTCGGTTACGATGGGAGAAGCGTTTGGGCTGGTGCTGCTGGAATCTTTAGCCTGTGGCACGCCGGTTATCGCCAGCAGCCTGCCCGGGGTGCGCTCGGTGGTGGCCGACGGAGTGGATGGATACCTGGCTTCGCCGGGTTCTGTTGATGAGTTAGCCGCCCGGTTGGAGCATGTCCTGCACATGCCCGCTGCCGAGCGCATATCCATGGGAGCCAGTGGGCGCCGAAAAGTGGAAGCGCAATACGCCTGGGAGCGCATCGGCGACCAGCTGGAAGAAATCTATCGGGGAGTGTTAGGGTGACGCCTGTGGTTTCGGTCTGCATCCTGACCTACCAGGCGCGCGACTACCTGCGCCAGTGCCTGCAATCGCTGGCTGAAAATACGGCCCTGGAATATGAAGTGATTATTGTGGATAACGGCTCGCAGGACCGGGTTGCGGAAATGGTGGAACAGGAATTCCCTGGAGTACGTCTGATCCAAAATCAAAGCAATGAAGGTTTCACAAGGCCTATGAATCAGGCTATGCGGGCTGGTACAGGGCGATACCTGTGCCAGTTGAATCCGGACACCTTGATCCTTCCCGGCGCGATTGACAGGTTGGTGGACTTTATGGACACCCACCCCGAAGTGGGTATCTGCGGGCCTAAGGTGCTCAACCGTGATCTCACGTTGCAAAAGCCCTGCCGGCGCGGCGAATCCAGGCCGTGGGCAGTGATCTCTTATTTCACCGGGCTGGCGCGTCTTTTCCCGAAGAGCCCGTTATTTGGTCAGTACCTGATGAGTTATTTGGACGAGGATCAAACTCATCCTGTAGCCGGAGTGTCCGGATCATGCATGCTCATCCGCAAGGAAGTCGTAGAGCAGATCGGCTACCTCGACGAACTGTTTTTTGCCTACCAGGAAGACGCGGATTACTGCTTGCGGGCACATCAGGTAGGTTGGGAAGTGTATTACATGCCAGAAGCCCAAATCATCCATTATGGGGGAATGGGCGGTTCGCGCGTAGAGCCGTACCGGTCTATTTTCGAATGGCACCGGTCGTATTATTTGTTCTACAAGAAGCACTATGCACGGGAATATTTCTTCCTGTTTAATTTTTTCTATTATATTCTCATGTTTATCAAGCTACTCCTGGCCCTGCTGGTGAATTTCCTGCGCAAGGATAAATTTGCCGGTTCGCGAAAACCTTGAAAGAGCGCTGATTCCTTATGACAAGAACCTGGTCTTTAGCTGAGCAGATATACCGATCGTTCCATGGCTGGCCGATAATGCTGGCCTTTTGCCTGGCGGGCGGCCTGATCGGCTGGCTGGCGGCGTCCCTGTGGCCGGCGACATATCGAGCCACGGCCGACATCGATGTGGCCCTGAATCCGTACCGGTACTACGAAGATACCAATTTCCAGGCCTTGCTGCGGCCGAAGTATTCCAACCTGGACGACTACAAATCCTGGCAGATGTCGCAATTGATGGCGGCGATCTATCGGGACGAGATCATTGAGGAAACACTCCGCCGCCTGCAGAGCCAGGATTCAGCCTGGCAGGCGGTTGGCAGCCAGGAGCTGCGCAGCATGCTGGACACCAATTGGCGAACTGCGGGAAAATGGAGCCTGGTGGCTGAGCACGAGCACCCGGAGCTGGTGGAGCAGGCGGCGCTAACCTGGCGGGAAGTGGTCCTGGATCGGATGGTGCCGGCGATTGCTGCCTCACGCCAGGCGATCTTCACCGATGAAGCAGTGCAGGCGCTGATCCAGAAGCAAGTCGATGGGGAAGAGCGCCTCAGCCGGCTCCAGGCAGCTCAGGCAGCCATCGAACAATGGCAGGCCGAGCTGGCGGGTTTGCCGCCGGATCAGCCGCTCGACACGACCCAGCGGTGGCCGATCCTGGCGCTGGTAACCGGTCTGGCTGAATTTTCTCCGGACTGGACTGCCTTGCTGGCAGCGCAGCCGGCCGAAGCGGACAGCCCGGGCGCGTATGCTGCATGGCTTGCCCAGGTCTCGGTTGCCCTGCAAAGTGAGAGTTCCATCCTTCGGGAGAGTCTGCAGGAGCTGTTGAGCGAGCAAGATCGGCTGAAGGCGCAGTTTGACGAGCAGTCGAAGCAGAGTATGGCGCTCTCGCCCAGCATAGAAATTGCAGCACTAGACCAGGTGAGCCGGGCAACTATCCGCCCTCAAAGCCTGCTGGCTTTGGTAGGAGGCATCCTGGGCTTTTTGATCTGGCTGCTGCTCGAGTTGGTCAAGATCGCCAGATGGGAAAAGCAGGTTGAATAAGATAGAAGCCAGTCGCTGGCTGGGAAAAGTACAGGCTATCTGCTGGGCGCTCTTCCTGGTCTGCCTGCCGATTACCAGCTTTCCATTTTTCCCCTCCGGTATCGGAGGGGATACACTGATCCGCCCGCTGTCGATCTATCCTTTGATGGTGCTGCTGCTGATTGCCACGCTGCCGCGCCTGTTCAAGTCCCCTTTGCCGAAAACATTCCTGCCCCTGTTTGCCTTTGTCGTAGTTGCCCTGATAAGCTCGGTATTTTCGCTGGCACAAGGCAGTTTGCCTTCTCTCGAAGGAGTATCTGTAGCCTCCAGATTGGGGCGCAACCTGATTACGTTAGGGATTGGCTGTGCTTATTACATAACTGTAGCCTTGATCCCCAGGAGCCGGCAAGATTTGGATGCTTCTCTGCGCTGGCTCTACCTGGGCTTTAGCCTGGCGCTTGCCTGGGGGTCGCTACAGGCAGTCTACGTGATCCATTTCTCACAGAGTTACTTTAATTTACTCAGCCAAGTACAGGAGTTTATCTCAACCCGCAAGCTGTTCACTACGCGCGTATCGGGAGCGACCTTTGAGCCAAAATGGTTCGCCGAGCAAATCTGCCTGCTGCTGCTGCCCTGGTTGTTGGGGTCTGTATTCCAGGGGCGCACTGTGTTCAAGTGGCGCTATCGCTGGATCACGGTTGAGCTGTTCTTGTTAGCCTGGGCGGTGGCGATCGTGTTGTTTACCTTCTCGCGCACCGGGGTCGCCATTCTACTCCTGATCACTTTCATGAGCTTTTTGTTGTTTCCGCCCAAGAAGATGGTGGCCAGGCTTGTGCCGCAAAAGCTTTCCTTCCTGCGCAACAAATACGCCCTGGCCGGGATCGCTACTCTGGCGATTGGCGTGCTGGTTGTGGTGGCCGGCGTCAATAACCGTTATTTCTCGCGCTTCTGGACCTACTTTACCGATGAGTCCGTGGGCGCCAATCGGAGCTACCTGGAATATATCGCTTTTGACCAGCGCTTTGTCTACTGGCAGACTGCCTACCGGATGTATGAAGCTTACCCGGCTCTGGGTGTTGGCCTGGGTAATTATGCTTTTTACTTCGACCGCATGCTTCCCGAACGAGATTATTCGCGGCAGCCGGAGATCATCCGCCAGCTGACGCCTACCGAAGACCGCGCCCGCCTGGCTACGCCGAAAAACCTGTATGCTCGCATCCTGGCGGAGACCGGACTTTTGGGGGTAATCACCTTCACGGCCTTCCTGGTGGCTGTTCTCGGCTGCGCGTTGTTTTTGTGGTTTTCCCCCGGGCCACAGGATAAGTTTTGGGGAGGCGCTGGCTTGCTGGCTTTCATTGTATTTTTGCTGGTTGTATTTTCTTTCGACTCCTTTGCTGTACCCAATATGTGGGTGGTTTTCGGTTTGATCACAGCGGCAGCGCATATCCCTGCAGCATCTCCAGCTGAGCAGAAGGTAGCTGAGATTCAGGGTGGTTAGTTCATTCCCATGAGCGTGGAACCTGGTAGAGACACTGATCCATTCATAGGTTCGGCAACCGCCTGGCGCAATTATTTATTATTGGCTGCCATCCAGGTGGCAGCGGTAATGACCCTGCTGTTGGTCAGCCTTGTTCGCCCAGGCCGCGAGACTGCGGGATTTGCCACGGGTGAGGCCATCCTCTCCGGCTGCCTGCTGCTCATATTGTTGGCTTGCATCTGGGTACTTATCCGGAGCTGGCGCAACCCCACCTGGTTCGAGCGGCAGGTTGTGCGGCTGAACAGTTATTTGAGCCGCAGAGCAGTTTTTGGCAGCCTGGTGCTGATCTGTTTGGTTGGCTTGTTTTTTGGCATTTACCAGCTCCACCTGACCTCCGCTGTACAGGAAATATTTACTCGTACGGCATTGGAACGCAGCCAACCACTGATACTTCTAATTTGCGGTATGTGCGTCCAGACTCTGGTGTGGTTGTATTTCGGGCGGAGTGGATTTCACCTCAACCGGCTGGCACGCATTCTGTTGGCCTGCTGCACATTCCTGGTGGTACTGCTCATTTTCTTCTACGGCTGGAACTGGCTAGCGCAAAATACTTTTGCCTCGGAAGCGCCGCAGACTGGCTGGAATGACCTGGGCGCTCCTATTATGGAAACCCAGGCGCTGCTGGCCTGGATGGCTGGCATGGGGCTGCTGGCAGTGATTGCCTGGCAGCGCCGCATCATCGGTAAATATCCCTGGGGCCGTTACCTTTCCCCCAGGGTAGTCGATGCAGTCATTTGCGTGGCATTGTGGGTCTGTACTGTGTTGCTGTGGAACAGCCAGCCGATCTATCCGAACTGGTTTGTTGCCGCGCCACGCCAACCGAATTATGAATACTACCCCAACTCGGATGCGCTGGCTTACGATATGTCTGCCCAGCTCTTAATGGTTGGGGAGAAGCTCCAGTTTTTAGAGGAGCCGTTTGTCCGGCGTCCAATCCATGCTCTCTACCTGACCATTTTGCATGTGATTGGCGGCCAGGATTACCAGCGGGTGGTGTTCCTGCAGATTCTGGTATTGGCCTTCCTACCAGTGATGATCTACCTGCTGACCAGAAAGATATACACCCGCCCGGCCGGCTTGATTGCGGGAGTGCTGGTTATGCTGCGAGAGGCCAACTCGATTGCCAGCGCTGCCAGGGTTACTTCGGCCAACGCCAAGCTGTTCATGGCGGATTTACCGGCCACCCTGGCGGTAGTGTGCTTCGTCTATCTGTTTGTGATTTGGATTAAGGACACAGACCGCAAGCAGTTGTACGCGCTCATCTCGGGCGCCGCGCTGGGGATCTCCATGCTGATCCGGCAAGAAGTTGGTATCATGTTACTGGGGGCCGTGTTCATCCTGGTATTCGTATTTTGGAAGCGCCCAGGCCAATTCATCCGTCAATTTTCGCTGTTTTTATTAGGCGCCTTTTTGATTCTATCCCCCTGGGTATGGAGAAACTGGCAGCTGACCGGGAAAATTTTCCTGGATACACCGAATTACCGCGGCGACTTGATCGAGCAGCGCTTCGGCTCCCCAGAAGGGTTCGCGCCGCCTGGGTCAGAGAAGTATGAATCAAGCCGGCAGCCGGAGCTTCTCGCTCACCGGCTGACGACGCCGGTGACTTTGCGATCACTTGCTGTTTCCACTTGGGATACCCCCACGCCCACTCCTATTTCTCCGCCGGAGCAGCCGCTACCGGAGAGCGACTCTTTCTTCTCTGTACTGGGTCGCGTGGTGGAATTTTATGCCAGCAACCGCGTTGAGGTCGGGCGTATGGTCCTGTCTCATGCCATGAACAGCCAGATCCAGATGCTTTTGCTCTTGCCTTCAAACTACCGGTTTTTCAATAGTGCGATCAACGCCCTGGATCACGGGCAGGTCAACCAGTTTGGTTACGAGTGCTGCCTGCTCTTGAGCTATACTCGCGGCCTGCCGTACTGGCATAAATGGGATGGCATTATCCCGCGCCAATCCATCCTGCCGATAGCTATCAATATTTTCCTGGTTGGGCTGGGTACCATCATGGCATGGAAGCGCAATAAAATTATCGGGTTAACGCCGGTAATCTTTGCCATGACCTATCTGCTGCTTAACGCGCTGCTGCGCAATTCTGGCGGGCGGTATATCCTGCCGATTGATTGGATCGCCATTGTGTATTTCAGTATTGGCCTGACCCGCGTATCTTTGTGGTTGATTAACCAGTTCACCACAAAACCGGTGATGGAGGATTTACCGGAAGATCAACCGGCTGCACTCCTCGCAAGCGACCCTCAAAACCGGCCTTTGCTGCGCACGCCTCAGTTTTATGGCGCCCTGATCGTTATTCTGCTGGTCGGCTGGAGCTTACCGGTGGTCGAAAGAGCCATTCCGCCGCGCTATACCGGTGACATGAAAGCTGGCATGCTCAACAGCCTGATCCAATCCGAGCTGCTATCTGAAATGGAAAGAGCGGCTATTGAAGATTTATTTCTTGCAAATGCCAGAGTAGAGGTTGGCAGGGCGCTTTACCCGCGTTATTTCCCGTCCGGCGAAGGTGAGCGAGGGACAAACAACCCAATGGGTGCGCTGCCTTTCCGGCGGGTCGGTTTCTACCTGGTTGGCCCGGATGACAGGCCGATCGTCATGCCATTTGAGAAGAAAGCGGAGTACTTTCAGAATGCCTCCGATGTGGTTATAATTTCCCAACCAGATGGGACTCCTGCTGTTGTTGGTGTGTTTGACTCGACTGGAAACCTGAAATCAATCCTGGTGGCTCCAGCAAGCCGGTGATCGCGTGTCTTGCGGCTAATTCTATGCCTGAAAGCCAACCATCAGGAAAGGATTGAGTGTCATTGAAAAAATCCTGTGTCATCCCTGCTGTGTTTGTTGTTGTGGTGCTCCTGGTAGCAGCCAGCTGTATATTCATGTTCGGGCAGGCTTTTTTGATGCCCTGGTTTACGACCAATAGCCAGGTTACGGCGGAAGTCGTCCTGGGGAGCGTGGAGCAGGCCGTTCCTGAGGTGCAAACTCCGTCTTTAGAGCAACTGCCAGACGATCAACCTGTCCTGGAAGAGCTGGATCAGGAGCCGTTTCCCAAAAGCACGGCGGAAATTCCAGCCCTGTCTACCGACCCTGCAGCTGCGGCGGCCGAGACCCTTGCTACTTTGGAAAATACACAGGTCCCCACCAGCGATTTATTTGACCTGGCTTACCGCCTGGCAGGGAAAGATGGCATCTCACCGACACTGGAAGCCCCGCTGGGTCCTTTCCCGGTTGGCACGCAGAAATCCTTCTGGGTACTGGATACCGATAACAACCGCAATTTTCAGGTACAGACAATCCTGCAGTATGCCACCGAACACCTGTATTTTTGGGTGGAAGCCGGATTGCCGTTTGATAGAGACGCCCTGCGAATGCTGGCAGAAACCTTTGAAAGCCAGATCTACCCTACCAATCGGGAGTTTTTTGGCAGCGAATGGACTCCCGGCGTGGATGGGGACCCGCACCTGTACGTTGTGTACGCCAGGGGCTTGGGAAACTCAGTGGCTGGATATTTCTCGACCAATGATGAGTACCCACCCATCCTGAGCGAATACTCCAATGCACATGAGATGTTCTTGCTGAACGCGGATAAGATGCAGTTGGATCAGGAGTTTGCTTATGGCGTCCTGGCCCACGAATTCCAACACATGATCCACTGGAACCAGGACCGCAACGAAGATACCTGGATGAGCGAGGGCATGGCAGACCTGGCGATGCTGATTAATGGCTATGGCATTGGTGGTGCCGACTACAGCTACGCAGCCGATCCTGACATTCAATTTACCAGCTGGCCGGTTGAGCCGGCTGGCCGGCTCCCTTATTATGGCGGTTCATTCCTGTATCTCACGTATTTCCTCGATCGATTTGGCGAGCAGGCCACCCGCAAGCTGGCTTCTCACCCGGAAAATGGATTGGCCAGTGTGGACAAGACCCTGGCTGAGCTGGCGATTACCGATCCGGAAAACGGCCAAGCGATCACCGCCGATGACCTGTTTGCCGATTGGAGCGTGGCGTTTTTTTTGCGCGACGAGCAGGTGGAGGATGGGCGATATAACTATTCCAACTATCCCAGGGTGCCGCGCCCGAGCGAAACGGAGATTGTGCGCGGCTGTCCAAATGGCGTCGCCCGCCGGGATGTCCGCCAGTACGGCATCGACTATATTCGTATTCGCTGCCGGGGTGAGTTTACCCTCGAGTTTTCTGGAAACAGCCAGGTGCCTGTCTTGCCAGCCAACCCGCACTCCGGGAACTATGCATTCTGGTCTAGTCGCGGGGATGCATCGAGCATGACACTGACGCGCAGTTTCGATTTTCGGGAGATTGATGGCCCGATTACAATGAGCTACTGGACCTGGTACGATCTGGAAGAAAGCTACGATTACCTCTACGTGGAAGCATCCCGCGATAATGAGCGTTGGGAGGTGTTGATTACGCCCTCCGGTACACCGGAAGACCCGGTGGGCAACAGTTTTGGCTGGGGGTATAACGGCGCCAGTGGCGGAGGTGAGAGCCCGCGCTGGATTCAGGAGCAGGTCGATCTCTCTCAATTCGCCGGCCAGGAGGTGACGCTGCGCTTCGAATATGTAACCGATGCGGAAGCGAACGGCGAAGGATTTTTACTGGACGATTTGGAAATCCCGCAGGCCGGCTATTTCTCGGATTTTGAAGCGGAT
>Ga0105097_10001643_pt1 | contig 10764 bp, 8 predicted proteins | sample PPLLak12cMay2015_FD_87035 | JGI IMG/M metagenome (GOLD analysis project Ga0105097, IMG submission 87035) | Freshwater sediment microbial communities from Prairie Pothole Lake near Jamestown, North Dakota, USA - PPLs Lake P7 Core (1) Depth... | ecosystem: Environmental > Aquatic > Freshwater >... | reverse complement strand
GAACCACTTGTGAATCTGGTCCAGCGCCGGAGGAAACACGCTGAAGACCTGCGTGTCGCCGGGGAATTGCAGGGAATGCCCTTCCGTGATAAAGAGTATCCCCTTTTCTCCCGGTTTCAATGACTCGTGTATCCTCTTGGCCATGTGGTCGTATCTCTTGCGCGAAGCCTCCACATAGTACTGGCTCACCATCCTGGCTACCTTCTCGCTGAGGAATCCACCCAGCAACATCCTCTCCCAATCCATGCTCTCTTCCGCGAGTTCCCTATCATCCGTGGCCTCAAGCCTGGCGCCCTTTGCACACCTCTCCCTGACTATGGAGCAACTGCTCGTGTTCATCTTCTCCAATATCATCAAGCCGTCTTCGCCCCCGGCAACGATGGCTTCATGATAGATGCACTGCACCGGCCCGGTCTTCTCTTCCAGTTTGACCAGTTGCTCTCTGACCTGCTGCCAATACGCGTCGAACCTCTCGGTGTAGTCAGCCGGAGCATCGTTGCCCCGCAGCACAAGGGGCACAACAAAGAGCTTCCTCTGTTCTCCAAAAGACTCCACCGAAGGCTTCTCTATATGACCCAGTTCCTCGCCCACTCTCTGTCGGCCCTCCTCTTCCGAAGCTTACATCCTGCCGTTCATCTCCAGAGTATAGCACCCGGTTCTGCCCAACGAAGACGTGGCCCGCACCAGCGGTCTCTCTGAACTCAGCCCTTTCTGTCTTTGCCGTGTTTGCCGCCATCGGACTTCTGCCTCAACTCCTGGAACTGCCTGAGCAGTTCCTTCTCTTCACGGCTAAGGTTGGTCGGAGTGACGACCCTGACCACCACGTACTCATCTCCTCTGCCACGCTTTCCCAGCCGCGGCATGCCTTGTCCAGGGATCCTTATCACTGCACCGGTTTGGGTGCCATTGGTTACATCAATCTTGATTTCGCCGTTGAGGCCCGGCGCCGTGGTCTCTCCACCCAGGGCTGCTACCGGGAAGGTGATATCATGCTGAAGGTAGATGTCATCACCGTGCCTTTCGAAGACAGAGTGCCGTTCCACATTGACGACAAAGTACAGGTCCCCGGACGGGCCCGCGGCGCTGGCCTCTCCCTCACCTTCGACCCTGACACTGTAGCCGGTGTCCGCACCGGCAGGGACGCCGATCGTTATCTCCTTCTCTGTTTCGATCACGCCTTTCCCGTTGCAGTCCTTGCAGGCCTTCTTGACAACCTTCCCCCGGCCGTGGCATTCGCCACAACCCGCAATCTGCCGGACTACGCCATAGCCTGACCGGTGCTCCCTGACGACCTGGCCCTTCCCTTGACATCGGTGGCAGGTCTCCAGTCCATCGGGTTGCGCCCCTTTCCCGCTACATGATAAGCAGATAGACGACTTGGGGAGTTGGATGGTCTTCTCCACACCAGATGCCACTTCCTCCAAAGTCACACTGAGATCATAACGTAGGTCGGATCCTTTTCTTGGCCCTCTTCTGCCTGACGTTCTCCGGCCAAAGAACCCGTCAAATATGCTGTCGCCAAAACCAAAGCCGAATTCCTGGAACAGGCTGCTGAAATCGACGCTGCGGAAGATGTCCTCCTGGGTATAGCCCTCCAACCCAGCATGGCCATAAGTGTCATAGAGGCTGCGCTTCTGCGGATCACACAGGACGGCGTAGGCCTGGTTCACTTCCTTCATCATCTCCGCCGCTTCGCCGTTGCCCGGATTCCTGTCGGGGTGATACTGCATGGCCAGATTGCGGTAGGCCTTCTTGACGGCGGCCGGATCGGCGTCCCTGCCTACGCCTAGAATCTCGTAGTAGTCCCTTTTTGTCATCGCAATCTGCTGCTTAACAGGTCAAATGGGGTACGGTTTCACACAAGGGGACGGCCCTGATGCCCGGAACACCAAAAGAATGGTGTCAAATGTCTCTTATCGTCGTTGCTTGAGATACCTTGACTGCCAGCCACCCGGGCGGCTCATCTCTGAACAGGCTGTCATGCCTTGACTTCGGCTGGCTTCGGCTTCGCAGTCTCCGCCTCTGACGTCTTTTCGCCGGTGTTGTTCTTGGCAGGTTCTGACGCCGACGCCTTCTCTGCCGGCTTCTCCCCATCCCCCTTGCTGCTGTTGTATCCGCCCCTCCCCTCGGACGCGTTGTCGGTGACATAGAACCCAGGGCCTTTGAAGACAATGGGGACCGGCGAGAAAATGCGCTGTGCTTGGCACTGACACTGGGGGCAACTGGCTCCCGTGCTTTCGTTGAAGCCCCTCTTGACCTCGAACTTCAAGTCACATGCCTTGCACTTGTATTCATAGATCGGCATATCAAATCCTCCTGTCGCTAGCCAACGAACCCAAAAAGGAACGAAAATCCCGCATTCTCTCATCCGTGCCGCTGAGTTCTCCCGAAGCGTCAAACACTATGCCCCAGCGCCGACCCAGCCCGGCCTGGCACTCGCGTCGATCAAGACCGGACGTCCACTCGAGGCAGCTCAACGGCTTGAAGGATTGGATGCCGCAAAGCTCGTCGCCGTTCTCGTCTGCGCGCTGCAGGAAAGGACAGCAGCCATTCTCTTGCCGCACCAGGACGCTTCTCTCTCCCGGCCACCGCGGGTCGGCATACCTATCCCGGAAATCCTCCCCAGTCAAACCCAGTTGACCGGCAATCCGCTGTGCCTCTGCCAAGTCCAGACGAACCTGGTAACGGCGGCAGCACTCACCGCAGCGAAGACACGGGATAGCGCACTTGATCTGAGCTTTCCCTGGAATCTCCGTCGCGAGCACCGTCTTTCTCCAGTCTTATCGTGGGGGCGGTCCTGACAAGGACCGCCCCCAAGTTTTACCTTTCCCTAGTTGCGGCTTAGTACTCAGGCGGCATGGATGGCCCTGCCGAAGCTTTCTCCTTCTCCGGGATGTCCGTGACCAGCGCCTCAGTGGTCAGTATCATCACAGCCACGCTGGACGCATTCTCCAGGGCCGTTCTGACTACTTTGAGCGGGTCAATGATGCCCTTCTTTACCATGTCACCGTACTCGTTCTTCGCCGCGTCATAGCCGGCGCCGGGTTTGCCCTTCTTCACATTGTCCACCACCACCGATCCCTCAACACCAGCGTTGAAGGCAATCCACTTGATCGGCTCCTCGATGGCCTCTTTCAAGACCTTGACGCCGGTTGCCACGTCGCCACCCTCTTTGATGTACTGGTCGAGAGCAGCAGAGGCATTGAGCAGAGCTACTCCGCCACCGGGCAGAATGCCTTCCTCTACAGCGGCTCTGGTGGCCGAAAGAGCGTCCTCAACACGGTGTTTCTTCTCCTTCAGTTCGGTTTCGGTGGCTGCGCCAACCTTGATGACCGCCACACCACCAGCCAACTTCGCCAGTCTCTCCTGCAGCTTCTCGCGGTCGAAATCGGAAGTAGTCTCGTCGACCTGAGCCTTGATCTGCTTCATTCTGGCCTTGATCTTGTCTTCGGCGCCCTTGCCCTCGACCACAGTGCAGTTGTCCTTGTCCGCGACCACCTTGCGGCATCGGCCGAGGTCGGCAGCGGTTACCGAGTCGAGTTTCCGGCCGACTTCCTCGGAGATTACCTGACCACCGGTGAGGATAGCCATATCCTCCAGCATGGCCTTGCGGCGATCACCGAATCCAGGGGCCTTCACGGCCAGACAGTTGATGGTGCCTCTCAGCTTGTTGACCACCAGTGTAGCCAGTGCCTCACCCTCGATGTCCTCGGCAATAATGACCAGGTTCTTGCTCACCTGGAGTATCTTCTCCAGAGCCGGCAGTATGTCGGACACCGCGGAGATCTTCTTGTCCGTGATCAGTATGTACGGATCATCAATGACGGTCTCCATGCGGTCGGGGTTGGTGATGAAGTAGGGGCTGATGTAGCCGCGGTCGAACTTCATGCCTTCCACAAACTCGGTCTCAAACAGGAGTCCCTTGGATTCCTCTACGGTTATGACTCCATCCTTACCCACCTTCTCCATCACATCGGCAATAAGACTGCCGATCTGAGCATCGACGGCGGAAATGGTGGCCACCTGGGCGATCTGCTCCTTGCCGGAGACTGAAATGGCCTTCTTCTTCAGTTCCTCTACCAGGATGCCAACGCCCTTCTCGATACCACGCTTGATGGCCATGGCATCCGCTCCGGCAGTGATATTCTTGAAGCCGCCGGCAACGATCGCCTGAGCCAGCAATGTGGAAGTAGTGGTGCCGTCACCGCACTTGTCATTTGTCTTGGCAGACGCCTGCTTCAGAAGCTGGGCCCCCATGTTTTCGTATGGGTCAGGAAGCTCGATTTCCTTGGCAATGCTGACACCATCGTTGATGACCGTGGGCGGTCCCCACTTCTTGTCGATGGCTACTGGGCGTCCCTTGGGTCCCAGAGTAGGTCTAACGGCATCGGCCAGTGTGTCCACGCCCTTCTTGAGGGCTCTCCGGGCTTCCTGACCGAATATGATCTGTTTTCCTGCCATGTGTTACTCCTCCTTCCCTAGCTCTTCTTCGCCAGAATGTCGCTCTCTCGAACGACGATCAGTTCTTCTTCATCGACTTTGAGCTCGGCGCCGGCGTACCTGGCGTAGACAACGATGTCTCCCACCTTCACATCCATCGCGATCCGCTTGCCCTCGTCAGTCATCTTCCCCGGCCCGACAGCGACTACCTCGCCCTCTTGTGGTTTCTCTTTGGCCGTGTCCGGTAGGACTATGCCCCCCTTGGACACTTCCTCCCGCTTGGAGGGCTTGATTACTACCCTGTCTCCCAGCGGCTCCAGCTTACTGGTCTTTGCCTTGGTTGCCATGCATTCCTCCTTCCTTATGTCTTGTGGCCTGTTTCTCTGTTGTTTATTGCTGTTGGCTGCGCAGGCTCCATCCCCGCACACGCATGATCTGCAGGAACGCTGCATTTAAAAGTATAGTGTGGGCTGTGTTAGAATAACGCTAGAACACTGTTAGAATTCCATTAGAATTCCAGGGCAGTAGCTGCGCCCGGTTTCGCGACTTTTCATCGCTATGAGCTTTTCAGATGCTTTGCTGCACGAGTCCGACCTCCGGGCCACATTGACCATGATCCTCAGAAACGCCACTGAGGCCCTCGGCGGCAGCGCCGGCGTGGTCGCCACCTGGGACGAGGAAGAGCACTGCTTCATTGCCAGCGGCTCCTACGGTCTGGATGACGGGGCGCTCGAACGGCTTTTCCCACTGCTGGACGAGGCCATACCCGACCTCGCGGTGAGTTCCCGGAGTTTCAACGCCTTGTCTGCCATACTCGGTCCCCCGCTGCCCAAGTCTGACCAGGGCTTGATCCTGGACCCGATTGTCGCCCTGCCGCTGCAAGTTGGGCGACAGTCCCTGGGATTGATCTACGTGATGCGATCCCGTGGTGCCGCCTCCTTCTCGGGGATCGACCAGTCGACACTGCATGCATTTGCCCGGCAAGCGGCCATTGCAATTGACAACGCCAAGCTGGTGCACAACCTGGTCGACGAGAAAACGAAAATGGAGTCGATGCTCGAAGGCAGCGCCGAGGGGATCATGAGCATAGACGCCCGGCGCCGCGTCGTCGGATTCAATGCGGCGATGGAGAGGATGTCCGGACATCCGCGGGAACGGGTGCTTGGCCTGCCCTGCTACCAAGCCTTGAATTTCCGTGATTGGGGAGACAGGTCGATCTGCAATTCCACCCGATGCCCCATGGTGACACGTCCGGACGGCGACCCGTCAACCTGCGAACTCCAGGGCAAGATCCAGTCGGCGGATGGCCAGGACATCGAGGTGGCCATGGTCTACTCAGTAGCGCGTTCCCGGGCCGCTGGCCGGGCGCACAGCGCCGTAATCAACGTCCGGGACATCAGGCGCTTGCGGGAGGTGGAGAACCTCAGATCGGCCTTCCTTTCCATGCTGGGTCATGAGCTGCAGACCCCTTTGTCTATCATCAAGGGATACACCAGCACCCTGTCCCGGAGTGATGCAAAATGGAACAAGAAGACGCTGCATGAAGGGCTCCAGGTGATCGAGGAGGAATGCGACCGTCTAAGCAAGCTGGTGAACAGGCTCCTGCTGGCATCGCGCATTGAGAGCCGCACCGTGACCCTCAAGAAAGAGCCTGTCCAACTGCCGGCAATGGCAGGGAAGGTGGTCAGGCGACTGGAGTCGGTGACCACGATTCACAGGTTTGAGGTGGACTTCGCCGCAGACTTCCCGGTAGTGTATGCTGATCCCGACCGGACGGAGGAAGTACTGACCAATCTGGTGGACAATGCCATCAAATACTCGCCGAAGGGCGGAAGGATCGCCATAACCGGGAGGCCCCGCGGGGACAATGTAGAGGTGACAGTCGCCGATGAGGGCATCGGCATACCCCAGCGGGAACTGGGCCGGGTTTTCGAGCGCTTCCGTCGCGGAGAGAACAGCCAGGTCCAGAACGTGAGGGGAATGGGGTTGGGATTGTACATCTGCAAGTCGATCATCGAAGCCCACGGCGGCAAGATAGAGGTATCCAGTGAGGTTGGCAAGGGCTCGCGGTTCACGTTCACCTTGCCAATCAACAGGAACGGATGAGGTTGTAGAAGGCTATTATGGTGTCAGGGTTCTCCGGCAAGACCGTCCTCGTCGTCGATGATGAATCGCGCATGGTGGAATTCATAGCCATGAATCTGGAGTTGGAGGGCTTCCGGGTCGTCAGGGCAGCCAACGGCTCCGAAGCACTGGAGAAGGCCTCCAAGGAACACCCGGACCTGGTGCTGCTGGACATCATGATGCCGGAAATGGATGGTTTCGAGACGTTGGAGGGACTGCGTGGGACCTCATCTGTCCCCGTCATCTTTCTGACTGCCAAGAGCGAGGAGGTTGACCGCATCAAAGGTCTCGACCTGGGCGCCGATGACTACATCACCAAGCCTTTCAGTCCCAGGGAGTTGGTTTCTCGTATCCGCGCCGTTCTCAGAAGGACGGAGCCGGCGGCTGTGGCCAGTTCCAGCATCGTCGTTGACAGCGAACTGCAGATAAACTTCGACCAGCGAAAGGTCATCGCGCGAGGCCAAGAGATACGTCTCCGGCCGACGGAGTACCGCCTTCTCTATCAACTGGTCACCAATGCCGGCAAGCTGCTGACACATGAAGTGCTTCTTTCCCGGGTATGGGGAGCGGAGTACCGGGATGAGGACCAGTATGTGCGGCTGTACATCACATACCTGAGGCAGAAGATAGAGAAGGATCCCAAGAACCCCAAGTACATCCTCAGCGAGCGCGGCCTGGGCTACCGCTTCAGGGAACTCGCTAAGTAGAGGCGCAGCGCCCCTCCATGCTCTTCGCCTTCCCAACACAAGGCAGATTCTCCGCCTGACTGACGGCGTCTGCATGGTCACGGGAAGATGAGATCCCTCCCAACACCAGCGCCTCCAGAATGCAGCGCCGTCGACCGACAAAGGCCCCGATCTTCGCCACGGCCGCTGTGAGGGTCCTGTGACATCTTCGGCCCATTCTGAGGGAGTCCGGTGAAATCCTTCGCGCCCTCCGAGACACAGCGGTGAGTTCGCCGGGGTACACTACGTACTGACGATCCCATCGTCACACCCCCCAGGGGAGGAATGGGGAGGAGGAACAACAGAATATATTTCGGGCTGAGCCATTCCGAAGCGCATTAGTGACCCTGACCAAGTCACAAAGGACCTCCTTCCCCATTCCTCGCCAATAAGACCAACAAAACCCCTCGAACCACTGCTTCTGCTTCCATTGATCTAGCAGAGCTGAAACCGTCTTCCTCTGTTTCAATTCCCTTTGCAGCACTGATCGGCGGAACTAAAACCAGAAGCGGTTCAGCGGTCCGGCACCCCCCCCACCACCAGTCGTCTCCAGTGGCCAAATCTTCAGGAGCGGCCGGATCACCAGTAGATCAAGTCCCCCGGACTGCAATCTCCAACGGGATCACGGGCATTGGCGCAGAGTCGGAGAGGCAAATTGTTTTGAGCAATACCAGGCAGGGGAGACGGAATCCGGTGGCAAAGCGGCAATGTCTGGGGATATGGAGAGAGAAACGGGCGATGACTGCACGATTAGGGGCGGCACACAAGATGCCTGAGGCAGCCTCGGCGATCAGTCCAGAAACGCAGCCTTCCGGGGAGCAGTGAACACCTTTTGATCAACTTCTGATATTGACTTCCTTGAAGTTGAATCCCCCTTCGCGAAACACGTACAGGCAGGCATCTACAACAGCAGGATCGAACAGCGTGCCTCTGCCCCTGGAGACCTCCTCCAGCCCCCTGTCCGTTCCCAGAGCCGCCCTGTATGGCCGGTGTGACGACATGGCTTCCACCACATCGGCAACACCCAATATCCTCGCTTCCAGGTGTATCTGATCGCCGCGCAGGCCGGAGGGGTAACCGGAGCCATTTACCCTTTCATGGTGCTGGAGCACAATGTCAGCGATCGGCCATGGAAACTCTATCTTCTCCAGAACATCAAAGGCAGCCTTTGGATGCTGCTTCACAATCTCGAATTCGATAGCTGACAACGGAGCAGGTTTGTTCAGAATCTCAGTCGGAACACAGACCTTGCCCACGTCATGAATCAGCCCGGCAATGCGGATTATGGGTATGCGCGATTCAGACACACCCATTCGCTTGGCAATGTCGCAGGCCAGATCGGCAACGCGAACCTGGTGCCCGGCAGTGTAACGGTCTCTCGCCTCCACCATTGTAGCCAGAGCCTGGATAGTCCCCTCCATGGCCCTGCCCAGCTTATCAAAGCTGGTCCTGAGTTCAGCGGTCTGCTCCCGCACCCGCTCCTCAAGAGAGTCAAACGCCTTCTTGATGGCAGCCTCAGCCCTCTTCCGCTCGGTGATGTCACGGAATACCATCACCGCTCCGGTCAGCTCCACCTTGTCATCGATCATGGGCGCCGCACTGTCCTCGATCGGGACTTTGTCTCCGTTCTTCGTGATCAGGAGAACCGGTGCAGTGAGATTCATCGCAACTCTCTTCTGGATGACCTCGGACATCGGGGTCTCAATAGGAACAAGGGTCTTCTCATCCACAATTTTGAGGACTTCCTCCAGCCTCTTGCCAACGGCCTCTTCCTGCTTCCAACCAGTCGCATTCTGAGCGGCAGGATTCATCAGCGTTATCTTCAACTCGGTATCAGTGACGATGACGCAGTCGGCAATACACCTGACGGTGGTGGCATACTGCCGTTGACTCGCCCTCAGCTTGCCTTCCATGGAGCTCTTATAAAGCGCCATCTCAATGGCGGCATATAGCTCTTTCTCGGAGAAGGGCTTAATCAGATAGCCAAAAGGCTCCGTATGCCTGGCTCGCTCCACTGTCCGGTCGTCGGCAAAGGCGGTGAGGTAGATCACGGGAATCTCGATCCGATCCCGGATTCTCTCCGCTGTCTGAACGCCATCGACGTCTCCCCTCAACTGGACATCCATCAGGATCAAGTCCGGGTGCTTGGCCGTAGCCACGGACACGGCTTCGTCGCCACTGGCGGCCGTACCGCATATCAGATGTCCCATCTTGGTAAGCCTGTCTTGAATCTCCATAGAGATCACGGCTTCGTCCTCGACTACCATTATTCGCGCTTTCTCCACCATTGGTCCTATCCTCCTCCAACCTCAGCAGTGGCAGGCTGCTTCGATTGCACTGTGTGTGGCGGTGTCAGTTCTTTCTTCCTGCCGTCGACGAACTTGAATTTGAACTCCGCGCCCTTGCTTCCGTCTATGTGTATCTCCGCGCCCAGTTGCTGCGCCAGCATCCTCACCAACCGGAGGCCAAGAGATGTTGACATGTCCAGGCTGGTATCAGGCGGGAGGCCGATGCCATTGTCACGGACAATCAGGACTGTCCTGCCATCCTGGTCTCCCAGAAGGCTGACGCGTATTTCGCCTGTTCTTCCGCCGGGGAATGCATACTTCAGTGCATTAGAGACGAGTTCGTTGACTATCAACCCGCAAGGCACTGCTGCATCCAGGCTGAGGAAAGCATAATTGGTGTCCAGCACCAGGCTGATGGCCTTACGATCAACGCCATATGAAACGAACAAGGCATCCGTCAAGTCACGAACATACGCCCCGAAATCGACATCGCCCTGCTCATTGTGAGGCTGCAGCCTCTCCTTGTACAGTTTCTCATGTATGAGCGAGATGGACTTGACGCGGTTCGAACTCTCCTCGAACATCTGCATGGTCTTCGCATCATCCAGTCGCGTCGATTGCAGGTAGAGCAGGCTGGCGACCACCTGGAGGTTGTTCTTCACTCTATGATGGATTTCCTTGATGAGTATCTCTTTCTTCTGTGCTTCCGCGTGACGCTGACTGACATCGAAGACGACACAGAGCAGTTCGCCCTGCTTCTCGCTGGCCATCATCCGGACTTCGTAGAAGAAGTCGTGGCCATCAACCGACAGCTGGAATTCGAAGATTTGTGTCTCACCTGTCTGCAGTGCCAGAGTCATGTGATCCAGGCCTTGGGTGATCACCTCTCTGGTCATATCGCTGTATTTCTTCAATGGGTGATAGAGCATCTTCCCATTGATCTGCCGGTATGGCTCCAGCATGTTCCCGCCCTTGGCCGATCTGCCTTCGAGCAGGGTACCGTCCATGGCTATCCGATACATGTAATCGGGAATCCCCTTAACCAGAGCCTTGTTCTGAGCATCGCTCTCGCGCAGTTCCTTCTGTGATTTCTCCAGAGTTGCCAGCATCGAATTGATGGACATCGCCAGAGCCGTCATTTCATCATCCCCAGTCACGTCAACGCGCTGCGACAGGTCCCCCGTGGT
>Ga0105097_10001639_pt1 | contig 10772 bp, 11 predicted proteins | sample PPLLak12cMay2015_FD_87035 | JGI IMG/M metagenome (GOLD analysis project Ga0105097, IMG submission 87035) | Freshwater sediment microbial communities from Prairie Pothole Lake near Jamestown, North Dakota, USA - PPLs Lake P7 Core (1) Depth... | ecosystem: Environmental > Aquatic > Freshwater >... | reverse complement strand
TATGCTTCCTCTGGTCGGTGTATTTCCTGTAACAGCCATCCTGGCCAGCGCCGATTCCCGGGCATTGGCGGTCTGCGGCTCTGCAATGGCTTGCTTTTTCCACGGCGATCCCTAGAATATAAAAAAAGCAATCGTGACTGTTTGTAATGGAGTGGCGTCCCGCACTGCGCCCGCTGCCTCTTCGCATAATTTCCCTGTCGAGGACACCGGTCACCCAGGCCTGGCAGGCACCCAGATAACAAACAACATGCCCGGGAATTCGCAATTGGAACACAGGCGCCACAACCAGCATTTCATCCTCGCCGCCAGGCCCGTAGGCAGTATCAGGCCCGGCGATTTCGAGCTGGTGGAAGCCCCGATGCCCGTGCCGGGCGCTGGCGAGGTACTGATTGAGACCCGTTATCTCGCGGTTGAGCCTGCCATGAAAGGCTGGATGGAGGCGCGGGTGGATTACGTGGCGCCGCTGCAACTGGGCGATGTCATGCGCGGTAATGGCCTCGGCTGCGTGGTGGAATCGAGTCATCCGCAATTCCTCGCCGGTACCCTCGTCATGGGCCCTTTTGGCTGGCGTCGATACCTGGTCAGCGACGGGCGCAGGGTACCGCTCAGCGTTTTACCGGCTGGTGTGGCGCCGACGGCGGCCATGAATGTGCTGGGCATTACCGGAATCACCGCTTATTTCGGCATGCAGGATATCGGCAGGCCCCAGCCTGGGGATACGGTGGTGGTTTCCGGCGCCGCCGGGGCCACCGGTTCAGTCGCGGGGCAGTTGGCGCGCATTGCGGGTGCCCGCGTGATCGGCATCGCCGGCGGGCAGCACAAGTGCGAGTGGCTGCTGTCGGAGCTTGGTTTTGATGCCGCCATTGACTACAAGTCGGAGGACGTGGCGGCTCGCCTGGCCGCGATCTGCCCTGGTGGTCTGAATGTCTTTTTCGATAATGTCGGCGGCGAGATTCTGGACATCGCGCTGGCAAACCTGGCCGACCGGGCGCGCGTTGTGCTGTGCGGCGGTATTTCCCGCTATAACACCCGCGGCCCCATTGCCGGGCCGGCCAATTATTTCAATCTCATCTACCGCCGGGCGCGCATGGAGGGCTTCATCGTGCTCGATTACCAGGCGCGGTTCCCGGAGGCGACGGCGGCTCTGGCAGGGTACCTCGCCTCGGGGCAGTTACGGCATCGTGAGACGGTGCTGCAGGGCTTCGCACAGCTGCCGCAGGCGCTGATGAATCTGTTCGCAGGTGGCAATATGGGAAAGCAGCTGGTTGCCGTCGACATCCTACACAATTGAGGGGCGTGAAATGAAAGCAGCAGTATTCAAGGGCGCGGGCCTGCCGATGCAGATCGAGGAGATCGCCGACCCCTCTCCGGGGGAGCGGCAGCTGGTAGTGCAGGTGGCCTATTGCGGCATCTGCGGTACCGATCTGCACTCCACCCGGGAGGGGCCGGCCATGCTGCCGTGCAACTCGGTCCTCGGGCATGAATTTGTCGGAGAGGTGGTGGCCCTGGGCGGAGGCCTGCAGGGCAGTTGGCAGCGGGGCGACCGGGTCTGCGCGCTGCCCTTTATCAGCTGCGGCCACTGCCCGGCCTGCACCTCCGGCAGGCCATTTGAGTGCAACACCCTGTCCTGTATCGGCCTGGATGCTCCCGGTGGTTTTGCGCAGTATGTCACCACCGCGGAGTGCAATACCCTGAAGTTGCCAGACGCCCTGGGTACCCGGGATGCGGCCCTCGTCGAGCCTCTCGCGGTGGGCCTGCACGCAGTGCGCGCCAGCGGCCTGCGCGCCGGGCAGCGGGTTCTTATCACCGGGGCCGGGCCTATCGGGCTGGCGGTGGCATTGTGGGCGCGTTTCATCGGTGCCAGTGATATCGTGGTCAGCGAGCCTGCCGTCCAGCGGCGCGATCTCGCCCTGTCCATGGGTGCCACCGCGGTGCTGCAGCCAGGCGCCGACCTGGCGCAGCAGTATGCCGAAATTGCCGGTGGCCCGCCCGAAGTGTTGTTCGAGTGTGTCGGCGCGCCAGGCCTTATCCAGCAGTTTATCGACATCGCCCCGCGCCGGGGTGTGCTGGTACCTGTTGGCGTGTGTGAACAGCCTGACACCATCCTGCCGTTCCCGGCACTGATCAAGGAGCTTTCCATCCGCTTCGCCATCGCCTATAGCCGCGCCGATTACGAGACGGTCATTGCCATGCTGGCACAGGGGCGGATCAGTGCAGCGCCGATGGTGACATCGGTGGTGTCACTGGACGAGATGCCGGCTGCCTTCGAGGCATTGCGCTCCCCTTCCGACCAGTGCAAGGTACTGACGCGACTGCACTGAGGCCGCCTGTGGCGCATGCCGGGAGAGACGACAACAATGACTGCGGAGGAAAGGCCGTGAGCGGCTGGAATATTGGCGAGGCGATCTACCGGTTTGGTGACAGCCCGGTTGCGGATCAGCCAGCGTTGATCCATGGGGACCTCGTGATTTCTTTCCGGGAGTTGCGCCGGCGGGCCTGTGGTATGGCTTCCTATCTCAAGTCCCTGGATTTGCCCGCGGGCGCCCACGTCGGTCATTACCTGCGCAACTCCAATGCATATATGGAGTCCTTCACCGCCACTGCGCTGGCTGGCCTGGCCCACGTGAACGTGAATTACCGCTACCTCGACGAGGAACTGATCGGGCTCTGCAACAGCCTGGACATCCGCGTGCTGGTGTACGATGCCGAATTTGCCGACCGGGTGGCCGCGATCCGGCGGAGCCTGAAGCAGGCAGTGGCTTTTATAGAAGTATGCACTGATCCCCCGGCCGATTTCGCCGTAGCGCTGGACTCGCTCTACGAGCTGGGAGCTGCGACTTTCCAGCCCACGACCAGTGGCGACGACCTGATTCTGATCGCTACCGGTGGTACCACGGGGCTGCCCAAGGGCACCCAGTGGCGGCATGAGGACCTGTGGCACAAGCTGGGTATTGCCACCCGCTACCGCCTTGCCTCGGCGGAACGTCCGCAGCACCCCGCGAACATGGCGGAGCACGTCGCCAATGTTGTCTCGCTGCCGCCCGCCGCACCGTTTCTCTCGCTGTCTCCGCTGATGCACGGGGCGGGCCTGATGATGGCCATCATGATGATTGCGCAGGGCACGGCGGTGGCCACACTGCCCGGCATACGTTTTGACCCCGATGCTGCTCTGGAAGCCATCAGGAAACACGGTGTGGGGTGGGTAGTTTTGGTGGGAGATGCCTTCGCCGCGCCCCTGCTGGAGGCGCTGGAGCGCCGTGCCGATGAGGGACTCATCGCCGGCCTGCAGACCCTGGTCTCTTCCGGCGCATCACTGGGTGCCGATACCCGCGCGGGCCTGCTTCGCCATAACCCCGCATTGCTTTTGCTCGACACCCTGGGCTCTTCCGAGTCCTCCGGTTACGCCCTGGCGACGGCCGAGGCGGGCGTGTTCACCCCGCTGCCCGGCGTGCGGATACTGGATGACGAACTGCGCGACGTGGTGCCCGGCAGCGAGACTATCGGCATGGTCTACTGGGGTGGCCACCAGCCCGTGGGTTACTATAAAGCGCCGGCCAAATCCGCCGAGACCTTCGTGACCATTGGCGGTCAGCGCTATGTCATGACGGGTGATCGCTGCACCCTGCGCGCGGACGGCAACCTGGTGTTGCTCGGGCGGGACAGCACGGTGGTCAATACCGGTGGGGAGAAAGTCTATACCGTGGAGGTGGAGCGGGTGCTGGTGGATTATCCCGCGATCAGCGATGCCCTGGTGATAGGCCTGCCGCACCCGCGCTTTGGCCAGATGGTGGTAGCGGTAGTGGAAGGCCCCGGGCTGACCCGCGACACCCTGGACAGCGCCGCCATCCAGGCCCATGCCGCGCGCCACCTGGCGGATTTCAAGGTACCAAAGAAGATCTTCGCGATCGAATCGCTGCAGCGGGCGCCTAACGGCAAGCCCGATTACGCCTTCGTCAGCCAATTTGCCAGGGCTTGCCTCGAGTCCTGAGTCTAGCCCCGATACGTTTTTTTACTTACAGGGATACCTTATGAACAGATTTGATCAGGCCTGCGTGGTGGTTACAGGTGGCGCGAGCGGCATCGGCGAGGCCACGGTCCGCGCCATTGTCGCCGAAGGCGGCCGCGTGCTGGTCGCTGATTTGCAGGAGGACAGGGGCAGGGCGCTGGTGGCGGAACTCGGCGCCGCCACCTGCTTCCACCCGACCAATGTCACCCGGGAGGAGGACATCATCGCCGCCATCGCCGCCGCACAGCAGCAGTTCGGGCCACTCACCGGCATGGTCAACAACGCCGGTATCGTCGGCGCCATCGGTTCGATCATGGACACCAGCGCGGAGGCCTTCGATCACACCATGGCCATACTGTCCCGCGCGGTCTTCCTCGGTATAAAGCACGCTGCCCGCGCGATGCGGCCGCAGCGCAGGGGCGCTATTGTCTCCCTGGCCAGTACGGCCGGCGTGGTCGGTGGCCTGGGGCCGCACGTCTATACCATGGCCAAGCACGGTGTTGTCGGGATTACGAAGTCGGCGGCCTGCGAGCTGGCCGCCCTGGGGATTCGCGTCAATGCGGTGGCCCCCGGCAGTACGGTTACCCCCATGACCAGCGCGCTGATCGATGACGAGCCTGAGGCCGCCACCCGGGCCATTACCGAGGCCATCGCCAAGGCATCGCCCCTGGGGTTTGCCGCTGTGCCCGAAGATATAGCCAATGCCATCCTGTTCGCACTGAGCGATGACTCCCGCTATATGACCGGCCACACCCTGGTGATCGACGCGGGCCAGACGACCGGGGGCCAGGCACCGGCGTTTTTTTCCGAGGAAGCGGCGATCCTGCTGCACGCGGGGCAGCGCGCGGTCGCTCCTTGAACCCGGGTGGTGTCAGATGAATAGTCTGCAGTATCGTAAGGTGGCCCGTCGCGGCGATATCGCTGTGGGAAAGACGCTTCGGGTAGAGGTCGATGGCCGTGAAATCCTGTTGTGCCATACCGCCGATGGTATGTTCGCCATAGACAATCTCTGCTCCCATGCAGCAGAGCGCCTGTGCGGGGGTAAGCTCAAGGGGAATCGCATCCACTGCCCCCTTCACGGCGCCGCCTTCGATGTGCGCGACGGCAGCGCCCTGAGCCGGCCCGCATCGGTGGCTCTGCAATCCTTTCCAGTGGACATCGAAGGGGAGGACGTCCTGCTCGCCTGGACGGATTAAATGCACCTCGTCCTGGCTGGCCGCAGCGCCTGCGCGCGCCGCAGCGGTTGCCTGCCTGCGTTACTGCGTTTGCTGCTGCCCCAGCAGGTCGTGCAACTGCCGGTGCATATTCTGCACGCCCGGCTCGTTGCGTCCCACCAGCACCTTGCGCTCGATGCCGGCATTCAGGCCCCGGTGGATCTTGTCGACCAGTGAGTAGTCCTCCGCGACCGCCACGTCGTTGATCATCTGGAAGTATTCCTCGTAGTGCTTGCGCTCGGCCTCATCCTTGGGTTCATGGGGAAGAAACATGCTGTGGTAGACCACCGAGCGATCGGGGCTGATGGGGTAGACACGCCAGGTCTGGAAATGATCCTCGACGACAAAGATCACGGTGTTGGGGAAGATGAAGTTGACGTAGGAGCTGTATTTTCGCGGCTGCCACTGCTCCTCGGGGATAGCCTTGAGATCGTTGATCGCCAGTACGGCGGAACCCATTGAATGGTTGCGACCGTACTGGTGGTAAGTGCCGAGGTTGCTGTAGGCCATGGTCGCGATGGTTTGCGGATGCAGAAACTCGAAATGATAGTACTCATGGAAGGTGTCCATGTTGAGTTTCCAGCTGAAGTTGGTAAATACCTGCTTGGCGCCGAGATAGTAGTGGTCCTTGAAGCCAAAGCCTGAAAGGCGCTCCCCGATACCGCCCGTGACCTCATCGATATCGAAGCGCCTGTCGGGGTTTGGCATCACGAAAATCATGCCGTCCTTCTCCTCAACCTGCAGCGGTTTCAGGCCGAGGGCGGTACGGTCTATCGAATCGAACCCCTCCTTACCAAAAGGTACACCCACCAGCGCGCCGTCCAGGTCATAAGTCCAGCCGTGATAGGGGCAGGAGAACAGGCGGCCTTTGCGGGCCTTGCCCGAGGCGCACTCATTGAGCGGAGCGCCGCGGTGGGAACAGATATTGACGAAGCCGCGCAACGCGCCGTCGCTGTGGCGAACGATCAGGATGGGTATCCCGGTGTCGTCAAAGGCGAAGTAGTCGCCAACCTCGGGGATCATGCAACTGGGCCCGACGAACTGGGGGTAATTGCGAAACAGTTCGGTCTTTTCCCGTTGGAACTGCCGCGGGTCGTAATACTCCCTGACGTCAATTTCCATAACCCTGTCGGCAAGCGCAGTGGTATTGCGATCGACCAGGTCCATCAGGACCTTGAGTTCCTCGATTTGCTGTTGTCGTTGCATGGGCGGATTTCCTTCAGTGGTGGTGAGGGCCTGGCCGCACTGACGCGGTTACAGCCCCAGCACCATTTTCGCGATGATATTGCGCTGCACTTCCTGGGAGCCGCCGAAAATAGACGCGGCGCGGTTATTCAGGTAGCGCGGCACCACGGAGCTGATGAAATCGGGGCGGTTGGGGCTGCCATCCTCGACCGGGTTCATGGGGAAGCCGCGGTAGCCAAGGACATCCGCTGACAACTCGTTGATCTCCTGCTCCAGCCGGGTGGTGTTGATTTTGAGGATGGAGGACTCCGGCCCGGGATTACCGCCGCCGCTGACTGCGGACAAGATGCGCAATTCGGTTATCTCCAGCGCTTTCAGATCGATTTCGATGCGGGCGATCCGGCGGGCGATGTCACCGCTGCTGTCGAAGCCGGCGACCTCCTTGTGAGCGCTGCTGACCAGCTCGCACAGCCGCTGCAGCTCGTGCTGGATACGCGGGGCGCTGAAGCCGCCGCCGCGCTCGAATTCCAGCAGGTACTTGGCGTAGTGCCAGCCCTTGTTTTCCTCGCCGATGCGATTGCTCTTGGGCACCCGGACATTGTCGAAGAACACCTGGTTGACCTCGTGGTCACCGGCCATGGTCAGGATGGGTGTCACGCTGACACCGGGGGTGTCCAGGGCTACCAGCAGGAAGCTGATGCCCTGCTGGGGCTTCTCGCCGCTGGCAGTGCGGACCAGGCAGAAGATGTGGTCGGCCAGGTGAGCGTGAGTGGTCCAGATCTTGGAGCCGTTGAGAATGTAATCCTCGCCATCTGACTCGGCCTTCAATTTAAGGCTGGCAAGGTCAGAGCCGGCTCCGGGTTCGGAATAACCCTGGCACCAGTAGTGTTCACCGGAAAGGATTTTCGGCAGGTACTCGCGCTTTTGCTCCTCGGTGCCAAAGGCCATGATCACAGGGGCCAGCATCAGCAGGCCCAGTGGTATCAACATGGGCGCTCCAGCCAGGTAGCACTCCTTGCTGAAAATGTACTTCTGCGCGGGGGTCCAATCAGTGCCGCCATGTTCCAGCGGCCACTGGGGTACGGCCCAGCCCTTGTCCACAAGGATGGCCTGCCACTGCAGGGCGATGTCCTTCTCTACAAAAACGCTACTGTTGTTCGCCGTCGCCTCGACGATGTGCGGCGGCAGGTTCGCGGCGAGAAACTGCCTGACGTCCTGTTGGAATGCCAGTTCTTGCGGGGTGAATGTGAGGTCCATGTGCGTTGGTCCGAAAAGTCAGCGGTCTGGCTGCATGGCCCAGTGGATGCCGCGCCGCAGCAGCTCGTAGAACTCGGGAGTTCTCCAGGCGCCTTCTTCCGGTACCGGATACTCCTCTATCAGGGGCTGCATGTCGTACTTGCCGCGGCAGTGGCCCAGGGTGAGGTAGAGCACGCTGCCCTTGCCGTAGGGGTGCAGGTAGAGCACGGGCTGAACGTCGCTGTCCTTCACCCAGTCCGTGCGCACGAAGTTTGCCACCGGCTCGGACCAGTGGGTGTGGAGCAGGGTCCGGTATTCACCGTGGAATTTGCTCAGGTAGAGTTCATCATCCACCCGGAAGGCCGGGATACCTTGCACCAGCGGGTGATCCGGTTCGGTCGCCAGCACCTCGTATTCGTGAATGGGCGGGTGGGAGACAAACTGGCTGCCCAGGATTTCCATGAAGGGCAGGTTGTGCTCGGGGCAGTCCACCCGGAAATTCCCCGCGGCATCCGGCGCCAGGAACTCCAGTATCGAGTTGGTGCCGTGCAGGGCGAACCACTTCCCGCCACCGTGCATGTACTCCTGCAGCCGCCGGGTCTGCGCAGCATCGGGCACCACATCGCAGGTGTAGGTAATGAGGAAATCGGCGGCACAGATCGTGTCGATGTCGCCGTAATCTTCCCCCACGCGGACCTTGATCCGCGGTTGCTCCGCCAGCAGCTTGAGCAGCTCCAGCCTGGCGTGGTCGATGTTGTGGTACTTGCCGCCGGCGACAAGGTACACGTCGATGCGATCACTCTTGCTCATGCTGGGGCGCCGCCGCGAAGCTAGAGCTGTACCCGCTTGGTAAAGCCGCCATCGGCCACCAGGTTGACGCCGGTGATCAGGCTGGCGGCAGGGCTGGCCAGGAATACCACCGCGTTGGCCACTTCCTCTGCGGAGCCCATGCGGCCCTGGGGAATTTGCGCCAGGGTGCTGTCGTACAGCGGGGTCATATGGGTCTTGATGTACTCCCAGGCACCGCCCTGGATATAGACCGGGCCCGGGGACACGCAGTTGACCCTGATGCCCTCAGGTGCCAGCGCCTGGCTCAATTGCTTGGCATGGATCACCAGTGCGCCCTTGATGGCATTGTAAGGTTGGGGGCCCATGAAGGTCTCGACCCCGGCGGTACTGGAAATGACCACTATGGAGGCGGCAGAGGATTTCTTCAGGAAGGGCAGGGCGGCCTCGATCCCGCGGGTGGTGCCCATCAGGTCGATGTTGAAGTTGTTCTGCCAGCCTTCGTCGCTCATGTTGCCGCCACCGGCGCTGACGTTGGGTACAAAAATGTCCAGCCCACCCAGTTCCTGGGCAGAGCGGGTGATCCAGGCCTGGTAGGCCTCCTTGTCGCCCACATCCACCGCGGCCCCGATGACCTTGACGCCCTTTGCACTCAGCTCGCTGATGGCGCTGTCCACCTCGGCCTGGTGGCGGGAACAAATGGCCAGGTCCACACCTTCATCGGCCAGCAGGTTGGCAATGGCCCGGCCAATACCGCGGGTGGATCCTGTGATAAGCGCTTTTTTTCCGGAAAGTCCCAGATCCATTTTCGTCTCCTCAGGGTGGGGCGTTAGCCTGTGTTTTATTCGCGGGAAAGCCGGGCAGAGGGGGCTCGCCACATCAGTTGGGCAACTTAGCAAACCCCCCCGAAAAAAACAATCAGATTTGACTGTTTATTTTCTCGCCGCTAGCGATAGTAGTCGACGCCCACCAGTGCGGCCATGCGCTCGGCGAAGGCGTCGCCTTGCAGGCAATTGATCTCAATCCACTCGTCATCAGAAACCTTGTTACGGGCCGCGATGGTCTCCACGGCATCAAAGCCAACCGGGTAGCGAAAATGGGGTTTGTCCGACTCGATGGCATCGGCGATGGCGATGGCCACATCCGCCGGCATGGCCGGTCGGGTAAAGCCGAATTCAAAAAACTTCATCAGGCGCTGCAGTGATTTTGCATAGGGGTAATCACTAGCCGGTAGTTCGCCGCCCTTGCCCCAGATCGGGGTGACCACTACCCCGGGCTCGATGATCGCGACTTTCACGTTGAATTCGGCCATCTCGAAGGCCAGTGCCTCGCTCATGCCCTCCATTGCCCACTTGGAGGCGGAGTAGTGAGCGTGACAGCCCATCACCACCCGCCCCGCCAGGGAGCCCACGTTGACTATGCGGCCTGAGCGCTGCTTACGCATGATGGGCGTGACCGCGCGCAATACGCTCACGGTGCCGAAATAGTTGGTCTCGAAGATCTCACGCACCACCTCCAGCGGCGTTTCCTCCACCGCCTGCCCGGCGCCGATACCGGCATTGTTCACCAGCGCGTCGATACGACCACTGCGCTGCATGATTTGCGCCACGGCGGCTTCGATGGAGGCGGGGTCTACCAGGTCGAGTTTGATGATCTCGACAGGCAGCGTTTCGGCGGCGATTTTGGCGCGCAGTTCATCGGCGGTAGCAGGGTTGCGCACGGCGGCATAGACCTGGTGGCCCTTGCGCGCCATGTGCAGGGCCGCCTCCTGGCCGATGCCTGTGCTACTGCCGGTGACGAGTATGACTGCCATAGGTTTTCTCCTGGCTGTTGTGGTTGAAAGTGGCGGTAGTTGCTTACTGGTTGCCGACGCCGTGATCCTGCCGGTTCTTGTAGTCTATTCGGTACTCACAGGTGACGCAGCGGCGCATGCCGCTGCGCATGCTGGCGTTCTGGGCCTGCAGTGTTTGCAATTCCTGCTTCAGTTGCCGGATCTCCTGCTCCTGTTGCAGCAGGCGTTTGTGCGGGGCAAATATTCCAAACAACGTGAGCACCGAAAATTACCGCGGACACTAGCCGGGTTGCCAGCTCATCCGCACGGTGCAGGACGTCTCGGGCAGGTGCGGATCGAACTCCATCTTCAGGCCACCGCCGGCGCCGTTGAACAGTGCCTCGAAGGGGCCCTTGCAGATATTGAGGCAGCCCTCCTCGGGCAGGGCGTTGGGATTCGGCAAGCGGTCCTGCGGGCCGCAGGTGTGCCAGCCACAATCCGGAATTTCCATCACGGTGAGGCCGTTGGCCGGATCGAATTCAGTAATGGTCGCGGGGCCGGTCAGCCAGTGCGC
>Ga0105097_10001638_pt1 | contig 10774 bp, 21 predicted proteins | sample PPLLak12cMay2015_FD_87035 | JGI IMG/M metagenome (GOLD analysis project Ga0105097, IMG submission 87035) | Freshwater sediment microbial communities from Prairie Pothole Lake near Jamestown, North Dakota, USA - PPLs Lake P7 Core (1) Depth... | ecosystem: Environmental > Aquatic > Freshwater >... | reverse complement strand
TTGCTCATCAAGCATGTCCACTTCGTCTTGAGTTCTTTGGCGACCGAAATAAAAATCGTAATTCCTATTACGTCGTTCCATACGCTCATAATAAGCTTCGTTTACGCTTTCGATGTCAGCATACACTTTTTCAAGTATCTTCTGATTTTTATCTGTATTTCCAACACCTATCATTTATATCTATCCCCATAATCGAAACCGTTACGTTTTCTAAGGTATTTATTTGCTTCAATTAAATTTTGCGCCCATACATTCGACTGTTCAACTGCTTCAAGTTCGATATCGTCTAACCATTCTACCAACTCTAGCTGTCCTTCGTTATTTAAAACTAAGTGGTCAGTTGGCGGGTACATAAAAGCCGATTTCATTACGTATCTCAAAGCGTCGGCAATATCGTCAAATGCTTGGTCGGTATCTAAATCTTCTCTTTTTACTAATGCTCTAGGATTATACCTAAACATCGGCATATTCTCTATTGTCTGATAAACCGACTTAAAAAATCTCAACTTTGGTATAGTTCTACCCGACAGGTAATACATCCATTGTTTTAAATGTCTCCAGCCATCTTCTCTGCCGTTATCAGCAGGTACTACGCTAACCCCGTGAGAATAAAATATCTCTGCGTTCGACAACTCTATATTCGTTTTCTTTGACGAGTCTTTAAATAAAGCTGGGTCAGCATATATTAAAGGGTATCTCATTTCGTGAGCCGTATCTCTAAAATAGATAGCGTGGTCTTCCAAACTACCTGTTCCGTCTATATACTCTCTAATTACATAACACTCCAAAGTGTCAGGATTTTGAGCAACCCACAGACCGACCGATGGATGCTTCTTGCTAAATCCAACGTCAAATCCAACGTAAATGTTCCAATCTTCTGGTATATCAAAGTCATCAACAATATGTAATTGTTCATTCCAATTATCAAAGAATTTACCTTCAAAAGACCCCCAAATACCGTGTAGCCAAGCATCACGCCTAGAGTCTCTCATACCTTCCAACTGGGCTTTATAGTCGCTACCAACGTGTGGATTATCTTCTACTTTCGCGGAGACAAATACATACACATCTTTGTATCGCAACTCATTTTCTTCCCATTTAGAAAAGTCAGGCTCAACAAATCGAGTCTTAAAGTAGTAGTCTGATTTACCACCTGGATTACCTGTCAATAACATTGTAGCGGTCCAGTTGTCAATTCTTGCATTACGCAAAGAACCTCTAATATCTTCTATCTTTTCTTTTTCGTATTGATTTGCTTCATCTATAATAATATATTGGTATTCAATACCTTGTATCTTGTCAATATCTGATGACTTATCTAGAGAACGTAAATAGATTTCACTGCCGTTCATAAACTTGAACTTTTTAGCCATCGCGATATATTTATACCGGAAAACTTCAGCAGGATAATCACTCTCAATAATATTTTTAAATTGCTGCTCGACTTCGGTAAATGTTTTTCTAATCAAACATATCTTAATACCTGGTCTCTGTAAAGCGGTCAATACTGCCGTAGCCCTAGCAAAGTGGGTCTTACCGCCACCTCTAGCACCACCGTAAAATATAACCTTACCCTTGCCTATGTGCTTGTACGCTTCTAATTGCTTTGGGGTAAATTTAAAATAATCTTTTAAGGATTTTTTTTCATTACTCATATCACCCCAGAATTATCGTCTAGGCTCAAGTCACCAAAATCATCTAATTCTCTTAATTTTCTTTTCATATCTAATTCTTCACTACGCAACAAAGAGTCGCTGATATATTTACGAGATTGCAAAATTGCCTTGTAAGCATTTATCTTGTCTGAAATCGTAGCTTCCTGCGTGAACTCTTCGTTATCAATTTCGTCCCAGTTCAAATCTTCATCGTCTGATGATTGACTTTTTGCTGCTGACGAACTAGAAGTTACGATATTGTACATTTCTACTGCACCTTCTACTAGCATTCCGTTAAGCAATATCAACATATCTTCTTCGTCAATATGGACTAATGGTCGATTTACTTTAGGTGCTATGTAATTTCGTAGAGCAGTTTTTCTAATTGATAGTTCCATTTCATTGCAAAATTAATAATTTTTTAAATACAAACAAAATAAATATGAAATATTACAAAATTTTTTCCAAATACAGAGACGAGATGCTTTTATTAATATTGCGTACTAACATAACTTTTGCTAATATTTTGTACGAAACTAAGAAAAAAAATGGTCTGAGAAATATAAAGCAGATGAGATTGCTGGCGAATGATTTAGAGGAAATGGGGAATTTATTGCTGAATATGAAGGAGAGAATTTATGAGACCACAAAAAAATGGGAACTGGAAGACGCTCCAATTCCCAAAAATTTACCGTCTCATAGGGGACGTCCTAGTCTGCTTGCTCTTGAGGAGGAAGACTATGCCCACTTATTGGAGCGTCTGGAAGAGTTGAGTCGTGAATAACCTCTTTGAGCCAAGCAACAGGCATTTTCTTTCCTGCCCATTTAAAACCCTTACTATCACACCACATTCCGTAAGTGGTTGATGAAGATTTTTTAATCTTGTTGTTTGGCTTCTCAAATATAAATCGTATATCTTTGTCAGGGTGATTTTTCTTGATGTATAGATGTTTCTTTCTATCTTCTAAATGCCATAACCCCTTAAATTCAACATACATCTTTTCGCCGTTCTTTTTTGTAAAGACGAAATCGCAATGGTATTTACGCTTTTCCTCTGGGACTATATACTCTATAATATCGTCAGGGTGTTCAAATCTTGGATTGTAGCCCATTTTTCTACATTGACGATAAAACTCTCTCTCTGAACCTGAGCGGAACTGACCAAACTTACCTGATGTATTTAATGCCATTAATTACCTTTTGTTAATTATTGTTAATTCTTCTGCCGTTTTAGTAACCTCACCGCTACTTAAAAATACATTCTTTTCGGCTTATAGTTCGTAATACTTTTTAACTACTTGTTTTATATAAGGTTCGGGTCTGTAGAAGTTGTCACTTTTACCAACCTTTTTAACTCCAGCGGCAGTCATGTTATAAACTGGATTACCGTCGTCGTCAAGTTTTGACATATTGCTTTTGTGTATAATTGAGAATATTTCGGGCATAATCTCTGTCAAACCGTGTTCTATAATTGTACCATAAACTGTATAAAGCAAGTCTCCTAAAGCATCTGCTATTTCCGATAAAAGCTCATACTTCTCTTCCTTAGAAGTCACGTCTATCGTTGTTGTATCTTCGTATTCCTCTAACTCTTCTTGCATTAAATGGAACCGTCTATGGGCAGCTTCTACATCTATTAAAGTTGGTAATTCTGCTATCGGCTGGTTGAAGACTCTTTGAAATTCTTTTACCATTTCTAATTCTTTTTTCATTAAAACATTCCTGTTTGATTAGTTACTGTTAATAATTTCTCTACACTTTTCTTGTAGTAATCTTCATCTATCTCTATTATATCCAGATTATATCCGTTTTTCCAACAAGATACAGCCAAATTCATTGAGCCACCGTGAGTATCTATAATCTTTTTGTCAGTGTAAGGCTCGAGACCAGAATATTTTAAGCTAAAGTCATATAGTTCAACAGGCTTAGTTGTTGGGTGATACAATTCTCCGTGCTTTTTATTATCACTTACAAACTTGCCTCGACTTAATTCCAATACTCTTAACGCTTTTTTGTATGATGTCCACGCTAATTCGCCGTCTGCTAAACTGAAATTTCGTTGTGCTTTATCCCAAAAAATCCAACCCATAGTCGGCGGCAGATTGTCGGTAAAATAGTTTCCACCCCATACAATTTGGTTCTGTGAAATTCGCCTAACCTCTTCCCAGTAATCTGTAGTAGGTGTATTAGAGTCCCAGTCTTTTGGGGGTCTCTCAATCCAGCCTGGACCACGTTTAGTATGCTTTCCCATTTTTATTCCATAAGGTGGGTCAAGTAAGGCTAGGTCATAATGTTTGTCGGTTGCTAGTGTCATAAAATCCATACAGTCGCCTAATATACAATTTATCTCGACCCCTTCTTTTTTAAAACTTGTTACTGTTCCGTGCATAAAACTCATTTATTTCGTTATTGTAATCTTCACTTGTCGGCAGTAAAATTCCGTGTTCAGCCGATAAATAAGACTCGCATTTGTGAATAAAATCAAAGTATTCCTCTTTTGTTAATTGAGATAAACTTCGCGTTAAAAATACTATTTTATTATTTATGCTTTCTTCTGCCGTTAAAAATTTGTTACATAGGTATCTAACCGCTTGGTCGTTTTTTATTCCTATGTGTTCAGCAAAAGTTGCACATACTACACCATAGAAGTATCTATGATGTGCATTTGTTTTCTGTGCTTTTTCTAATGTGAGCTCAACTTTTTTACCCTGCAACTTGTCAAGATTAACAGAATATTCAAAGTCTATTTCTATCACATTACCAACGATTGTTCCCTGTATTATCATCTAAATAATTTATTTTATCTTTAGTTAAATCATAATAACGCTCGCATTCTATATCAAATCGTAGTTCAAAATTCCCTACTTTGCCGAGTGTTTTATGTTTGATTTTTTGTACGTAAACCTCTGTAGTATAAACACCTTCGCCAATAAATCTGCGGTATATAGTTACACCAACGTCAGGTTTATTAAACCAATGCTGGCTGTCCGAGATATTGTATAGCGTCGGGACTTGGTAATGACCTTTGAAGTCTCCTGTTAGTTCTTTCTGCATCTTATGCGGGTGAGCAACTACAATTACTGTAACGTCGTATTTTTTAGCAAAGTATTTTAAACGGTCTAATACCGAGCCAATATATTTGTTCATATCATTGCTATAGTCTTTTAAGTCGTATTCTACTGTGTTAAAAGGGTCAACTACTAATATCTTAACTCCAAACCTCATTACGTAAGTTGCGGCGGCATCTAATATTTCGTCGATATACATATTTCTATCTTCGGTTAGCAAGTAATAACAATTATCACTTAAAAAATCTCTAGCAGTTTCAAGAACTTCAGTTGTAGCCGTTTTTCTAAAGAACGAAGTACCTGTTAACTGCTCGATTTGTCGAGAGATATGCTCTACTCTTTCGGTCTCCGGAGAATAGATTAAACTCTTCCAACCTTGCAGCATCAACTTAGTCAAAATAAAATCTACGAATACAGATTTACCGTGATTTGGTATTCCAGTAAATACATATAAACGCTTAGTTCTTATCTTTAAATAACTATCTAAATCGCCAATATACAATTTCTGTGCTTCCGGATAACCATTTTTGTAAACATCTATTACTTGGTTCCATAAATCTCGAGCAGTAAATACTCCATCTAACGGATAGGGTTTCGCATTCGAGATAACTTCACGGACTTTATCGTGTCCGTATTTTACAAGTACGTCATTTAGGTCTTTACAATCGGCAGGATAATCTACAAAACTGCACCTATCCTTGCCTATCCTATTCGCCAATATTTCTCGCAATTTAAGACCAGGTGCATCAGTATCTACAGCAATTATAAAGTTCTCAACCTTGTGTAGAAAAGGCAAACTGTTGTCTAAAAATGCAAACTTAGCATTGAAGTTCTTACTATCAGGGGCTGGTGCTCCATCTGGCACAGATATACAGTTGCGTATATCACATTGATAAAGTGTCGCCACATCAATTTCGCCTTCCGTGATTATAATAGTTTCTTGTCCTGCTGCCGTTTGAATATTATAGAAGGTCTTATACGCATCTTTCAACTGTGAAAACTCTTTCTTGTCTCCAAACAATCGTTTCTTTGCACCTAAAACTCTATCAAACATTGTATTAACGAAAAATATAGTCGGTGCTATTATACCGCCAGCTGCTTTCCAGCGAGCTACACCAGCAACGATGCCTAATTCTTCGAGTATAATATCACTAATTCCACGTTTCGCAAACCATTCGCCGATTGGACTATCTGATGTAATAGGCTCTAATTTATACGGCAGTAAATCTTGGCTTAGGTCGGGCAAGTGTTCGTTAATCGCACTCCCTTTCCAACCACAATGATAGCAGTGCCAAATCTTTTTTACCGTATTTACATTAAGCGTTTTCAGATAACTTTTATTTCGCTTACGACATTCTACTTGCGGACATTCGATTTTTTGCTCTTCGGGTCCCGACATATCTATGCCGTGTATTCCATAAATCTCAAACGGGTTGTTTAACTGCATATAACTCTTTCTTTAAACGTTCTACTTCCTGAATTAAAAACTCTTTTTCGTTCTCTAATTCGTCAACTTTATTATCTAATCGCTGTATCTCATTTTGATAATCTGCTTCTTCGAGTTGTAGTTTTTCTGCCTTAGCTCTAAATCTACCTTGCTCAACGTAATTCGTATATTTTTGAAATCCCCAAATGGTAACGCAATCTACTAACTCTTTAAATGCAGGCTCGTTAACTGTCTTTGGGTCGCGTAATTTAGGCAAATTCAATTCTATATATCGGCTGTTACCTTCGACCGTAAATCGAATTTTATCTGACATAAATCGTATAGACGTAAATTTTTCAAATTCTTGTTTTGTTAATTTAATATATCGCAAATTAGCGTTCGGTATTTCTTTTTTTATTTCACTGCCGTTAATTACGTTTAGCTTTCTCATAGTCAAAATCCTTCTCAAATTCTAATAATAAATAATCTTTACATTCTGCTAAAGTGTATAGATACCTTACAAATTGTGCGGGGTCTAACGTTGCTAATAGATGATATTTGCCCGCGTGTGTCTGGTCAAATAAGACTGCATCATCTATCTCTAATATCTTTATATCAAGACGGTCTGTTTTGTTCTGATAAATAAAGACGGCGTTCTGTGCTTTCATTTTAAAACTCCATTAAATATATTTCTAATTGTGCAACAGCAAGCAGTAATCTAACATCATTTGCACTTGTAAATAGTTGTCCTAATCTATGTTCTATAACCATATTACCGTCATAGTAAAACAAAATCCTGTAAGCCAAATAAACTACGTCTAATTCACGTCCACCAATTATCCACTTTTTCGGATAATCTTCCGATTTTGTTCTTTCTATGAAGTCTAAATATTCTTTAATTGTGTAAATCATTTTTCTCCTTAATAGTTTTTAAATTAAATATTCGTCTTATCACGTAAGACCTAACAAAAGAAATCGCAAAGAATATTATCGTTATATAGACGTTCTGGGCGAATGTTACCGCTATGCCAAAAAACGGATAAATCCATAACTGCGTTAAAAAACTTGTGATTAAGCCAACGATAACGTTCGTTATGCTTTCGTATGCTGAGTGCTTTTTAGTCTGCATTCCCCAACTCCAGAATTTGTTTTGATAAATATTCTTGACCATCTTTCCAATTACCAATAAAGGTATAATCGTCTAAATCCAGTACGTTAGGTCTATAACCAATTTGGATACGATGCTCTAATTTTATTTCTGTATGTGTACCATAATAGAATACAATATATCTTTTGCTCATTAGTATTCCAGCTTCATAATAAAAAAAGTAGAAATATCCTATTTGGTTTTGCGTTTTTGCAAATCTAAAATAACAATCGTACTCAAATACTATCTTATCTTCGATTTGGGAGACAAATTTACAAAGTGTACTCTCTTGGTATTGTTCAGGAGTTACTAACTTTTGTAAGGCATCCCATTCATACCATTTACTCATTACTTTTGCTTTTACTAACAACTCTTCAGTCTTTTTTATTAATTGGTTCATTTTTTAAATATTTTAAAGTTAATAATAAATTTCTTTTTTCAGAATTTTTTTGTTCAGTATTTTTCATTTTTGCACCTTTAAATTTTCTTCTGCTATACCAATTGCAATAGAATAATAAACCCAAGTAAGAGATAAACCCAAACATTTTTTAAATAATTTCGTACCATTAGTGAATCTTATTAAACTCAAGTATGGAGTTAGTGCTAAATCGTCAGTATTTTTATTATTTGTAAGTGTTAATATTATCGTATAATTGCAAAAAAGTTCTAAATATTTTAACGTGTATGTTCTCATTTTAAATCTCCAGTATTTACAAATTCTTTTAATACTTTAATCAATTCATTTGCAGTAGTTTGATTGATATTAAACATCATTTTATTTTTATAATCTGAAAAATGAATATAATTATTACTTGACGATATTTCAACATTAAACCTATGTGCATCTAAAAAATTATAAACCACTTTTCCATTTTTAGTTGATTTTGTCATCAAGCCACCTCACGTTCATAATCTGCCAAGCATTCTGCTCTATCCCACTCAAGACTTTCTTTTTCTTCTTCGCAGGAGCAGTCAATCTCACAGCCACAATCTTTGTCTAAACTATTTAAGTAAATAGCCAAATCTCTTTCAACAGGGCAGTTACTCATTTCTTTTCTCCTGCATATAATTGGTCATATAAAACATTATATCGCAAGTTTAGATATTTATCATAATTATTCATTCCATATAATGGATTACGCTCAAGCATCGTTTCTCCGTGCTTTCTTGCAAGTACATATTCTGTAAGTTTCATTGTTTTCCTCCACTTCTATTTCCACACCTTCGCCTGCTTTTAGGGTCATGTCATTTATAATTATTGGCTGGCTATTTTGTATGCTCCTAGATATATCCCATAATGCAGATACAAAGAGTATTGCTGCCGCTCGGAGTAAAGTTGTCGTATCGTCTGTTATGCTTATCAGTATAATTCCTGCTAATGTAAACACTATTATAAAAAACCTATCGAACGTATCGAAAAAATTTTGGACTGTCATAAGTCTCCTATTGATTATTAATAAAACCTCTATAAATTGGCTACAAGCGATTTTTATTTACTATTGGATAATTTATACCAATATCGCTACAAACTCTTTACCTTAGCCCTAATTCTTGCCTTCTTTAAGACACCACTACATCATTAATCTATTGTTTTTTGGTGGGGTCTTAGAATTGCTGTTTTCTGCCGTGTTAAAATTATTCTTAATTACTACTTCGTCTTCCCAACATTCTTGGTTCAAATAAGTTAATGCGTTCTTTCTATATATCTTATCAGGTGTAGATAAGATATATTTAGGTAAATGCTCTTTTATTTTCTGCCTGTCCGTTTCTTTGACTTTTTCGTATTTCTTTTTTACTGCCGCTTTCGAATTACTTTTGTTATACATCAACCAAAATTCGTCAAATGGTAGAATACTTGTTTTTACTGCCGGTCTGCGATAATTAGGTTCGCTATAAATATTTACCTCAACGGCAGAGAGAACTTCCTCAAATAAATTCCCCTCATCAGTATCGGTCGGACTTTGAACGACCAAGTCTTCTGTCTCTTTGTTATTAAGTTCTGAGTTGTTAAGTAATAGGTTATTAAGTTGTAGGATATTTCGACCCACTAAGTTAGGACTTTTCGACCTAACTGCTGCAGTCTTTTTCGACTTATCAATATTAGTACCATCTAACAATCTACCAATCTTATCAAAGTTTATATAATAGTGAACTTTTGCAGGCAATCCCATAAGACGAGTCTCTATCAAACCCATAGAAACTAAATCGTTACGATACTTTCGCTGCATTTTGACAGATATATGTAATGCACTTTCAATATCTTCTTGAGTGTTATAAAAATACTCTTTGCCATCTACAATAGTTAATGAGTTTCGAGTTGCAAAATATTTATATTTATCAATAAGATAGCCTAATATAGCCGTCGTTTCCAAACTTTTAAAATGAGCTAACAAAGTTTTGTTCAGCGGGATAAATGCATCTGAACTTAATACGTTCGCTAATTTATTCATTAAAACCTCCTTAAAAATCAAAATCCCCTTACAACGCTACCACACGCTATAAGAGGATTTGAATTTATGCACCGAAGTGCTTTAAATTTCGTTACTATTGGTGGTAGGCAATAGATTGTATATTTTAGATACCTATGGCTGGTTTCGAGCCAGCATGACGAGCATCCCATTTAAGGGTAGCTACGTTTTTACCTATTTAAACTACATAGGTGTATTTTAGATGCGGGACGAGGACTTGAACCTCGAGTTCAGGGGTATGAGCCCAGTGTGTTTCCAATTACACCATCCCACCTTATATGCCACCTTGAATTGACCGGAGTTTATTCGTTGGTGGACTTAACACGCTGTAAAGTTGCGTCAACTATAATCCTTTTATCTACAGGTAATAGCAGGCTAGAAATCGAAAGTCGGGAAAGATTGTTGTGCTTCAATCTCAATTCGATTTCATAAGGAGAGTAAGATAACTATGAAATACCCTACGCCTGTTGCACGCTTCATTATATGAATAACAAATATCTATCAACTAATAAATAGGAGATTGTATCGTTACTACAATACAAAATTACGCAATAATTAGATAAGAAACAAATACAATTTTTGACTAATACAATAAAGCGTTAGACTCTATACCTGTCCTGATGGGCTTTAATCCTGTCGTGGATTGATATGTCCGAAGACGGCAGAACAATGATAGCTCTACAATCAGCTTCTCTAATCAAGTGATAAGTCTTGTCGCCCATCTTACGTTCGTCATAAGTATAAGTCGGGTTCAACTCTATTACGTCGCCCTTTTCTAACATCAATTTGAAATATGTACCGTTTGACATCATACGTCCAGTACCTACTTCAATAACTTTTGCGAACCTTTTTTCTTGAGCCATTTCTGCCGTGTCAGCAATAATAATACTTCCGATTTGTTTCGGTGGCTCGATTACATCTACCAGCACATAATCGTACATTGGTATAATCGGCAGTTCTTCTATTTCGCTATATGAATATTCTCTCATTTATTTCCTATTAATAAGGGC